>Ga0209611_10007527_pt1 | contig 17412 bp, 5 predicted proteins | sample S1TSphgellanicum_3_FD_187693 | JGI IMG/M metagenome (GOLD analysis project Ga0209611, IMG submission 187693) | Host-associated microbial communities from peat moss isolated from Minnesota, USA - S1T2_Fc - Sphagnum magellanicum MG (SPAdes) (version 2) | ecosystem: Host-associated > Plants > Peat...
GAACCGTCGGTTCCCAGAGGGTGTTTTAAAAAATTTTAAATTGTTTTTTTACCAGTTCCTGATTTTGGAGAACTTGCAGTCAAGGGTTCATATGCCTGATCATTACCTGCCCGTCTTTTCTTTTTAAATTTATTTATAAAATTTTAAAATTAAAAAAAAAAAAAACTAGGGGGGACAGAAAAAAAATGGTGTTCACCAGGCTTGGGTGAACCGGCACCTACACTGGTACCATGGTTAAACTTTAAACCTTCAAATCTTTTTGGGTTGCCTCTAACCATGGTTAAAATCTCATCCTCCGACTCAACCAGGGTCTTTGAGTCCAGATTTAACATTTCCCAGTGAAATATAGCATTTCAAAAGAATCCAAAATATAGCATTTCAAGAAAATTCCTTATAGGTTTGAACCAAATTTTTTTTAAACCATTTATTTATTTCTTTTTTCAGTTTTACAATTTTGAATCAGTTGCCAACATCCTAAGAAAGATCTGGCATTAATTAGCAATTTTTAAAAAAATAAATAGATTGTTGATATTTGATGAAAATATGCTTCAAAGCAAAAATAAAAACAAAAACGTCACATAATGATGAAATGATGAAACCTTGCCAAATAAAATAAAATAAGAATCACCCAACTAGAAAAAGAGAGGACCATCATCCAACAAAAAAATCCACACCCACAAGTGCAAACACATAAATGAGAGTCACTAAAGAGCAACCTAGGTTCTAAACCCCTCACACGAGAGTCACTAAAGAGCGACCTAGGTTCTAAACCCCTCACACGAGAGTCACTAAAGAGCGACCTCAATTCTAAACCCCTCATGAGTGGCGTGAAGTAGGGAGAAAAACAACCTTTCAAAACATCTCTAAATATCGCGATTATTTTCTTTAAAGAAGGTTACCTTGGGATTAAAAAATTTTGAATCCTAATTTATACATATAAAAGAAGTCATTCTAGCCTCCTTGGAGTAGAAGTAGGAGCCTTTTTTGTTGAAAAGATGTGCCTTTTTTTGTGTGATTTTTGGATTTTATTTTTTTACCCCATTAATAAATTATATACCCCATTCCAACCCTAACACTTTGCTTAAAACACCAAAACTTGATGATAGACAATTCATGTGTGACCAAGAGAGTTGCTTGCTTCTCACCACAAGTAAGTAATCCACACTTAAGGAAGTGGGTTTCATGCATATTTTTGCAATGATGTTTATCTTTGGGTGGCCACCAAACCCTAGACTTTGGTTTAGATTCAGGCAAAGTTCATGGGTTGATTGGGTGTGTGCATTGAACAAAGGTTGCATTTGGCATTTTGCACACACATGGATACAAGATGCCCTTCAATACACTTAGGAAATTTCTCCAAGTGCTTTACAATGCTGAAAAACTACCTATCCTTTTTGTTTGCATCAAGAGCTATAGATCATAGACCTCAAACTCTTGAATGAAAATCATCGTCTCAATGCCCCCCACATTCAATAGTTTGCATGATCTCCAAATCATCTTTGAGAACCCAAAATATCATTGGCCTATGTCACTTGTTAAGCAAATGAGTAAAAGTTTAGGGTTTAGGGTTTAGTGGTTTAATGGTTTAATGTCTTTTCTACACCCAAAGAGCTAATACCACCCCATTTGGACACTATCAAAAAGTTGTTGTAATGTGTACTAGTAGTGAAGGTGCTAGTTCACCCTACCTTCTTCCTCAAACAAGTCAATAAATGTACTTCCAATGTGGTTGCCTAACAAGGCCAAAAAAGGAAATCATCCCAAGTGGAATAAGTCGTAGCCAAAGCAACACACAATTTGTGTTGCATCACTTGTGTGCAAACTTGTGATATTCATTCAAAGACCAACATTGTTAATCTTCTTGAAACATCTCAAAACACCATCCTTTCGAAATATTGGTTAGGTTACCATGGTGGAAAGAGTCAAAGGTCTTTGAATGTTAGCACAAACAAAAGGTGTTCATTTTGTGTGTTTATGTGTACCATCAAATAGTGGGCCCATTGATCAAGGTTTTCTCTTTTGTGTTTTTATCAAAGGAAAACACTCATTTTCAATGTACGAGATGAAAAGCACCTCCACATTTCATCTTGAAGGGTTGAAATTTTCTTGCCCTTGGCAACGAAGGGTTGTTGGTTTTTCCCTTAGCCCCTCTTGAACAACTTTTCTATGAAAAAAAATCATCTTCAACTAAAATAACATGGAGAGGAAATTGAAAAAAATGCAAAAGAAATTTTCTTCTTTATTTCAATTTCCCCAAAAATAACATAATTCAATCAAAATGAATTGGAATCAATATCTAAACAAATAGCTTTAAAATGAAATTGGGGGCATATCAAAAGTTTCTCAATTTGCTATTCATCCATATTTCAAACAAGTTGCATCTTATAAATATTTTTTCCCATCAAAATAATATCAATATTCATTAATATGGAATGTGTCATTAACCCAAGTGCAAACTCATTGCCTAACTAATTTCTCATTCAAAATTAGTTTTTGTAATTTAGTTGAATTTCCAATAACAATTATTGTTCATAAATCAACATTTCTTACACCTTAAGTCTAAAAAATATAAAATCACCTCTACAAAATCCCAATTATCAAGGGCTTTCCAAAATTACCAAGAGTGCACCCTGATTTCCTTACTATTTTGAACTATGATTTTATGGAATTTTCAATAGAATAATTGTTCAATAGTCCATAACTCTTGCACCAAAGATTTAAACAACACAAAACTTCAATGTACCCTTACTCGTTAAAGGCTTTCCAAAGGTATCAAGAGTGTGGTTGGGGATGTTATAATTTGGGAAATTTCAATGTGATAAACAAACAAACAACCTTCTTTAACAAATAGATATATGTATATGTATAATAATTGGGAAATTAGTAAATTTGTGAAGTTTAATATAATTTATTTCATTTACAAAGAAAAAAATGTCACATGCTTAAATTCTAACTAATGTGGATTGTGCCAATGATCACATATTGTAATATTGATTGAATTTTAAAAGGGAAAATTGTAAACTTTCGTAAACCTAAGTTTGAAATACAACTTGAGCTTTATATTGATATGCACTATTAATGATGATCAATTAATGAGAAAATGAACAAACTTGTGGAAATTAAGTTCCATTTGAATGAAAATATTCAATAACATTGCATGCGAATTGAATTGAAATTCAATTCAATTCAATTCAATTTATACTCAATTGAATTTGAACAACATTGAATTCAATTCAAATTCAACTGAAAAGAAATGTTATGCAAATTAATGCAAAATGTATTAAAAATATGTTCATCACTATAATGTTGAATAAATAACTCTTAAAAACAAAAATCCCAAAAAACACATTTCCATTTCTATTTATTTTGGAATTGGCTAAACTCCAAAGGATGACATATAGAACATAAAGTTTTTTACATAAATCCAACTTGGGCGTTGTGTTGTTTTGGGTCACTAATGAAAATTGATTGATGAAAAAAATGAATTGATTGTGTGGAAATTAACTTCCATTTGCATGAAAATATCGATTGACATTGCATGCAACAAATCCTAAATTGAATTGAATTGAATTCATATTAATTGAATTAAACTGATTTTTTTTTTAAATTAATTTAATTAGTTAGGATAGATGTGGTTTTCACCAAGATGTTGGATTTGGATCCATTTCAAAGATCTATGCAATCACAATTTAGAAAAAAATAAAATCATGAATGACCATTTTGCAATCACAATTTGAAAGTTTTTAATTTTATCCTGAACATTACTACAATTACAATTATTTGTATATAAAAAAAATCATTAGCAAGGTTCATGTAAGTTAACAATTTAACATAAATAACATGGACATGAAAATACACATGTTATGCATCTTTTCATGTCCATATATATAAGTGGGTAGGGGAAAGAGTTAGGTAGTTAAGCTCAAAATAAATAGGTATGAATCGCACAAACAAATAGATAGAAGAAAAAAATTTATTGAATAGATTGAATTGAATTGAATTGAAATTCATTTGAAGAAAAATGAGATGTTAATTGTTACATAAGTTATTGGAAATTTGTTCATGACTATGGTGTTGAAAAAAAAAAAAAACTTTTAAAAAACACAAATCCCAAAAGATGCCTTTTCATTCCTTTTTACTTGGGAACCAACTAAACAAATTCCAATTTTCATACAAAAGAATGACTCATGGAACCTAAAACTACTTCACTTAAAACTAAGTTTGATGAATCATCTTTAGGATTTTCCTTAAATTTTATTTAATTTCCAATGAAAAATTTATCCAAAATTCAATATCTCCCACACCTTATGTCTAAAAGTCATGAAAATACCTCCATAAAATCCTACTATTTGAGGGATTTCCAATAATACAAAAACGAAATGTGAATTTCCTTTTGAAAATTTTGATTTTAATTTTATTGAATTTTCAATGAAAAAAATGTTTAAGTATTCAATAATTCCTACATTGTAGGTTTAAAACTTTACAAAACACCTTGGTGCACCCCTATTCATTAAGGACTTTGTAATAATGCCAAAAGAAGTAAAAGGGGGATTATGGTTTGAGAGATGTGAACATGACATAAATACTACCTTTTTTAATAGATATACTAATATGGCTTGTGTTGTTGGCCCAAATGTAAACATGATATAATTATCCCCAACACGAACACAACCTTGACAATATAGCCCAATTTTGAAAAAAAAAATCTAAATTTAAATTAATTTCTAATGACAATAATTATTCCAAATTCAACTTCTCCCCCACCTTAGGTCTAAGATTTAGAAAATAACCTCCAAGTAATCACACTAATCAAGGGTTTTCCAAAAGTACCAAAAGTTTATTCCAATGATCTTATTTTATTTTTAATTTTTTGATTTTTTCTTTAAGAAAAAATTTCAATGTTTAATAACTCTTGCATAGTATGTCCACATAATACAAGATCATTTTACTACACCCCTAGTCATTGAGGCCTTTCCAATGCTACCAAGAATGTGATGGGGGGCATTGTGGTTTGGAAGATTTCAACATAACAAGTAAATTACCTTCTTTAATAGATAGTTTGTTATTTATAAAGGCCATCCAATGAAAGTTAGTAGTCTTAATTTTTCCTTGAACCAAAAGAAACCCCAAAATTTTATTTTCTTTTTGGACTAAACATTGATATATATTTTAATTTTTTGTCATTTAAAAAAAACTGAAAATAATGATACATTTACCAAATATTCAAGATGGAAACTTGTAAAAAGCTAAAAGCGAAAATTTGTAGTTGGATTTAATAGACAAGGTTTCCTTTCTCCATCACTACTAGATACAAGAAAAAATAAAATCAAAAAGTTTTAAATATATATAAATCTTATTATTGAGACCAAGTTCCCATGCAATTTATTTAAATTTTTTCAATTTCCCCCCTCTTTAACAAGCAAACAATCCCAACTCATAACACTTTCCAATGGACCACTATTAATTGAATAAATGCACAAACACATTGCATGTTTTGTTTAACACGTTTATACCAAATTTTTCACCTTTTTATTCTTCCAACATATAATACAATTATTAAACATAATAAGGTGTTTTGTGTTTGATAGTAATGGGTTGATGGTTAATTGGACAACCAAATGCCCCCTTCCCCCTTGCCCCCTGCCTCCCTCCCCTCTCCCAACAAACAAATGAATCTCAAATCAAACACACATTTAAGGGTGGTTGTAAGTTAAGGTGATTCATTTTTTGTGTCATTATGCAATTTTTTGTAAAATGTCGTGCATTTACATGTTATTAACATGTTATAAAATTGACAATATGTCAAATTTGGCAATTCAATTTAAATTTTCAACTTGAATATATATATAACATACATGCATCAAATATATAGTAATGGACTTTTGAAATTGAAAAATGTGAATTTATTTTTTATCTATGCATTTTTATACATGTATTGTGTATGAATTTTTTAAGGATATCTTATAGGGATTAATTATATGATATATTAAAGCAATAGGAACATAGATGAATTTTTTTATTATTATAAAACCTTAATATTAAAAAAATTATTAACTTTTAAATGGATTAAAATGGGCCATATTTTCACAATGCCATATCATAATCATTTTTTGGTGGATTTCAATTTTATTTTCTTTATATATATATAAAAATTTGACCTTGTTAGTTCATTAACCACCATGTAATTTCCCATTTAACCATGATATAATAATAGATTGTAATTTTAACATTATCATAAACACTTTTGAAAAATGTGTATCCATTGAAAATGAGTCACCTTAGCTTGCAACCACCTTTGATCATGCCAATATTAACATTTTTTTCTAATATCAAAAACCAATATTAAAAATAGGAACATAACCTTGGCAATTTTCAAGGAAATTTTTTAAGTTCATAATTATGGTTTTCCAAATAAACCAATTCTACTATATATTCACATTTTTCAAAATTAAAAAATCGAATAATTGCCCATAAAACCGCCTTTTTATTTATTTTTTCATGCAATTGATAGTTTTTTTGAGGTTTTTGAAATAATTAAAACCAATGGTTCTATGATTTTCATCTTTTTTCAAAAAAATTGTCATTTAATGCACACTTGTAGACACATATATCCCAGACCTTTGTAAAAAAATTCATTTATTTGTTGCATATTAAATTTTTTTAAACATGTATGGCCAAAACAACTATTTTTTAAAAAAAATCCTTAGACCAAAAATTTCACAACTTACAACTAATTTTAATGCAATAGTCATAGTGTTCAAATTATACCTTTCATCTTTCACATAAACAATGATTTTTTTCTTTAAATCATATTGGTCCAACAATTAAATTTAAAAAATTGTCAAATATTGTGAACTATAACCTCTACAATGTCATGGACACCACCATTGACTAACATCACCATTACTAGATGTCATGGATGTTAGCATTAGCCAACATCATCATGGATGAATTCCATTCATTTTTCACCCATCATGAATGAAATTCATCCACCATTAATTTTTAGTTAACTTATAGTCTACTTGTAAATCATTTGTAATCAATTTGTAGTTGATTTATACTTAATTTATAGTTAGTTTGTCATTCATTTTTAATTTACTTGTAGTTCACTTATAATTCACTTATAAGTCATTTATACTCTAAAAAGGTTCTCAAAAAAGTTTTCGAACAATGGGCATACAAAAGTCTCCATGGAATATTCATTAAGCTAAATCACCAAAGGGGTAATACATAAAGGTACAACCTAAGCCCTCATTACCTTTAATCTATTCAACATTAGTTTGAGGTACAATATTGAACCAAACCTTATCCATTTCATTTCATATTTTCATAATAAAGTTATGTAAAACCTATGTCTTACACACTTTGTGTTCTTATATTTGATTTTCATGTTTCACATTAGTAAAACTAGGCTTGCTTTTGTCATGGTTGGTTATGTCCTTTAAATTTTTTAAAATTTGGGTTATTTTTGTGTTCCTGACATGTAAACTCAAAAAGTCCAATGGTAATGTGTTTTGACTACCAATTAGCTCACAAAAAGTTAATAACAAATGTAAAAATATTATGAGCCTTTTTTTACATTCACGAATCAGAGATTGCAATTGGAAAATAACATTCTTGTAATGTTGATAAAATATGCAAATTTGTTTTCCTGCCATCTTGGGCAAAATGTGTCAAGTATTAGGATTACAACAGGACATTGATCTTGGTTGCATTGGATGTGAAATTGGTGTATTTAATGAGATTTTTTATTGAGCAATTCTTTGAGAGTCGAATTCATTTTGGGCAAGGACTTAAGTTGGTGAAATAAAATGATGAGGGTACACATCCATTCTATTGCTTTGATCTTTGTAGCCATAGAAGTCATTGAGGCAATTATAACAAAAACATTTGTACAACAAATCTTGGCACATTGATGACAAAATGTTGAACTCAACCTACTTGAATTAAATCAAGTCATTAGCTATTATGAATTTCATGGCCACACCATTGTTGGATCTTAGGTGACAATGGTTGTGCATTGGGTGGTGATAGTGGCACATAGTGACAACACATTTACATAAATGTCCAGTGGTAAAATTTTGGGAGGTTACTAGGTATGCCATTGTTGGTTTTTGTTCTTGACACCAAGGGGCCCATTCTTGTCTTTATTGCCTTCACATGGACCAATAACAAGTATAGTAAAAAATGAATGCAATAACGAAAGGCATGGCATTGAGCAAAAACACAATTCCACCACATAATGCCGCATGAAGGTTGCGACAATGGTGGTAGTGGTGTTCACCATCACCTCAAATCTCCAAGCTACAATCCTACATCATGTTTTCAAATGGAGGTGGGACATCACATGCATCCAAGTTGCCCTTTAGTAGCCCCAACCCACAAGGTAATGTGTTGGCAAATCCAACCAACATGGTAACACCACCAACTAATTCAACACCTTGTGAAAAATATTGGACATGGAGTTGAAATTGATGCCCATCTGTTGATTGCCACCTAGGTTTGTAAGAAATAATCTCTTCCCAAAAGTCCAAAACAAATCCCATAAGATACAACACAATGTCCCCAACCAACACATCATAAGATGTAGCATTTGTCATCATAATTTAGACTCAAATGAATGATTAGTTTATTGGATGGTTGAGGTTCAATTACACTAAAATGTTGATATTGGTAGCCCATAAACCTTTTTTAATGCACCCATTGATGTTTGATTCTAATATGGGCATGGTGAGTAATGTTTTCATTAATCATGCTAAGACCCACAAATGTTGATTGGCTCAACATCACTAGCTAGGCACCAAAATCCAATAAAACATTTCAAGGGAAAAATATTTGCCCATGTCCATTCCTCTTGAGTTGAAAAATATTTTTTAATTACACACCAAGACCGATATTTGTGTTATTAATTTGCTTAATCATTAGAAGAAATAACCCCCATTTGCAACTATGTTTTCAACTTAATTTCAACTACTAATCAAAGTTGAAAACGGCAAATACAATTGCAAAATGTTTTTTGCAATTGTAACACATTATTTGCAATTACGTACCAAAAAAGTCGACAATGACACTATAGTTGAAATCAACTTACACCTATCAACACCATGGACATTGACCACTTTAGTTGTAAACCTACTTACCATTATAGTTTAAGGTCATTTTTGACTATGATTCATGTGTGAATGAACTTCATTTGCTAACATTACATGACATCATCAACATACCATTATAGTTGGTTTTTTTCAATCACTAGATGGGATCTATTTACTTATAACATTGCATGATGTTATCAAACATATAATTGCAAGTTCAATTGTGTTGTAATTCAATTGGGCAAAAAATCAATTGGTAGTTAAATGACATGTGACACATCCACATCCATATCCATAGGTTACATCACATTAACATTAAATTAGGTTATGCAACATGGCATTTAAATATAGGTCATCTAGCTTAGGCTTATGCTAGGCCTAGACATAAGCACCCAAATTAGGGCTAGACATTAACATCCAACCTAAACCTAGGTTAAGCCTACAAATAGGCACTTAAGTTAAGGTGAAAACATTGACACTTAGGTTAGGCTTACACATAGGCCACCTAAAATAAACTATGTGGCACTTAGGCTAGGTTAAGCCCCAATATAGCCTATGTGGCCCTTAAATTAGGTTTAGACTTAAGCCACATAATACTTAAGTTATGTTCATACTTAAGCCACATGGTTGGGTTGAACCTTTTTTATTGGCTCATCCCAAATGGCTATTACATTTTCATGGTTTTTTTGTTTCTTTGACATTTTTAGTGCACTTTTTTTATATAGTTTGGATTCTTCAAAATGGAATATAAACAATATGGGATAAACATTTTAGTTGTGACTTAGTTGCAACTTAATTATAAACCAATTAATTGTGACCTAGTTCCAAGCCAATTGCAACCTAATTACAACCTAGTCTAAACCTAATTGTGGTTATATTTAAGTTAGTAATCTACTTAATTTAGATTTAAATAGGTTGGTTTTTACATTAAGTACACAAATAATTAATTAAGCAATTAACCTAACTATTAATTGGCCTAGGCTACTTAAGTTATTTAAGGTACCTAGTAGCTACCAACTAATCTATATAGTTAAGTAATTTATTTCGCCTACATTAAATAGACTATTTAATTATAACTAGGTCATAATCATTAAAACATTACTATAAATATTGAAATTATGATTTAAAAAATTATATCAATTATTTTCATTATTTCCTATTAATAATTAATGAAGCATTATTACAAATGTGATTATATTTATTAATGTAATAATGATATATTATTACAAGAATTATTTTTAATGAACTATTATACATATTGCAACTATTTTATTTATTAAATATTTAAATAATTTTACTATTATCTATAAAAATGAAATAATAAAAAATAAAACATAGATATACTAATTTGGTTACTAATAGTAAAAAACACAATAAAATAATATATTTTCATAATTTAACAAAATAAATAAATTTTAATAATAATTATTGTAACCATTAATATGAATATTATAATCAATGAATATAATAATTTATGTTATAATAGGAATTATTATGAAATTATTATGCATATTGGAATAAATTATTAATAATTTTAATCATATTTTAAAAATTAAATACATAGTATTAAAATTAGGGAAAATATAAAAGATGAGATAATAAATAGAATAATGATAACAAAATGCCTTAGCCTAAATTAGTTATTAACTAAAATAATTATTCAATAATAATAATAATAATAATAATAATAATAATAATAACAATAATAATAATACTATTGCAATAAATATTATTTTAAAAATATTATACTTATTGAAATAATATTAATAGATATTAATTAATTGATTAAGTAATATTACAATTTATTAATAGTTTTATTAGACTTAGACCTAGGCCATGAAAGGTATCACGTAAAGGTAGGCCATAATGTGGCACCTAGGTTGGGCTTACACTTAGGCCATGTGGCTAGGCTATTTAGAAAAAGTTGACCTACACTTGATTTTAAAAGGTTATTTGAAGAGTAAAAAATGTGAAGTTATTATATTTTGTTTTTCATTATGTAGCCAGAGATAGAAAATGATGATTAATTATTTTTATTTATCACCATTTAACTAAGACTTGGGTCAATCTTCTTGTGAAAGATTGCCATTTTTAAATATTTTTGTATGAATGATAACCATTTTGGTTGCAAATAAAAATTCCAAAATAAAACATTAATAATAGCCCTTAAACCCTCCAACTTGTGAACATGCACAATGTTTCATCCATCTAGCTAAGTATTTTTCCATTAATATGAAATTAACATTACTAAAATAGTCGAATATATGATTTGTGACATAGCCACATCAACCAATGAAAATGTTTGATTCATCTAGTTATTAATTAATTTTCATCAATCTTGAAAAGAGGATTACCAAAATAGTCAAATAAATAACTTGTGATAACATGACACTTGATGACATGATATCTTTAATTGACATCTCAAGTATAGGTCAATTGCTGAATTATTTGATTCCAAGAATATTATAGAAGATGCACTTTAGTCAAACATCATTTCCAATTACTATCCAAATTAGTAAGTGGCAAAACTTACTTGGTAACCACCTAATTTTTTATTAAATATTAATTAATTCAAAGTTGAAACATAATTGAAAACTATGTGTATTTAAAATTTGTTTAGTTAAAAAAAAGTTATTTCTTACTAATGGATCAATGGCAAATCGTGTTGGAAGTTGGATAACTTGCTAATTGTAGTTTGCCATAAGGATGAATGTCCACCTTAGAATGTATCATCTCTTGAAATTATTTTTTCTAAATTATGTTGGTAACAACTTCAATGCAATATTTGCAATCAAGCTCAACATTCCCCCACTTTCACATAAAGTGGCTAAAATCAAATAATCGAAATGGTCACACTTTAAGCTTTTGTGATGGAAAAAAAAATGGGGCCTAACAAATGGATGTTGCTACCCCCAAAATCACCCCATTCACATTGAACCTTGAAGATGAAGATATTCCTTTTGTTGGCCTCATGGGAACATGCCCCATGCTTGGGGATGTGGATGTACCAATTGGCACAATTTCAACCAAAGTAAATGAATAGGGAGGATGCAATTGGTGCCTAGCCTCCCCCCTTTAAAAGTCAAGTCCTTCATTAACTTTGAATATAAGGGAAATGAATTGGAAAATGTAATTACAATTGATGAATCCACCTTAGGGAAAATGGTGTTTCGCCCCCCAAAGCATGTGCATCATGGGAACATTAGTGGAACCAATAAATCATGTTTCATAAAATAATCTTAAAGCATGACTTGATGTTAGATATGTGGGTGCATTATGGACCTTTCTGTTGTTGCCTTTTCTTCCTCCAACGTTTGATTTCCCCTTTATTTTTTCAATTGAGCAATTTATTTTATGTAAAGGCCAACTAACACATTAACTATACTTTTAAGTTTTTACTTGTGATTTTGCTTTCAAATAGAGAATTGTTGCCTTCCCCACATTTTTTTTGGGCCTTACCATCCTTGTTAGTAGATTGACCCCCCCTCGCACTTTCGGCCCTTTTAGCCATCCCACCTTGGGTGGATGTTGATTCCTTTTTCGTGGAATCCTTTTTGGTAGTCATGGTGATGACAAGCTTACCAACTTCCACCACACAAAATCCCCAATCAATCTTTTTCACAATTTGGAATGTTTTCTCCAATGCATCATATCCCTATGATTAATGATGAGTTGAGGTTATGCCATTCTTTGCACCTTCTTGTCATGTTTGGACGTGTACAATTACATTAATTGTCATCCATAAAAAATCCTTGATTTCCTTGGTAAACCATGTCAATTGTGTGTACAAGGTGTGTGGAGTATCATCTTTTTCCATTTAGAAATCTTAGATTTTCTATTACTATTGAAAAAACGTGGGTGTAGTTTAGTAGTCCTTGTTCATTAGACCAATGAATTTGCTACATCCCCACTAGGTCTTGTTCATCACAATTAATGAATTCACTCAAAATCTAGTGAAATCACTTGATGTACATGAACACATTTTGTTGTAGTGTATGTTCAATATTTATGAGTGCCCCCATATTCCAATTCCAAAAGTTAGAAAAATTGATCCAATGGGTCAAATGATGATGGATCAACAATGACTGTAATGGCACTTAATGTTGCATGGGAAACTCATGACATAAGAGATGTGGGTTCCAATGGGTCCACACAAGTCACAACACTTTGAACCCCAATGGAATATTTTATTGAATCATCTTGGGAATTAATGTTGGGCTAATTGGGATTTGACATGTTCATTCCCAACATTATCGCCCCTTCCTTGAGAGCTTTCATGACCTCCATGTGTCACATATAATCCACAACCCAAAGTTTTAATTGAATTATAACCCAATTTCACCAACTTTCATTAATTTCCAGTACTTCATGTTTTAAATGTTGAGGTAGGATCTCAAATCCTCCATTACCCACCAAGGATTAAAAGTCAAATTCCTTTGCCTCTTGGTTTGCATCCAAGTCTTGAAGCACAACTTCCTCACCTTGAGTGAAATAGTGCCCACATGTTTAAATAATTGATTTCGAATCAACCCAAGCTTGCCCATATCATCCTTCATATCTCCAAATGAATTCACGACAAAAGTGAAATTGATAAAAAAATGATTTATGGCCTTTTGGTTCGAGTTGTTTGTTAAAAAGCCTTCAACACATCCCTTTAAGGATGGTGACCAATAGTATTGCTTTGAGTTTGCATGCCTTTAAGCCCTAATCCTATCCCTAATTCAGGCAATTAGTTTGTTGAACTTGTTGTGGTTATAACCCAAAATTAACCTAAAAGGCACCTCCATTCACCTTTTAAGCTTCACATGGCCAAACATATGTGGTGGCTTGTTCTAAACATGACAAAGACAATTTACTAATCATTACCTTGACCTAATTGCCATACAACAAACCCTAGAATAGTCTTGATGATAAATTTTTAAAAAATGCCTATAATAGTGCCGACCTAGGTTTATAAGTTAAATCTTGCTAAAACCTAATCATTATGTTTAGGCAATTCAAGAGTCAAGTAGGACTTACATAATGGTTTAAATTGATGGGTAAAATTTCCCAATCTTAGGGTCATTGTTGACTATTTTTCCTTTGTTGCATCTACTTGTGTTTTGAACCAATCTTAGGCACATTGGTTATTAAGCAATCCATTACATTATGCCATATCCATGAGTTTAAAATTGAGGGAAGAAATTGAAATTTCAACATTTTTTGCAAACCTAATGAAAGAGGATTCAAAATTAACTAAGTGACTTTCAACATAAAAAAAATTCTTTATGGTGTTATGAAAAATTTCCTTTCCATTTTGCAGAAATATGAAAAAAAGGGTTTGTAATATGTTGTCCTTAATGTTAGATCCTAGATTAAAAAACTTTTGTGTTATATCTTCATTTATTGCTTGTGAACCTAAGTGTAGCCATTGTTGAGGAAAATGATAGAAAGTCCTTATATTGTATGCTATTTAAATCATCATTTGCACCTTTTGTGTAAATTTGAAAACAAGATTCATAATTAAGGAATTCATGAATATTGTAGTTTGGATTTTTTGAAATGACAATTTGCAGAAGTGAATAAACAAGGGAGCTTGTCACTTGAATTTTTTAATTTTTAAATTTGTCAAATGAATATGAAAAATATCAAGTGTTTTTTTTAATGCCAGGCAAAATGTGAGATCATCTTTCCTGTTGTGAGATTTCTTGTTTGTCAAATCTTAGGAATTATCAAATCACAAATTGAAACTAAAATGATTTTTTCTTTAGATAGAATACTTACTAATCTAAGGAAATATTGTTTGCAACAAGACAACTAAGATGAATTGATTTTTGTGAATAAAAATTTGCCCAATGATTATATGACATTTTTTATAAATCCTTTTATAACTTGGTAGAGTTAATTGAGACTAACGCATATTTAGAAAAGAAGTTGAAAAAGCTTTTAAAAGCTCTTGAAAAGGATGAAGTTGTAAAAATATAAAATTTTGGGTAAAAGAAATTGTTATAAAAATTTTCATCAAATTTTAATTAAATTAATTTCTCAAATATTTTATAAATTTGAGATGCAATTTTTAATTGAAGTTTTGACATACAAGTCATTAAAACCGGATGTGAAAACCAATTGTTATTGATTTGAGAGGTTTGACACATTTGAGAATTGGATGAATTAAGAAGAAACAAAAAAAATCATGATACCCTAAGTTGGTTCTGACCAGCCCCAAAAATGTTTTTGAAAGAATAGGGTCAGCTTTCACAAAAGCACATATGAGGATCAGAACTAGTGATTCTCACAATAACAAAATTTAACAAAGAAAAAAAGTGAGAGCCACCCAACACTCATTGGGACCCATGTTTGGAAAGGAAAACCACAACATTTGATAAAAAAACATACCAATTTAAGAAACTTCCTTATGGTTTAATGGAGGTTGGGAAATTCAAAATTCATCATGCATCTTTTGTCAATACATGACCTAAGTCTAGTGTCTTATGGTGCATTCACACTTGATGTTAAGTTGATGTTAAATGAAAATCTAGGTGGCATCCTAGGTGGCACCCAATGTTAAATTGATGATAGCTTAATGTTAAGTGAATGTTAGCTTTAACATAAAAATGTTCATGGTAAGTAGATGTAAGTCCTAAATGACTAGCATGGTGTTAGGGGACTCAACACTCGAGTCCATAACACCAAGTGTGAATGCACCTTTATACTAACAAGCTCACACATACATACATACAACAAGACTTGGGCATTGTGTGCACCCTCTGAAAATTGGGCTCCTTCACAAAATGCATAAAGGAGTTGGAGGGCCAACACATATATATGAGTTTCTATTTGTGATTGCACATCTCAAACTACAACACTTCTGCCATAATGTCCTAAACAATAGGTCTTTTGGGGCTGATTCTACTGTGCAGAATAGGCCTTGTGGGCCTGATTCTGCAATAAATGTGTGTGGGTGGCAGAATAAGTGCCCATTCTGCCACCCAATGTGGTTTACAGTGGAGGCTGAAATCAGCTCCACAATTACACCCCCAAAATGCACACCTTACCCTTAACAGACTATGATGGAATAGTCAAGCTCTGCCCATTATGTTGGGTAATGTGCCCGGGTTTTGTTTGATAAATTGTTTTTTGAAAAAATAGCTCTAGACACCTCTTTGGTTCCACCTCCATATCTTCATCATTTTTAGTGTGTCTTTAGCGATTAAAAACTTTATGGTTGCGCCAACTAAAGCTTTACAAAACATCTTTGTATACCAAAGGCAAAGATGTAATCATCAAAGATTTTAAGCTTGAAATTCTAATCTGTTTTTAATTCACCCATCACCACCAAGCACTGAAACCCTTATATACACTAAACACCCCATATCTTCTTCACCCATTTGTTTACTGGATTGAGAAATACTTGGGATGTTGGAAGCAATATTAGGTGGAGGGTTACAAATGTTCTTTGAACTTCAGAACCAGAGGACCAATGTGTGAGGATTCGACCTCCTTGGAGCTCTTCAATGTTCGCTCACCAGCCTATTTACCCTAATAAGTTTTTCCCCACCATTGTTGATTGAGAGAGAGAGAGAGAGTTCCAAACTTTTCTATTCACAATGTGCTGCCCTGCCCATGGGGCCCCTGGCAGTATTGTTCCCATAAGACCCATTCACTGGAATTAAGAGTAGCTAAGGACCCAACAAGCTTAAGTAGGTTTGAAAAATGGGGAACTTGCTGCCCCAAAATGGGCACTTGCTGCCCTGCCCCCCCCTCCAGTGCTGGAGTTTGAACCAGCTGCCCTTAGTTTTAAGGGAGAACAAAGTGCATTATTATGTTTCAGTCTTATTTGTCAATGTGCAAAATATCAAACTACATTATGCCATTACCCCGGTCCCCCGTGGTGTGTATATGGTGGAATGTTCTATGAAACAAAGCCCGGTTGAGCTATGAACATTGAGCACCCGTTAAGGTGAACCTCATTTTGTAAAGTGACAATCAATAATTTTTTTACCAACAAATTAAAAAAAATTCTTGACAAATTAATTTGGAATTTTGTGTTTTTTTTTTCCAACCAATTTTGCTAATTTATTGGAAATTTTCTCCATATATATATATATATATATATATATATATCAATCAATCAAAAGAAACCTTGGTGGAGACATTGGTTATGCTTTGGAACAACCTATGGTGACATTGGCATTTTTCATTTCAATTTTGTGATACCAAATATTTGGCAAGTTTTTCTAAATGACTGGAAAATTTAGTCTAATTTACATAGAAAAAAAAATTCCAAAATTTTCACCTTTTTTTTTTTTTTGGAAAAATAGAAAAAAAAAATTGAATTTTT
>Ga0209611_10007528_pt1 | contig 17410 bp, 18 predicted proteins | sample S1TSphgellanicum_3_FD_187693 | JGI IMG/M metagenome (GOLD analysis project Ga0209611, IMG submission 187693) | Host-associated microbial communities from peat moss isolated from Minnesota, USA - S1T2_Fc - Sphagnum magellanicum MG (SPAdes) (version 2) | ecosystem: Host-associated > Plants > Peat...
ATGTGAGGATAAATGGTTAAGCTTAAAATCAACATGGTTAACAATGTAATTTACATTAAAATATCTTAAAGCAAAAGAAGAATTATGAACACTCAAATACTTCACCATGCAAAAATACAATCTAAAAAAATCCTCTTTTATTAATAACCAAAATGCTTCAAGATATATTATAAGTCTATAACTAATCTCAAAGTTTCAACAAAAGCCATAATATCATCTTTCAAAAATCCTCATACAAAAATAGACCTATTAATATTACCTAGGGGCCAAAATCCCTTAAACTCCTATACCTTGTAATGAATCAAAACACAATATCCTTGCCTACCCAGGCAAGGCCAATAAATAGTAATTCTTTGCCTCCAGGTTTCTTTATTTTCAATTTTGTTATGTAGCCATACTCGTGATTTATCATCCACAAGAAGAATAGGCCAAATTCAACTAGAGGTCAAAGAGGCCTAAAGCGGAGGATTCTAAAGCAGCTTGCAGTTGAATTTAGTTGAATTCCAAAAGCTTTTAGAAAATACAGCAGCATTCTACAGTTTTTGAATTGCTAGAATTTTCGCAACCTGCTGGAAACCCGGAACGCACAATTTAAACATGACAATTCCAGAACCTTCAAACACAAGATTTTAAACCCACAATTTCAGAATTCTAGTGATGGGAGATTTCAAGGGAGTTGTAGTATATGGGAAAGATTTTTGGAATCTATTGTACCATATTGATCCTTCATAGACAATTCCGAAAACATTTTTTAATCATATGATCATTCCTCTCCATTTCCGAAGTCAATTCCAAAGACACACGCCGCCTCAATTGAAATCTATCTCACTTCTTTCCTAAGAACTACCTCCTTTTCTACTAATTAAACCTCTTTTGTGATAATCATATGATCATTCCTCTCCATTTCCAAAGACAATTCCAAAGACACCCACAGCCTCAATTGAAATCTATCTCACTTCTTTCCTAAGAACTACCTCCTTTTCTACTAATTATCTCTCCTTTTGTAATAATCATCCACATGTGGATATTAAAAGCAATTAACATGCATCTTTTCATGTCCATGCTGTTAAAATTAATTCAGATTAAATTTGACATTCACATAAATAATGATGAGTAATTGGGAAAGATATTAAAAACATAGGGAAAAAAAAAGATGATCATCATTGAATGTGCACAATTGTTATTGTAAATGGGAAAAATTTGCCCAAAACACCACTTTATGGCAACTTCTAATAAATAAACCTGGTCATTTTAAGCATGTAAGGTGGGATGCATTGGGTAGTGAGTGTACTGGTTTGCCTACCCAGGACATATCTCTATTGAACCATGACCAAGAGCAAGTGAGGAACAAGCATGTGGGTCCAAGAGTAAGTAAAAGCCACACACCACACCTTTAGACACATTTCCCAATATAAATTGATCCAATAGCATGAGATCAAGGGCAAATGCAAAGAAGGGCCTCTTGAAGATGCACAGAAGAGTCCTAAGGACCCCCCCCCCCCCCCACACCCCCCTCCTTAGCCATCCACAGAAATTTCTTTTGTGTAAAGTATACAAAGGTTACGGAATACCAACTCTTTTTCTAACATGGAAAGGATTGCAAGGAATCTGAGAGGAAAGGAAGGAATCTAACCCAAATTCTGAGAATGTGAGAGGAGAATGAAAGAAAGCCCCACAGCATTTGATACCCAATCCACTTGTTCACTCCTTCCAAAGGAAACAGTGAAATTGCTACACGACGGTGAAAAGGGAAGTTGACAAAAAGCTGGAGGTGGAAACTGGGGAAGGATGGTCATCGGCATCTTGGAAATCCCCAAGAGAGCCTGCAGTGCACAAAAGTATTGGTTAAATTTCGTTCTTTGATTTGCAAATTTAGTTTTCTTCAAACAACATCATAATTTTGATAATTTCATTGCTTAGCAATAATCTAGAGGGAATTGAATTGCAACAAGGAACATCACTCTAGGAATGAGCAGAGGCAATGTATTTTAAACCCAAAATCCTGGAAATTCATCTTAGAAAAGAACGTTACCAAAAGTGGTCACTCTCTCACATTCCAATGCTGCTTCTGCCTTGTGCACTTAAAAATCCTGGAAATTTGGTTCAGGAAAAGACCTTTCCAGAAGTCGGCTCTCTCTCCTTCCAGGGCTGCTTCTCACTTCGCCTTGTCTTGTGTTTCGAACTCTCCACATACTCGAGTGGAAATGCTACAGCATTATCAGTTGGAAAATAATGAAGAAAGACCATTTGAATCAGCCACTACAGGGGCCACTAAGCAAACCAGGAGGGAAGACACCAAATCACACTAGAGACTTTCAACATGTATATTGAACAAACCAAATGCTTGCCCTGTCACCCTAATCTTACCTTCCAGATTATGGTTTTCCCAAGATTTCTCATAGTAAAAACTCACCTCTTTGCAGAGGGGTCAGCAAATTCAAATTCTCAATCTAGTTGTTACCAGCTTTGAGCATGACATCCATCCCCTCCTGTGCAAAGATAAACTTTACATCCCAGTCCTTCCTTGAAATTGAGTACAGCCCTTATTGCAGGTTTCCTCAAGAAAATCCAATTTCCCAATGTAACACAGTTCTCAGAGTAAGGGATGGAACTACCAATCTACATAGAACAGACCTGCTCCTGAATTCCCCTCATAAATGTGACAGAAAAAGCACCAATGTTGCAGGAGGTGAACACCACAGTAAGCCCTGGCTATCTGTCAAAAGACTTTGTTGTGTGTGCTGTGTCCTGGGAAAGCTGACCATTTCCCTCTACACCTGACTTTCTTGTTTGCATGTCTGATTCATCTGTCAAACAAAAACTCAGCCAGCATAGTTCATGTTGTGTTGGCATCATAGGGGAATAGCATAACCATCTCTTGGCACCCCTATTGTTTTTGTGGTTGTGTAGACACCAGGGCCCACAAGCTGGCAAGGAAATTCAAGCAGTATACCGGCCACTCCACAACAAGTTGATCACCTAACCCAATCCTATTGAGAAACACTGGAGGTAGGGGCTGCAGCAGTCTGCAAAGGCAACCCCAATTTCGCAGGTTTCATACCAATGGTACATAAACCAGTAGACCCTACTATCACTGGTGCAGATGGTGCTGCCACAGGCCGTGGATGTTGAGCACCATCACTCCCAGGCTGTCCTCGTTGCTGCAATGATGTGGCTGCATACATCTCTGCTTGGGCAACCTCTGTTGCAAACTGGCTTGCTGAGAAAAAAGGCCACAAGATTGGTGTAAGTGACAGCACCCACAGTCCTAGCAGCAACATTTCAGGCACACCCTTCATAACCCTACATTGTTTATTCCATTTCAGCTACCATCCACTCCCAACAGCTGCAAAGAGCTACATTACTGTAATGTGTCCTGATGGCCTGTCAATAACAGCCACTGTCAGAAACTAGTGGCTATTAACTGTCTGCAATGGAGATGCTCTAAAGCATGTCACCTTCCCCATCCCTCATCACCCTGTTCACAACACAGCTTGGAGGAAAGAATTTGAAATCTTGTGATTGTGCTGCATAGCTTAAGTCTTAAACTGCAGTCTGGTAAACCCATGGAAGAAGCCACGCAGATACTATGCAGAAGCTGAAAAAGTAGAAGATTTATAGCAAATTGCAGTCCAGTTCAATTTGAAGAAAATAAATGGATGGGCATGCTTCCTTGTTTGTAGGTCAAGCAAATATAGTCTGTCTATAGGACCTCAGACAGAATCCAACTGATGGAACATGAACAAATGATTCATCAGCTGAGTGTTATAATGGAAAGAAAGCCTGTGATAATTTCACATAGGAATAGTTTTACACACCTCGTCGCTTCCCCACTGCAATAATCCTACGGAGACACTCTCGATATTCCAGCAAAATGGCACGTTCTTGTTCAGCATACAGCTGACCAGGATGCGATGGAGTCGTGTTGCTGAACTCAGTTGAACAAAGTCCTCCTGATGGTGAGGGTGGTGCAGTGAAAAGAGGATCCTTTTCATCACACATCAATGCTAAGGTTCCAGGAGACATTGCTCTCTGTTGCGTTGCAGTATCAACTTCCACATCATCACCAACAGCTGAAACCATTCTGGCAGGTGAGGCCTTTTCACTTTCGTGTGGATCGCTTCTTTCATCACTCTTGTGTTTGGGAACTTCTTCCTCTCTCCCAATCACTGGGGAAGGCTCCTTTGAACTTTTACTGCCCCCAGTCTCCGTTGCCTGCTGAGCTGTTATGCATGGTAGAGAATGTTTGGCTGCACATAAAACAAGCACATTAACAAAAAATATTGATATGTTTGTCTCATCTACAGTGTTTTGCCAACAATAAGGCTCTCCAAAATGGAAACCAATGGCAGCTGAGGAGCACCAAAGAGTACACCATTAGATCCTCAACCCCCATTCTCTTCTAGCTCCTAACAAAAAGCTTGGACAAACACCACAATCCTACTCTAAGCAGACCCCATGCCTTATACTTGAAACATAAACTTCCTCCTAAACCCCAGAAATAGACTTTTACCAAGAAAATCTTTCTGAGCCTCAGCAGAGACTATGACAAGCAGTTTACAAAGTTCCTGGATGGCCTCAAGCTGCACAACCCCTGCAAGCAAAGATCTGCAATCAAAAGTATGTGTATCAGTACAATGTGGAGACATGGAGAACACAGCAGAGAAGAACCTTATCACAAGCAAAGTACACTGGTAAAGAGGGCAATTGACCCAACAGCTGATAGAAGAAAACCAGACACAAGAGAGGATGATCAAACCCTTCTGCTTGCTAGACCTGAGAACAATGCACATGTGATCATCAACTTTCACAGTAAAAGCCCTGTTATGTCTAGGAGATAAAAACAGAAGAGACAATGAAGGCTTTTTATTTAGAGCAGTTGCCTTGCAATTAGTTGGTTGCGGAACTGGCTACCTAAGGAATCTATTAAGTCATAGGCATAGCATTGACATATCAATCCAGATCAGAAACTCATATTGATGACATATATTGAAGTCAAAGATAGAAAGTTCATACCTATGGACAACTTTAACAGGAGCAGCAGATGCTGATCCTCCAGCAATTGTTGACATGGAGGTAATTGGTGTATTCACTGCAGTGCTTACTGTCGCAGCAAGGTGTCCCTGCTGCAAGTAAACAACCTCTGATGTCTCAGACAACCAAAACAAAGCCCAGTATGGACAGGTCTGCCAGCTGCTGTAGATCCTTCTACTGCAACTTGAATCAACCATTGTCTTGAGAGAAAACAGTGCATAGCCCAAATAGGGCAGGTGTTCTAAAAAGCAAATCTGGTTAATAGAGCTAAAATCACTCATACGCATCAAAAGGCATTGCATTGTAAACCTAAATGTTTGGTGTGGGCATACTCTCCATGTCAGCATGCTTCACATGTGATGAGACAACAAGGCAGGTTCAGAGTTTTCCCTTGCTACGAAGTGAAACTTCAAACATGCATTAGACATCAGGAAACTGTTGTGAAACTTTGACATCACTGCCAAACATCCATCATAGCAAGAATCTGATATGACTAAGGATTTCACACCTCCAAATGAAGCCACAAGCAAGTTCAGGTGAGAAATCACACCTGCACAGGCAGAGATGGGGTCCTGCCAGGTGGTCCTTGTTCTTTCAAACCCGGACCAGCAAACACAAGTTCATGAGTTCTCCGTTTCTTCATTGGGGGTGAGGGAGACAAGTACCCAGGAATGGTCTGACTAGAGCCATTGGCTGCCATTTGCACCATAAAATTCAAACCCATGTTGTGGTCACCATGAAACAGGGCTCGCCTCTCCTCGCTCCCTTCAAAATTCTTACAGTCGACACATTTGCAGTTATCTGAACAGAGAATATTTGCTTGGAAGCACTCACAGTACTTCTTCAAGCACCCTGACTTCTTACAATGGCACCCCTTGTTGTGTTTACCTATCAGTGGCTGCTCTCCAACATCCTCCTGCAAACCAAAAAATCAACTGGGTCTGAGTAATCCCAAAATTCTCCTCCCCCTGCCATTGGATAATCCCTACATCCTTATTATGGCCCACTCCTCGCCCAATGAAAGAACAGGTTGATGCCCAGGTAGACAAGTGTAGAGAAGTGGATTACCACCCCTAAATAAACATCCCTGTGTGATTCAGTGGGCATACCCGCAGATCTCGTAGACTAGGACTACTGAATATTTTTGGTCGGAAAGCATTGGGATTACGTTCCAAAGTGGCTTCGACAGCTTCTTGTCTGACAGATTCATTCTCCACATTGTTGCAGCAGTTTACACAGTTGCAACCTTCACAATAAGTGCCTGAAGCAAAACACTCACAATATCTGTACATCCACAGAAGCAAGCACCCAACAGCAGAAGCAAATGTAAGACAATGTTGTCTATTTTGCAGGAAGTACTTGATACAATTGATTAAAGAAGGATAATCACTAGCAAAAGTCATGCAGACACTCACAGTTTCAAGCAGCGTGAGTTCTTGCAGTTACACTGCTTGCACTTCTTTGGAGTCCCATCCTTTGAATCAAAAGCAGGGCGTGACCTTTCTGCTCTCGGAGTTCCATGCTTCCTGTCACCAACATAGTATCAGACATACCAGCATCTTACTGTGCCTGAATGCTTGCGCGGATCTCCCACTTCTTGGAGCAACACATTTCTTCTATCCAATGTCTAGACATGATAGCAAAACAATTAAATTCCAAAAGGCATTTCCACATGTTGGTGACTGTCTATTCTGTGTAGGGTTTAAGATGCCATACACTGGCGGTTGTGTGCGCACTGGACCTTCTGCTGAACCAGCTGGACCTCCATACATGGATGTGAAGTCAAGCTGCCGAGGAACAGCCTTTCTTGTAGCATGGTCCCCTTGCACACCCTGTGTGGGTCCTGAAACAGTATCTCCAGGTTGGGGAAAATCCAAATCAACTGGCCGATTGACAGTCCTGCAAATTACATGGAAAGAACCCTCACAGCTGTCACTTTTGTCTAATGTCACAAGGAGAGATGATAATGAAAATACAGCAATAAAACTGTGATTGTTCAGTAGCCACTCATATCCATGGATGCAGCAATTTATGACCTGGTACTGTCATATCTATCCTTGGACAGAGAAAGGAAATTATGTACCCTAGATTCTGTTCAAGGAAGGATTGGTGTAACCAACCTTGAGACTGCAGGAGAAGTAGGTGCAAATGCCATTGACTGCACTTGATGGGCACCATTAGAAGAAGCCGCTGCAACAATTCCACCTGTTAAAGCCCCAGCAAAAAAAAAAAGTGAAATTTTGCTAATTATCCTGGTTCAAAAGCCAGAATTCTAGTTACCTATTTTCAATCCACTTCTTTGTATCAACCAATTTGCTGCAGTCAACAGTAAGTACATTCAGCACAGGATCGTATCACAAATCCTTGATATTCAAACAAGTAACATGGACTAATCTTGGGATCTGACTTCAAACCAGTACCCAGATTGCATCCTCAAAACATCCAAGCAATTGCTTCAAATCCACAAAGTGGCAGCGACAACAATGCTTGCACATTTGAGAAACACCTTGCTATTTCTGAGGTGCAAGAGATGGTAGAAGGGAGAGGAATTCAGTCACACCCACAGGGAAAGACAACAGCAACAAGGCAGAGCACAGATGAAAGAAGAAGGAAGATTGCTCCTTCTGACATTCAACTCAGACGTGCAGAAGGGTATTCTGCTATAACTGCTAACCTGCTGGAGGTCCTACAACAAGATCACCTTTAGGTCAATCCCAACAATGACAGAGACTCGGTGTTCATGACCATGCACACCAGAATTATGAAGAGGGACTGTTCAAAACATGAGCTGCAAAGCCTTCGAGTTCTGGTCAGTGGAGCTGACAAGCCCCTCCATTTGACTCGTTTTCCATTTGCAAGTCGTAGAATTTCGTTACAAATGGAATTAAATGAGCAACAAGAAATCTTAGGTCTACTTCTCACGAGGTTTCCATAAAAGAAAAAAAAGGTCCTTTGATGACTGCGTGTTTGCACATTGCTGGCGGAGCGTACAGAAGATAGGGAAGGAGAATGAAAGAAAAACACGTACCTGGAGAACCTGGAGCGTCTGTCTTCACCCCTGCAATCTGCTCCGGCGGCTCCTCCGCCATTGAGACTAGATTTGTCGACAATGAACGAATGGATTACCGCTTGTCTCTTCTCGCCCGGAGAAGCTTCAGCTACTGCGATATCCTCTCCCAATAGGACTTGACTCCTAGTAGTCAAGTCCCTTCCTTTTAAGTCCCTTCAGCTAACGATACTTTCGAAATTCGAAAACGGTTCATAAATAGCCGATTCGATCACCGACGACGCAGCATCAACAACACCATCGTTCGCTTCATTACACGCCGCCACCGGCAACCAAACACCACGGCCGGAGAAACAAGTGTAGCCGCAAAAAGACAGGAAAATCATCGCTCAAAAGGAATCTCAAACCAAGCCTCTTCTCTCTCCTGCCTAACAGACGCTTGCACTTTACCTTTACTCAAAACACAACCTCAAGCTAGGACAATAAGATGAGAAAGGAAAAGCGAAAAACAAAAAAACAAGGAAAATCCAAACCAGAGCAAAGCAAGTAAGAGAAAACCGAACGGAATAAAAGATAAATCTCGAGCAAGGCAGTCTGCGTACTCGCGAGATCCAAATCTTATCTTTGGAAGACAACCAGAGAGGGATATGAAATCAAAGCACAACAACAACAGCAACAACAACAGGAGGAGGAGGAGGAAAATTATTTCTAGAAAACAGAAAAAAAATCGGAATAAAAATTTTCGGCATCAGAAATAATAAGCGCAAATGAAAGAGTAAAGGAGAAAATTCATGAGCAATTTGGGGACGAGAGAAGAGGCTATTGATGCGATGGAAACGCAGGAAGACGACGACGACGCAGAAGAAGAAAAAGACGGCAAACAAACGGAAGGGGGAAAAAAAGAAGAGGGTTTTTGCAAAGGCGTCAGAGAAGAGGAGAGAAGACCACCCGGCATTTTTCAAAGGCGTATACCCCTTTCCATGAGCGCCGTCACCCGGCCCGTGTTGCTAACCGAAGGGGAGTGGTAGCTACAAACTAGGCTGAACCTGAGTGAATGGTTTTGAATTTCAAAAGATAGACTACACGGCTAGGTAGGTATGTAGGTAGGTACCTACCTACCTATCTACCTGCCTACCTACCTACCACCTTCTTCGATTACTTACCACCCTGCTACATTTTCCCATCAAATACTAAATAATTGGAGCATTTTCGGATATTCTACCAACAATAAAATAGTCCATAATAAATAAATGTATTAAAAAATAAGAATGAAAAAGGAAAAGGAGGGAAAAAGATAGATTTCAAAGCACAATGGAAATATATTTTAAAACAAATTTTTTAAAAATCTAAAATTATCTTAAAATTTCCCTTTTCACACACACACACCCACACACATATAATGTAGTCATGAACATCCAATGGTTGATTTTTGAATTTTTAAATACACTTTTCAAAATTAAATTACTAAAATGCTCTCTAAATTGTGCAAAATTATGTAATTCTGCAAAGTGATGGTCTTTTTCATGAAATTGCATGAGTTAAATAATTTTGGTTTTAAAATTCATTAACAAGAATAGCTTTCTACTTCCCCATATTTAGGCAAAAATAATTTGTGGGTTTTATTATAAAATGTATAGTAATTCGTGTACATTATTTGCATTTTATTTTTTTTAATAAAAAACCTCATCTCATAACCTTTATCAATATCATGCAAATTTATGAAATGAAACCTAACTTGGGTTAAATTATAATCTTCAAAAAATCCTCTAAATGAAACCAAAATCCTTCAAGATATTATTATAACTCTATTATAACTAATCTCAAGTTTCAACACAAGCCAAAATATTATTATCTTTCAAAAAATCCTCATATAAAAATAGACCTATTATTATTACCTAGTAGGGGCCAAAATCCCTTAAGCTACTATAATACTCTATAATGAATCTAAAAACAATATCCTTGCCTTCGTAGTAGTAGTAGGCAAGGCCACCAATAAAATCCCTAAAAAAACATGCATGCACCATTCTTTGCTCAAAATATTTGCTTTTTTCAATATAACTTTGCCACTTCTACACAATTAATTTTTTTCATTTAAAAAAAAACATTGATGCTACATGTTGTTTGAACAAATTTTCTTTGGATTGGATTGATAAAATATTATAGACTTTCCAATTTAGATTATGCCTTAGTTGTTTTACACTAACATGCTATGAATATCATGCAAATTTTTTTTAGAATATTTTGTTGAATTTTATTTTTCTTTGAATCAAAGAAACACAAAAGACATTTTAATGCATTTTAATGCACATCTCGTCTTGACCAATGTTGGGTAAATATTTAAAAATAGCCCATCCTTCCAATCAAAAAAACACAAAAGACGTTTTTTAATGCATTTTAATGCATATCTCATCTTGACCAATGTTGGGTAGATATTTTAAAATATCCCATCCTTGGATTTGGTTTCCTACATGAATTTTATATAATATAACCTTAAGATGGCAATATAAATGTGCAACCCAATGTAATGGTTACCAACCAATTAGAGGTATAATATTGCACATCTTGTTATTATAGCCTTGGAATGTGATTAAATATACAACCTTATGCAAAGGTTATCTTTCACTTCTAGACATCAAATTTTCCCATTTCGTGTGATCTGAAGAATATCAAGGTTCTAAATTGAATATATCTTATTGTGATATGCCAATAATGTGGATTTTCAGCATGACCTAAAAAACCATATGAGAACCAAAGATGATTAAAATGGTACTTGGGTGGCTTTGACACAAATTATGTTATTCTTAAAAATGCAAAAAAAATTACCCAAAAATGTTTCTTAAAAAAAAAATTTGTGAAGGAAAATGGAGAATCTTTTGAAATATTCAAAAGTATTTTATTTTCGAAATGAAAATTTTCAAAGTCAATTGATTATTTGGTGGAAATGTGTTGACACTACTATGTTGTGATATACATACCATCAAGATTCAAATTCGCAAAACTAGCATTATAAATCTTTGAATTAAAACATAGTTTTTCTTAATATGAGTTTTCCCATATGAGAAAATATAAAATGGCATGGGAAATATACCCAATGCCATTATAAAAAGTGTATGAGAAAGCATTTTCAATGGCATGCAAAAATTCATGGGAAAGTTGAAATCCGCACAACTAAAGTTGTTAAAATATATGAAACCCTTGAATCAAAAGGCTATGGATGTAATGCACAATGGTAAATGATTGATGGGCTTTCAAATTTTGTTTGGGAAAAAAAATTGTTTCTAACATTGTTGTCAACCTTATGAAGCATGTCCTTAAATCATGGTTATACAAATCATTTCATAATTCCAAATGCAAAACTTAGTTTTTGACAAATATGGATATTGCATATCATATCCTAGGGTCAATCTTGTCATTAAATAATCCTTGAAACCCTAAAATGGAATTTTATAAAATTTACAAAAAGAGGTGTCAAAAATAACAATTATTTCACATTGGTAGTCATGAAATTTGTGAATGCTTATTTTATAAGCCATTATTTGACTATTGGGTTTTATTTTTGTGTAAGTTTTCTTCTTACATGTTTATTTACCCGTTGGAATAGTGAAGATTGTGTCTTGTTTGTGCGCATTTGTTGTGATTGTGTTTGTTGCTTTGTGTTGGATTTTTGAGTTGTGTGTTCATACATGTTCTCATCTCCTCTAGCATTGCAAAATGTGTTTTCACTTTTGATTTCTTGTTGGTCTTCATTTTTTCCCCTATTGAAATTATGTTTTTTGGTGGTTTTTTCATTGGTTGTCACCATATGTCCATGATAGTGGAAAACAATATCTTATTGTGCCATTTTTTATGCAAATTTGGAGCAATGTCCCCCATCATCTAAAGGTGAAAAATGGTGATAATGGTTCAAGAATTTTGTTTTTGGTGTATTATGTTAAATCTGATGTTAAGTTTTCAATTTGATTATGGTGATTTCATTTTACTTATAACTCACAATTCATAACAAGGTTGCCTTTTATTTTGTTTTTTGATTTTGCATCTATATTTGTTCGTGGATAAACAAAACTCAAAATTTAGGTTTTGAAAGGTAATCATGGTAGAAGAACTTATAGAATCTAATGTTACAGTTTTAATTTGAAATCCAAATGACAACATGCCTCTAATTACGATGATCCCAAGTTACTTATAACTCTCAATGTTGTAACATGTTGATCTTTTGTTTAATTCTTTCACTTTGTGTGTATACCTAGTTTGTAGACAAACAAAAATTAAATTCCAAAGTTTGAAAAGCAGCCACAACATAAGAACTTCTAGACATGTAGTCGATTCCACATCTATTTAAGTAAGTTCAACAAATATATTTATTGGCTTCTTCATCCCAAGTTGGACCTATAAGTTTTTTATCCTTAATTGAATCTTATAAGTTTATTTTCCTAACCTTGCAAACTTATAACTTTTAACTATCTTTAGAATCAACTAAGGTTCCTATTTGAATACATAATTAACACAAAAGCACCATGTGCCTTGAACAACTTGGTGGTTCTGGTTTTGGGGGTATTGGTTGTGTTGACTGTTTATTGGATGTATGGTCATAAATTATGAACATATAATTAAGGTTGGTTGATTTATCTTGGGGCAAATGAAAATACAAAAAGGTTATTGAATGTTTCAAGAAGCCCAATATAAGATTGAAAAGTTGGTTTTTTTCTCTACCAATGAGGACAAAAAAGATATCAACATTACAGAGTTGAAATACTTGTCTATATTTGTTCATGGCACCCCTTATTTTATTTGCATATTATATTCATCTAGTCATTGGTCAACTATCTTTTTTCTTTATCCTTTAGACATTTTTTTGTCAACTTGTTTTCATCTTAGATTTGTTAGAGTTTGTAAAGAAAACTAGTTCAAAATGGGGCAAAGGAATGAAATTTCACATGATTATGATAGAATGTTTTGAATATTGTTCTTTTTTTCCTCCCTTGTTTTCATTACATGTGAGTGGGTGCATCAACATGAATACAATACAACAAGTTTTTCCATTGAACTTATTATAAAACATCTACAAATGACCTCTTTGTGCAAAAGTTAAGGTTTACAGTATACCTCTATGAAAAAGTTGTCCTCAAATGATCATAGAGTTAATTGATCAAGCTTACAACAAGATGTGTATTTGTAAAGCTAAGAGATGGATAAACACAAGTGTCAAAGGTACCAATTAATAATTGTGGTTTATTTGCAGAAGTAGTAAATGTTTTTTTCCTAACAATATATCAAATCTAAAAACTTGAATTGTTGGAGTTTACATTTGGAAAAAAATCGTGTAGAAATCAAAATAGGTTGCACAAGGTCTCAAAAGATCTATAACCCTATAACCTATGGAACAAGAAAAAACTAATAGACTCTCAAAAAATGTAACATAAGGTACTAAAGATTGAGAAAAAAATGTTATGTATCAACTTTAAAAAAATGTTGTTTGATAATACAAAAGTAATACAACTTTTGAGGCACAAACATGTTAAAGTAGGCCTATTAGTGATCCTTGCTTAAAAAGTAAAAATAGGTGGAAAGTAGAATTTGAATTTTTGAATTTTAATCTTTTTACGAATGTTATAGAGTTTGGGGGTGTACTAGCCATATTAAATAACATATATGGTCATCCCCAATCTATATTATCATGTTAATTATTTTATTTATTTAATATATGTTTATATCTGATTTTTTTCTAAATAAAAATATTCAAATGATGATTTATTAATGTTTTACCCATGATGCATATTGATACAATTGTTTTGAAGTTTGAATGTTTTAATTATGAAAATGTTAAGACTTTCAAAAATAAGTATTTCCTTATGTAGGTTTCCAAAATAAGAGGCTTTGGACCAAGTAATAATCAAGTTTGGTAATATTCCCCATGGATGGGGTTTCCTCACTATAACACATCTTAGGTAATCACTATCATGAACTTAAACATACCTAGATGAGGGGGGAAGGCTCTTACACTTAGTCTTCAAAAGTGGAAAGGATTTGAAGTGTATAATACGTAAGTGCAAAATCATTCCTAGTTTCAAGGACTAGGCACAAGATCCCTTCTAGGAATGATATTTTCACATATGAGGTATTTTCCAAATAGGATTCCAAAATTCCTTTTAAATGTTTCAAGTAAAAAAATTGTTAACACTTTTATAAGGGTTTTATTGCATATATAAACTTGTTAGAAACATATTTTTCAATTTAGTGGTCCCTTTTTATTGAGGGCAAAGAAGGGACAAAAGACCTTTAATAAAACTTCATAGGTTTTCTTCAAAGCATAACATTGATGTGGGGTTAGGACTAGGAGACTTGGTGCCAAAAAAAACAACACAAGGCATTGTAGAAAAGAAAAGGTCAATGGGAAGGACAAAAAAATTCGTATTTTTGTTATTCATGTGATCAAATTCATTATAATCTAATAAAATAATTTCCTTCTCACTAGTTGGGAGGGAAATTTCAATTTGTAAAACTAGCCCAAAATATATTACAAATTTTAGGTGAGGTTTTTATGTTGGTGTTTTTTAATGTGCCATGTATCACTTAAAAGATAATCAACAATCCTCCAAATAAAAAGGTTATATTTCATTGTCATCCAATGTGAAAATTGGTTATGTAATGTACCAAATTAAAAGATTGCATGTTACAAAAATGGTTTATATATATCTTTCGCTTTCACATTCCCATAATGTTCCCACAATGTTCACACAACATTCCCATGACATTTGCAAAATGTTCACATGAAGATCCTTTTTTTCCCCTTATTTGTATGTTTGTCGTATAATAATTTCATGGTGTCCTATAATCATTCACCATAGATGTTAATGTAATGGAATGAACCCAAGATTGTGGATGCCCATTATGTTGAGTGCATTGGTTATCTTGCCCTACCTTTCTTGCCTTGGGTTGTTTAATTACCCAACATAATCAACAACCACTTGTCCATTCCATACTATGTTTGTCACCTTGCCTAAACCCCTTATTTTTTGGGGCTTTTGTTGTAAAAGCCTTAAAGCATCTCAACCACCTAACAATCACAATGGTGTATACTATATACACTAAATTTTTTATGAAATTACCAATCAAATAATTCAAAACCCCTTTTGGCAATTATTGTATTTATGACTCATGTTTGACAAATTTTGCAAAAATAATTAATTTCAAAAATCAAGAATAACAACCCTAATTTGAATATTTCAAAATTTCAACAATAGTTTCCAAAGTTGAGGCCACATCTAGTGGTTGCACCAATATTACATATATATTATGATAATGTTAATCCAAATTACAAATGTTAAATAACATTAAAACCAAAGTGGCACTTGAAGTAACAATAAATGTTTTCTTGGTGTTAAGGGTGTTAATAAACATTAAAGAGACATCATTTTTTAAACAAAAGATTCAATGCACAATTGGTGATGCTATAACATAAAACAATAACAAATGAACAATGAATGTGATGTTAAGGACCATCATCTCCTTTTGTCACTCTCAAATCCCATGTCACTTCCCAAAATTTTAAATCTTAAGGTCCTTTACAATTGTAATCCATCATAAGTCATATAATGCAAATGTATTTGAACATTGCTATACATATTGCATTGTTTAATAGGCAAGAAATGTTATTTCCTCTTTACATTATTATAATAAAAAAACATTTTATCACTATTGCAATCAAAGAATGTTCAATCGACATTATTATAATAAAAAATTACTTCATTATCAACAAGTCTAAAGGCAAAAACATTTGTCATCAAGATCCATTTCATCGATAATGATTCCGAAGGTACAAAAGAAAGCAAGAACTAACATGTGCGCTTATAATAATGAATTTGATGGTGATTGTAAATTTGCCACTAAAATTGGCAACCAATAGCAAGTAAATCTTAATTTGTATCCATGGATTCAAACTTGTATGAACAAATAACCAAAATCAATAAACATTCAATAGATAGGACATTGAAAATTCACAGTTTCATTGCATAAAACTAAAGCACTTATAATGAATTTGTATGTAAATATTATAAACCTCAACAAAGAGAGCACATGATCTTCAATTCCATTGCAACAAAACAAAGCACAACATTTTTTATGATATTATATGGAAGCAAAAACAAGAAAGCCTAAACAACCCACTTGGGCAAACTTTGAGGTTCTTACTTTCATTAATGTAAAGAAGCTCAAACACAAGGCAAACTTCGAGATAATTAATTCAAAATACAACATGGAAACTATGGGAACAAATTTTGGATGTTATATGCAAGTAGGTTCAAAAACATTCACAATTTCATCCAACTTACAAAGACAAATGGGGATCTTTGTATGAAGATTATAAGAAAATTCATGACTATATGACTAACATTGGCCACTATGAAAAATATTGTAACATATTTGCGAAAGATAAGATTGACCTTAGATTACCAAAAACTTTCACTAAATTGCATTTTGATATGATTAACATGTTCATAGGTCATGCATTAACTTGTTTCACTCTGAAGGGATTTCATGAAACTTCATCACCATTGATGTTGTATATCAAATGCAACCAAGATTTTCTAACCAAGGATTTGCAATAGTGTTAACTTCAATGAATTCAATGATGGCCAAGACCAAATGCTAAAAGTTGAAACAAAATTCCCAATTTTAAAAAATCAATAATGTTTAAAACTTACAAAGGAAAAAATCATTTGGGTGGTTCTAAAATTCACACACCCACCATAGGTGTTGCATTAGGACCCATTAAGTACATGTCCATTCCAAACACCATTACAATATTCTCTCATGAATCCAACCATAGATGTAGGATGAATTACTCAAGCACTTCGCATTTTGAGAAGAGAAATGTTCGTACACTACTAGATAATTTAAAAAATTTATAAACAACCAAATGACCTGATGAACAAAATTAAACATCCAACTAAACCAACAAATAATGGATAGTCATGATGCCAAATGGGGAGCACTACTCAATGAAGAAAAAAACAATTTTAACCCAAATAAATTTAGTTGAAGCAACAAAGAGAGCAAAGGTGGCTTTAATGGAATTAATAAATTACATACATGATGTCTATCTACAAATTAAAAAGAAACAAGATTGCACAAGGGAAAACATGTTCAAAGAAAAATTGAATTACTTCAAGTTTCGTGACAAAGAAATCAATATAATTCATAAAAGTGCATGGTTCAAATAATTAAAGATTTCACCCAAGTGATGGGCTTAGTTATTTGAAAAGGATTACATGGCAATGAATCAACTACAACAAAATATAATTGTCATGATAGTCCATTGTTAAACATTGAAATGCATGCATAGATGTTCCAAAAGAAAATAAATAATGACAA
>Ga0209611_10007530_pt1 | contig 17408 bp, 15 predicted proteins | sample S1TSphgellanicum_3_FD_187693 | JGI IMG/M metagenome (GOLD analysis project Ga0209611, IMG submission 187693) | Host-associated microbial communities from peat moss isolated from Minnesota, USA - S1T2_Fc - Sphagnum magellanicum MG (SPAdes) (version 2) | ecosystem: Host-associated > Plants > Peat...
GCTCAAGCCCATGGACCTACTAGAGTTAAGGTTTCCATTTCCTGCACCTGCAATTGTTGAAGGTACCATAGCCTTGGGCACCTTGAACTCTGGAGTTGGAAGTCCTACAGATAGCTTCCCTGGGACTTGCATCAAAGGAGCTGAATTGTGTTTCTCCAAGGTGAATGGAGCAACACCCAATACAGGAGGTACATTTACCCTGACATTCTCCAGCACGCTAAAATTGCCTGGTCTGGTGGATGCTGCTGCAGGCAACTTAATGGCACCAGCACTTGCCATCTGGTTGGCAAGATCAGCTGACTTGAGCTTATGCTGGCTTAATGTGATGTCCATAATCTCATCCAACCCATCCTGGCTGTCGATGAATTGTGCAAATCTGCAAGCCTCACACAATGGAAGTCCTTTTCATGCCAGTCCCTGACTCTAGTGTTTTCTTTTCCTTTTCCCTATTGACATTCGTAAGAAGCATGAAAACAGAAGCAGTCCTGAAGAGAAACTCACTTGGACTCAATTTCAGCAGCTGCTCCTAAACTCCGCTGCCTGATGTTCTCAGCAATCCCACTTGCTTGTATTCGTGGCACTGCAAACAGATCACAGATTGAATATCAACTGTACCAACCTGACCTGAATCAGGTTTTAGGATTTATGAATCTGATACGAGCAGGGCAAAACAGTGGCATCCCTGTTGCAAAACCCACATTCTTTTTCCAGGACCAACTGGAGCCAGGCTGTGCTATTCTAATGCACAACAAGGTATTCTTCTCCTTTTATCTGGTTCACATAGCTTTCGAAAAGGAGCAACGGTGGCCTGACATGTTTGCAAGCATGTTTCTGTCTCTACCTTTCTGCTGTTGCAACTGTGCTGGCTCCTGTCCACATGACGGGCAACCTAAGCGCTTGGGCGCTATGGAATCCAGTATATCTGGTGCTATAAGCTCATCTTTTCCTATTGAAGGGGGGGAATTATCTAGGATGTTATTTACTGGAAGCTAGGGGCCAATGGACATTTTAGGGTTCAAGCCTAGGGTACTGAATATCCTGGAAGTCAGTCCATTATGTTGCAAGATTCTCAATAGTAGGGTTTGGCAAGCCAAGAAGGAGTTCACCTGAGTTGCAGCTGTGGATGAATTGTTCAAGTTGTACCCTGATATTGAAGTGTGGAGATTAAGCAGTCGCTTGCCCGGGTGAAGCACGAACCCCTCCTCATCCTGGGCTTAGTCACGAACGATAGGACGTTGACATAGTACTCAGGCCCCACCGACGAGGACACAATGGCGTGATTGTCGTCAATTATTTCCTCCAAATTGCCCACGCTCATAGGAGATCCCCTCAGGTCGTCCACCTTGGACCGATCCTCTTCGTTTTTATCTTCTTGCGGCTTCAAACGCTCCTGACCCGCCACAAACTCCTCCTCCATCAGCAGGTAATCCGTCACGCGATCCAGCTTCAGAAGCCGAAGCTTGCACTTGGTGGCAGGCGTGAACCACGGGCAAGCGAGCGGCTGCTTCGGGTCCCTTCTGCTTCTGCTGCTTCTTGCCGACGCGGGTCAACGGTGCCGCGGGCTCGTACTTCTTCTCCTTCTTATTGTTAGCATCGCCTTTCCGATCCCCTGTACCTCCTTGCTTGCTCGGCAACCCGCTCGACTATCCTTGACCCATTGCTCCTCCTCCTCCTCCTGCTCAGTCCGTTTGCTCTGTTCCAATTTTCAATAACTACAATTCAGTCACAAACCTGTAAACGCAACCCCAGAACATAGAACCTCTCGGAGAAAACAACATGAAACACGAGCGAAGTGGCGGAAAGAATTTGAAGAGGAAGAAGAATGGACTCTGCACGCGTTGCTTCTGTCGCCCTAAACATGAAGGCCATGTTCCCGATGCGTTCTGAGCTAATGAAATTCCCACCGCTACGTACGTGCGCAGGAAAAACCCTCCTCGTCCTGGCCATTCTCTACGTTCTAATGCGAACGATTTCCATGTTCCCTATGCCCGTGTACCCCGCTTTGAACCAACTAGATTGTGAAGCTCAATTGGAGTTTGAATTTCGACACAATTGAACTAGACCGGTTAATCATGTTTGGAAATAATGCTATGTTTTCACCAGACAAGTTTTGGGTTTGAAATGTGATAAACAATCTAATGTTAAAGAAACAAACCTAGTAAACAAACTTCACCCTTAGTAAACATATACACCATATAGTGAACCATTTTCACCAATGAAGGTAAGGGCACTGAAATTATAGTGAACTTAATTCACTTTTAAGGTTCTCCAGTGAAATAGTCTAGTGAACTACACCACACTTTCCTAGTAGTGATTAGACACCATCTTCTTTACTTGAAGCACACATAAAAACCTCATTTGAAACTTCCTTGAGCTAGGTCCCCAAAGGGGTATAAATAGGAGTAGGACCTTTCATTTCCTTTAGTCTATTAGGACCTTTCATTTCCTTTAGTCTATTTAACACTATCTTAGGCACAATCTTGCATCATAGCCTTGTCATGTTCTTTTCTTGTTCATGTTTACATATTTTAATATAATAAAGATTCATTTTCATGTTTGTTTTGCACATCCCGTGTTTTTGCTCTTGGTTCTTATGTTCTTATTTTTGAATCACATAATCTTTTCTTGTTCCTTGTTTGGAAGTTAGACTTAGACCTTTCCTTTAGCCTTTGTTCTCATGGTTTTTTATGTTGTTGACACTTATTGGGTAACTGATTTATATCTTATGTTGACCACATGGCTCTTGTGTACTTAGTTAACAAGCCACAAGTTTCTAGCATAATAGTTAGGTGGTTATTATTATTTTTGGAATATGATTTCAAAATTGTTTATAAACCTGGTATATCCCATTTAATATTAGATGCATTAAGTAGATTGTCCAACTAAGCCAAATCGATTGGTGTACCTAATCAGACCATTAATGCTCATTTGTTCACATTATATCCAGAGTGGTTGCAAAGTGTGTATGACTACTTATTAAAAGGGATAATGTTAGAAAAAATTAATATTAGTTCGTGCAAAGACAATCATTATTAAAAATTTTGTCTTTTGCAACTTGTCTTATGCAACTAAAAAATGTCGCATGCAACTGCACATGGTACATGCAACTCCAAAATAGTTGCATGTGAGATTTTTTAGTTGCATAAGACAAGTTGCAAAAAACAAAATTTCTAGTAGTGAATATTTGGCTCAAGGAGCTAAACCACTTGTGTTACAAGATGGAGTACTTTATTAATTTGGACAAGACAATAGGTTTTGTTGTGTTTTATAACCAAAACAAATGCCAATTATATTATAAGAATTGCATAGTGGAATTGGAGGACATTTTTAAAAAACATAACTATGAGGAAGATTCTTGAAGTTAGTTACTAATGGCCAACCATGAATAGAGATGTTCATGAATTTTTCCAAACATGTGACTTGTGCTAATGAACAAGTGACATGTTGGCACAAAATACGGCGAAATTGATCACTATTTTGTTTAACTAGTGAAATCAGCTATTATGGTCTCAAAACTAGTACATTGAAACAAGATACTAATTTGGAAATTATGTTATATGGTTTCCATGGGCTATCAAAACACATAACCCTAAATTTTAGAAATGATAATTTTGGACCATATAAAATCCAATACTATTCACTTAACAATATCGTACTTTTAGTGACCATTGACAAATTTAATCCTAATCCAACACTAGTTAACAATAACAAGCTAAAACCTTATAGGGTTATGGAACATCACACACTTCAACTTGTTTTAACTAAACCAAGCGATTTTCTATCAAAGGAACCAATTGAGACAACCCATTCTAGTAACCTATTCATTGATCAACTAATTGAAACAATTCATTCTAGTAACCTATTCACTAAGGAATTAGTCAAAAGACAAACCATTATGGTAACATGTTTACTGAGGATTTAGTTAAACTTTATACGAAAGGTTTGACAACAAATAACCTGATTGAGGAAAAAACCAATTGTAGTATGTCAATTAAAAATTGGTTGAAAAGGGTATCAGTGACCTATTAAAAAAACAAGTTAGGGAAATACTAGTTAGCCCTAATTCCACACAAAATAATGATGTTTTAGTTACCTTAATTACAAGTGTCAATTTTTTTAGGAAATATGCCCTAAAAGCTACGTCATTTTTTAAGCGCCACCACTTTCATTTTATGGATATAATACAAAAAATTGGTGTACCTCTTGATGTGTCTTTTCATTTTTTAATCATGGAATCTCTTATACCTCTTGTTGCACTAAGATGAAGAAATGAATGCCTTGGATTTGTTGTGAGAGATAACAAGCAAGAGGGAAGCAAAATTAAGAAAAGAAAAAGAAAAAAACGTGTGGAAAAAGAAATGCAAATAATTAGAGAGGAAGCTTTTAGAGCCACTAACGTAATTTACATTAAACTGCTTGGATCATCCATTACCGACATTCATTATAATTAATGATTATGAGGAGGAAAAATAGGTTGAAAAGAAGGTTACAAAAGCTAAAGTTGAAGCTAAATAACCTATTGAAGTTGAACAACCAACAATTTTTTTGTTACCACTAGTTGAAGGAGGATTCTTTGACATGGAACCTGATTCCCCTGACATACCTGTTGTTGTACCTACCAAGGCGTGGTCCAAGTTCATGATGAAGCACAAGGGAAAGGAACAAGTGGAGGAGGGCAATTCACCTACTAAAGTGACCCGGAAGCAAGCACCTATATAAATAAAAGAAATCTAGAAAATGTTGCAATAGATCCAAATGGGATCCAAAGAGTGATAGTGGGCAAAATGAGCTGATTTGGGTGGCTTGTTTGATGTTCACTAAACAGTTCCACGGCCAAACCTATTGAAAGAGTTCCTGCACACCTAGGAATCCATTAAGGATTAACGCATTAGAGCAATTATTTGTGGTGAGAAGATCACCATCAACCAAGCGCTAATCGTTTAACAATTTGGCATCAATGTTGAAGGAGAAGTTGGTGCAACAAATGCATTGGTTAAAGAGGCCCAAGTCACTCTCAAGAACATAATTAGATTAGATGCATTCATTAATAAAAAAACAGTGGAGCATAATCCGGATGAACGAGGAATACCATGCCAAGTTTGCAACAATTTTACAGATCATTTACCAATGGGAAAGGTTAGTTTATCTCAATAACCCCATTGCCATTACTTTTAATTTGGCAAACAAAGGGAAGAAAATCAACTAATGTTCCATCATGTTGACACAAATGTCAATATAATTGACTTGGTTAACAAAGCACTAGAAATAAATTACAACGGGGTTAGCAATGCCTAACAGGATGGCAGCAACCTATTACTCTGGACCAATTATAAAAATTTGTTTATGACATTAGTTTCCACTATCAAAAGAAGATGCACATGTTGACTCTCTAAAACCGCAACTGGTTCAAGAAAAAGAGAAGAAGAAGTTTATTGAAGAGCAATCTAGAAAACCCATTCCTGAGGTTATCACTAAGGAACAATTCATTAGTGAATGTCGACCGTGTGCTCAGTTAATGTATCACCATAATCAGTTCGTTAGTCACACTAGTTGGAAAATATGAATTGAATTGTCAACACCCAGGGTCTGATTAAGTCCAAAACCAACCTATTCACCACCAAAGAAGAAACCTTGCACTTATCAGTGAATCATGATTATGGAGGGAGGAGACAAGGATATGGAAGTTGATGTTACCACGCAACATGATGATGAATCAATAAGGATGGAAAGTGATCAATTCATGGAGGATATAAATGAACATGATTTTGAATAGGTACCAAACTAGGAGCCTTCACTTGTTCAAGAAACTTCTGCTCCCATAGAATATGTTAACAACCCTTACCAATAGGTATTGAACTAGTTCAATTAATCAATTTAGTTTAAGCATGTTGAACCAATTTAGTTTAAATTTTTTTATATTTTTCCTTAAATGTTGGCAACTTATGCTTAGCACAAAAGCTTGAAACAAGTGACACTTTTCTTTGAACAAATAGCCCTAGTTGCCTAAACTTGGCTTGAAACAGTAGATAACTTAACTAATTTGAAGACTAAATATAATTATGCTAAGAGCATGTTAGAGGACACCAACAACTAATTACAAGCCCATTGCATGGAATTGGTTAACCATAAATAAGCATTGCAAAACAAGGACAAAGAACTAATCATTGTAAAAAACTAGCTTTTTAAATTGTAGACAAAGAATAAACACCTAGTTGCTAAAGGTGTTGAAGTTGAAAAGGCAATCAAGAAGGCTAAAGTTTTGTAGTAGGAATATAATGAGTTGAACCAGGTTCATTTTAAAACTCATAAAGACCTAAAGGCTTTACATATTGACTTTGACTGATTAGTAAACGATTATGGTAAGATGGAAGCTATTAATGTGTAATGGGAGAAAAAATATCAAAGCTTCAAAACACATTTTTATAGCAGCGGGAACAATTGATGGAGGTCAACATTAACATGGAATCATACCCATGAGCTTCAAATATAGATTCAAGAATTAAAAAGCGAATTGGAGACACTTCATTAAACACCAAGTAAAGTTTCCCAAACCACTTACATGGATAACCGATTGAGGGAATTTGAGGAATTACTTTTGGACAATGCCTTGCTTAAGGTGCAAAACCAAGCATTGGCAAACAAAAACTTGAAATGGAAAGAATGGTGGCAAACCATATAAGAGATTACGAAAGAGCAAATTTAGGATAGTTTGGAAATAAGTCGTTCAAATGAAAAAGTTTACTTGAATGAATTGGTTGCATATTAGTTACAGTTTGAAGGTCATACGTATGATTGGCTTACTAGCAAACTAGTTGAGGTACCTATTACTATTTCCCAAAAAAATTCACCTATGCAAGCAACAATTGCAGCTATGAATTCTCGAAATGCACATGTTATCACTACTAATAAAGAACGAAAGCCAATCAAGGAGGAGTAAAATTTGCCATTTTTTTGGTAATTTGTCTTTGCCCATGGACTTTGTGGAAGTACCTATTGTAGTTGTTAATACTCAGATAGAAGAATTAGAAAAACATGTTACTCCTAAACATGTTCCACTAGTTATACCAAAAATTGGGGTAGGTGCAAAGGTTACCTTGATTAACATTGTCATACATACCTCTAAGGTTTTCATGACTCTATATATAGTACTGAAAGACATACCTATTGTTGAGAGACTAGGGTCTAAAATTATTCCTTTAACTGAACCTGTTGATACCACAAGTGAGGAACATGTTGATGATTTGGCTACAAGGGTTCGACATGTAGTTCTATGTGTTTTCAACCAACTTTCTTCAAGTTTTTAATAATTTGTACATGTTAATTTAGGATTTGTAGTTAGTTTTAATTTTAATAAATTTTTGCATGTACATGTTTTTTTTAAAAAAACGTGTTGCTGAAAAAATCATAAGTTGAATAACTTTGATGGGAATAGAAAAACCCGTTAACATCCATGTGGTCAACATAAAATGCAAATTAGTTACCCAGTAAATAGTGTCTGAATTTTTGTAAAGCATAAACCATAGCTAAAACTTCCCTCTCAATAGTAGTACAATTCCTTTCAATTGAGTTTAATAATCTAGATGCATACATAATTGGTTACTCAAACTTATCGATTGGGTTCTAGGCAAATATGGCTCCTATTGCTAACTAAGATGCATTTGTGTGAACATAAAACTCAAGCTCCCAATTTGGACTAATCAATATAGGGGCTTGTACATACTGGTTTTTAATATCCTCCCAAACATTTTGGTATTTTGTAATCCACTCAAAAATTTCACATTTCTTGAAGAATTTGGTAATTGGTGACAAAATAGAGGCAAAGTTTTTTGATAAAACACCTATAAAACTGTGCCATCCCATTGAAAACTTGGATTTATTGGGGGGTAGTATGTATTGGCATGTTTATTAAGGCTTCAACTTTCTTTGGATCCATAACTTTCCCCTCTTTGGATATTCTAAAACCTAGGATGGTTCCTGACTAACACACTCCCAAGCCCCTTGTTGAATCCACTTGAGGGTCCAACTATGTATAATTGCGAAAAGTTGGGACTTGAGGGCCGCTCTTGGCTTCCAGTACCAAAAAGGGGTAGAGGGGCGTGCTAGAAGTCCCGAGATTAGACTAGGAAGAGAGACTAGATTATCAAGCTTGAATCTGCATCCAAAACCAACCACAAGAGGGTTAATTAGCATTCGATAACACCCTTGGGTGTTGGGACAAGCCACGGGCACTTTGACACACAAGACTCACCACGGCCCGGACTCAGGGGAAGCCATCACCTTCCCCCATATAGTATTCTCTGCAGCTCTCCACCGAGGCTACATCTAAATGGCACTTTTTCCCAAGACTCCCAAGTTGGAGTCCCGAAACTGTCCTGGGTTGGAGTCCCAGAACTTTGGGAGCTCATATCTCCCGACTGCAGAGTCTGATCAAGATGAGGTCTAAACCAAAGTTGTAGCTCTCTTCAAAAGCTTTCTAACGCCATGTCGCCTCTAGAATCGGACATCGAGAAAAGGTCGATTCCCGACTTTTAGTGGTCGGGAGTCAAACTGCCAGTTTGACTCCCGGCCCTTCTTTTGTCCATAACATGGGCTGCAGATGTCCAAATGGCTCATGCGAGGCCATTTTGAACATTTAAACTTCAATACCTTTCCAATGACACCAAGAACACTTCAATGTGAGGAGATTTGACCCCTCAAATCGAGCTTTGAGTTTTCAGAAGTCCTGGAGGACTCCATTTTCCCACTTTTGGGAGTGTGAGTTGCATTCTCACACTTAGCCCCAAAGTGGGGTTGCGACACTGACAATACCATGAATGCACACTTGTCTAGGTTTAAGCTGATACCAAACTCTTTACACTTGAAAAATCATTTCTTGAGTTTCTCAAGTTGAGTTGATAGGTCACTGAAAATTGTAAAGTCATCAAGAAATATTTTCATGAATACATCAATGTTTTCTCGAAACACTTTAGTTACTACCCTTTGATTATAAGTGGGTGGTCCATTTTTGACAGCAAATGGCATCACAACCCACACAAAAGCCCCCTAATTGGTAATAAAAGTGGTTTTGTGTTGATCTTTTGGTGCAATTAAAATATGATGATATCCTAAAAATTCATCAAGGAAGGTTATACTTCATGCCCAACAATTATGTTAATAACCTCATCCGTAAAGGCAACAAGTAAGGATGTTTATTTGTTGTTGCATTGAACTTCCTGAAATCAACACAAATATTTCAACTTCCCATTCTTCTTGGGAACAACCACTATCGAAGATAGCCAAGTTGCTTCCTCAACTAGTTTGATAAAACTAATAGCAAATAACTTGTTTACATCTTGCTTGACTATGGTAACATAATTAGGATTCAACCAGTGCCTTGCTTGATGAGTAGGTGGTATTGTGGTATCTAATTCAGTCACTCAATTAGTTGTTTTATGACAACTAATTCTAGTGTAAAGTTCATTTTCACACGTTACACATTCTCTTTGGTGCCCAATTTGATTTTGGTTATCTAATCCTCTTTAGTAACCATCCAACCAACTATGGTTAGATCTTGTATTCACTTTCAAGCAGGTGTCTTATCAATGATCATCTCTTCCACTGTGGATGGAAGAAAGTTTCAAATAGGTGTTATTTGATTGTGTAAGGTGGGATAACTAAGTTAACAGCTAACACATACTGATTCAACAAGTTGTTTTGGAATTAGTTATGTTATACTAAGATTTGGCGTGTGGATTAGTTTAGAAACTGATTTAATATGAATAGGTACTACTCTAGTTCCTATTGAATACATGTATAATTCTATAACAAACATCACATCCTGCTCTTCATATGATATTCCATAATGGAAATCATAACATACTAAGACTTTTGGTTTTTTGGTTTGCACACCAAATTTCTTAATAACATGTATGGTTCATATTGTACATGTTCCTTATATGGTAACAATATTAATTCCCCAATCATGGGATACTTAGCATGTCTCAACCATAGGCATCCTAGCAACATTGAATAACTATAATCTAGAACATTATTATTGATAACAATAAATGCAAATGTATAGGGAATACCATGAACAAATATTTTCAGATCTCTACTAATACCAAGTGGTTTGGTTATAGTTTGATTTGCCATATGTAGATTATAAGGTGTTAAATTAAGTTTTGACAAACTTAATTGTATTTTCAAGTTTTTTATAATGATATTGACTTTAGAACCTCCCATCAATTAGCACATCATCAATAATTTTTTTACTAACCTAGATTTAAATCACTACCATCTAGTGGTCAATGGCCATTATTGCATAGGCATGTTCAAGTTGCATTGATTGAATAAACTTAATTGGTTTTTAAATATATCTTTCAATGTCTGGCATAATCTTCAATAGTTGTCCCAAGTTCATTACATATTTGGTTTCCAAAACTTGAATGCTGATGTCTTTCAAAATCTCTTCCAAAATCTTTTCTAGTAATGTCGTTTGTGCAGTCAATTGAATAGGTCATATATTAGTAACCAGTTGATTTAATGGTTTTAGTAAACCTGCTTAATTTGAATGAAGTGGTCTGTTAAACTCAACGGGTGCTTATGATACTAAATCAGTCCCATGTAACTCCTTGATATTATGGACAAAATAATCATGCATTTATTATTTAATTTGCTAACTAGTTGTTATTTTTGCCTTCACCGATTCATGTTTTCTAAGTACACGTTGTTAGAGTACTTAATTATGGATCATGACAATAATAACTAAATTAATTAATACATTATCAAGTTTAAAGGGTTTTACTACCATAGTGGCAATAGTGGTTGGCTTAATTCGAAACATGTTATGAACTTTTGTCTTTTTTAAACAATCAGCTGCATGGTGTTCAAAGCTAAAACAAATAATGCATGGATATTTCAACGGTACTCTAGTTGGTTTAACATGTTGTGCAATAATTTCAACTATTGGTTTAACAACTTTGGTGGGAACAACAAGTACTACAAGTTATTATCCTTTCTTGTTGTGATAGGTTTTTTTGACATGACCAAATTTACCACAATTTGAATAGGTAAGTTGATGTTTAATAGTAGTATAAATGATTATAAGTTGTGCAACTAGTTTGGACTCTAGGTGAGTTATTAAGGTGTTGTATTGCTATGACCAGTCCATTTTTTTCACAAATCACTACAACTTTCTTATGCTTGATAAAGGTATTTCTTGCCATACTTGTTGTTGTTAATTTAAGGTATGATTAAAAACGTGCTCAAAAAATAATAGTAAGGAACACATCAATAACCTTTACTTGCAAAAAATTAGCAAATTTTAACAAATGTTCATAATAAACTTTTACCCATTCACCAACGTGTTGTTGGAGGTTCCTCAATTGCATATAGACTTCTTCATTGTTCTTCAATTCAGAAACGTTTGCAAAACGCTTAGTCCAACTCCTCAAAAGTGCAATTGGGACGACCTTGTACAAAGTTTTCGCCCCACTCTAAAATATTGTTCATAAAGTGAAACCAAAAAGGTTAACGATATCAACTTCCACAATCTCCCCATTAGCTTTGATTGTTTTTTTGAAAACTCTAATGTGAGCATCATGATTAATATCCTTCGCATATGTTGGATATTAAAGTTTTTGATATGGCAGATTACTAGTTGGTTTAGATTGAATTACAACTAGTGGGCACCATGGTGGCATGAACCTTCTTGGATCAAATGTTAGTCATCCATAGATTCCAATAGGTGGATCAAGTGGTGGTCCTCTAAGCAGGTCTCAATCAAGCGATCTTCCTCCTATTGGTGATCCTCCATTAGGTGAACTTCAAGGCAAATTCTCCACTTGGCTGTGGATTTAAATTAGTCCTTTTTAGTTGCTAAAATAAAACACCATTGCCATGGACATGTAGTCCATTGGCAACATGTATGTTAATATGTAGAGTTGCTACCATTGTTTGTTGAACATGTAGACCTATGGGAATTATAATTAGTTATTCTAATCCAAAAGTTAGTACTTTGACAGGACACTAAATTTATTCTAGTATCTCAATAGGTGGCAATAATTTTTTTGGGTAGGGGTCAAAGCATGGTTGGGGTATCCAAAAAGATTATCTTGTTTTATATTAACTTGATCCCCTTACTTAAACATGTTGTTGAAACTTAATGACACATTCATATTGAAAGTTTGATTTTATTCATAGATAGATATATTACAAAGGTGTTATTCTATGCATATAATGTCAAATTTGAACAAGTTTAAACATTCCTACCAAGTTTTTTTTTAAAAATAGGATTTTCTTTCATAAGCAAAAAAAATTCAAGGATTCATAAAGAATGTCTAAACAAATTTTTTTGTCCAAGATTTTTACCAAAAACACCTTATGTGCTAATGTGTATAAAGTGTATGAATGTGACAAAAACCAAATGCCTTATTGTAATGTAAAAAAGTTTTTAAAAATCAAAATTTTGGGAATTTTGGGAATTTTGGGCCATTAGTAGAACATGGCCTACATTGGATAAATTTTACTAATCTCATTTTCATAATTGAAAAAAATAGATACTTTAGAGGCCTATATAAAATTTGGAACAAAGTTATTTCATTTGACATGAAGAAAAAGGGTGAAATGTAAAACAAGTCATGGGAAAAGTGAAGAAAAAGGTGAATTTGGGAGTCCTTGGAATGAATTTTCAAGGCTCAAAAGTGGTACCCCAATCATGCTTGGACCTTAGTACAAGTTGCATATCTTTCCTTTCTTCCAAAAATCAATGGATTAGGTCCTTTGATTTTAGAATAATACACAGAGTACATGTTAGGATCCATGGGTACAAAAGGTGGAACTATATTATACCACATTGGATATGCCGGTGGATATAGTATAACTTTAGGTTGTCTTGCTATTAGTGGTGTAATAGGTTGCTACCAACCTAAGTGTTGATTAACCAATGTTGGGTGAATAACCAAACTTGGTTGTGATCGGATTTGTGGCATAGGTACACCAACTCGTATTGCTGGTGTGTTTGTCATGGTAGCTGGTAAAGAAGTTTTGAGTTCTTCTTTCATTAATCACTTCAATTTATCATCCACAAAGGGATAATTCTTGAATTCATGCCCAACCTATTGACAATATGCATAGGTTAATTCAATTTTAATAGTGGGTTGTGGGTTTGTAACCGATATATTCATTGAACATGTGGTTGCTCAGTGGTTCCCATAATAGGCTCGCTTGGCCAGACACCTTCAGTGATAGGTTATGTTTGTTGGACATCAACTCTGACCGCGTCCACCAACTCTGCATGTTATTGAAAACTAGATCATTGTGAAGGTCTTCATTCCAAGTTGCATGGTTGTTCTAACCGATTTTTAAATTGATTACGTTCCAATTTTAAATCTATTGCAGTTGGATTTAAAAGAACCAATTCATATGTGTAGTACCCAACAATTGGTGCTGATTGGGATGGTACAATAGCTCTAGGAATGTAGTAACTAAGTGCTACAACTTGCCACCTCTATGTTGCAGAAGATACTTCATCAACATGTTGAATAAGTGTGGTGTCTTGTCCACCCGGTTGTGCATTCGACTTTCATTGTTAAGACAACTACTGGGGTGTCAAAAATCAACCGGTTGAAGGTACTTGTGGTTCCCTTTTTTCCTCCTATTCTACTAGTATTTGATGAAGAGGTAAATTTGTCGTAATTAGTTGTTGAGGTCCACTGCTAAGAACATCAACTTGTTGAATTCCCTCAACTTGAAAATGTGGTTATTCTTATGATTGAACCACCTTATGAATAGGTTGTCAAATGGAACTTCTAATTCTAATTGCCTTCTAAGGCCATTTTTTACTACTCTTGACATCTCTTATATTGATTTAAAACAATTGTTAATTCAAGTTCTTTTTCATCAACAAGTTGCTATAAAAATCAAAAATCATCAACACACAAAAAAAACTCTTAGAAAACTATTAAAAATACTATAAATTCAAACTTAAATTTTCAAAAAAAAAAAAGTTGGAAAAAAAAAAGTGTAAGCATGATTGCTTCCAGTTCCGTTCCATTACATTGTTGCCAAAATGTTTAAAGGTTTTGTCTATTCTTCTTAAATTAAGGATTTTTTCTCTTCTAGGTTTTTAAATTTAGGTTTAAAATAATATCAACATATGAGTTGCTTCAAATATGTATAATGTAAAAATAAAAAACAGAAGATATAGATATTCCTCACAAATGCAAAAACAAAATTAAATCAATCTTCCATGGCAAGTTGAAAATAAAATTTCAAAAGTCCAAAGTAAACCTGTTCAAAAACCAAAATAAAATTAAAGAAATGATTTCAAAAATTAAGAAGTTCCAAAAGTTCAAAAGTTCAAAAGAAATTCCAAAAAGAAGTTTTTCATTATCTTCCAATCTTCATATTTATACCAAACATAACACTATTTAAAGTTAAATAGTCACTAATTGATATAACAATTATAAAACTTAAACTCTTACTATAACAACTATTGTCAACAGGTTTAAAACAACATGTTATCATCAATAATTAGTCACCTGAACATACCAATTATTGGTTCATTTAATCCATTGGTTACCTTAACACTTGTTCCTAGTTATTTTGACAAATTAGTTAACTTGAGGTCCTATTATCTAGTTAACTAAACTAAATCTCAAAATCATATTGCCTCATTAATTACTAGTTGTTAACAACCGGTTATTATGTACATATTAAAAAATTAGGTTGATAACGTGAGCTTTCAAATAATCTGCATTGTATTATGCATTCCTACATGGCAGTCCTTCCGGGACTTTTTCAGACATGGATGAATTATGATTGCATAGTGCCATCTAGTCTTCACAAATGGTAATGGTGGTTGCCAAATTTGCATCGAGTGCCTCGTATACATCGAAGATACCCCATTTGGAAGGTGAGGATGCCTTTGGATCCATGAAACGAAAGCAAGATCTACCCCCTAAATTAGAAGGTGATTTTCACAATGATAGTCATTTAAATCTTTTTTGTCCCCAAATGGAGTTCATTTCACAAACCCTACACCTAATGCAATTTCGAGCTAGTGGAGCTATTTGCAAGAGGCCTTTCCAATTCACCTTCATAATCACAAGGAAGTGTTGGAACACCTTTGTGGTGATGATTTTGGCGCATTGTCCCCAAAGTCGAATGCTTAATGTTTGGCACTGTAAAAAGACACCAAACATTATTACAAGGCAAAAGTCATTTTTAAAAAAAGATTATGGCATTCTTGTTCTTTATTATGTTGGTAATTAGAGTGTTGCCAGGTGTAATCATAATCAAATGAGCCAAAAAGGAACAATTGTTAAAACTCTATAAAAACTATATGTTAGATATTTTTGTGGTGCCACTTTAATGTCATGTTAATCACAAAATGTAATGTTAAATGACTAATATGAATGTTGAAGAATTCAAAATAAAAATTTTAAAAAATATTTTGGGTTTTGGTTTTAATAAAGGACCTTTGAACTTGAACAACGATTGCATCAAAAGTAGTCAATTTTGTAAAAAACTAAGCCAAAGATTATCTTTATAAAGGAATTTTGATGAAAAAAATATCGAGATGATGTTAATTGATTATCCACACTAAAAAACCATTCATAATTTGAAAGTTGTGAAATTTTTTAAAATTCAAAAATAAAAAATCTATTGAACAAAATTTAAAATTTCAAGAGTCCTTTACCACATGTAAATGGGGTGTAATGTACATGACATCTGAAACAAAGTTGTAATTTATGAAACAATAAAATAAATCATTAAACAATTAACATATTTTCATACAATTTGAAATTAAAATAATTTTTAATAACATAATGTAGAATTTGGTAGAATTTGTACACTTTTCAAAAATTCTTAGTTATTCATGAAAAGTTAATATAAAAAATGTGATGTATTGAAAACATTTTATGTATTTAATTTAGTAACATATTGTAAAATATTTCATCCCAAAAACCCTTCCTCTGAGAAAATGAAAATGACCATAGAAAAAACCATAATCCTTGAGTCCTTCATCATTGTTGGCTCATTTGATTATGATTGCAACATGCCAAAAGTGCAACAATTGAGCTCCACAAATTTTGGGTTTACCATGATGATCATAATCATTGTGTTGGTGACACATGGAGGAAGTATGCAATTGGTAGGTTGATTATGCCTTCCATCTAGCTTGTGCAAGAAGGATCTCACTTAAGATGAGGTGACGACATTGGAAGAAGCTGGTTTTTTTTTTTCAAGAAAATCGAAGTGCCACTTAAAAAAACTATTTGGTGAAGATGCATCCATTATTGTTAATAGACCAACAGATGCAAATTCATAGCCAAAGACTCGAAATAAAAAGAATATTTGTCATCCTTTGATTTTCAAGATCTCAACTCAATAATAAAACAAGTGGGAGTCTGGACATGTCGAACATATCTTGCCACCCACCAATGTTCATGTTCCTAGTTATGGACGAATATATCATATCATTTTAGGTTCAAATGAAAATTACAAGCAATATGAAATTACAATTGGCAATTTCCTTGCATGCATTTGCACAAAATATGTGTCAATGTTAGGTTCATTGGGCAATTGTGGAAAGTGTAAACATTTATATTACATCTCACAAAGTGTGATGCTCTATGGGCTAATGGAAACGTACATTCATCATTCGACTTAGAGCTAGGATGAAGTTCATAAATCAACAAGTCATACTAAAGCTATGTTGGAGGTCGAGTATTGAGATGTTTTTGTTGAAACAATAGGATCAGAGGAGAGATTGCACATTCAAAGCACATAGATCACACAAGTATGTGAACAATGCTTGGAGTGAGATATCCAACTCTCCTCCAACCTTGCTCTTTATTCCCTTCCCTGTACCACCACATTGACAAACCATATGGGATAAATATCTCTCTCCCTCCTTATTCTAACATGTTGGTGGTACTAGCATAAATCAAATCCACCTATGTCTTTGATTACTTGCAACACTAATCTATCACATAGTTTCTACCAGATTGTTTCTAATATCTCTAACACTATTAACTATGTCTCATCTACATCATAATCTTCAACACTCCCACTTTGCAAGTAATCTAAGACTCCCAATCCCATGCTTCTTGTAAGGTTTTGATGTCGCTCCTTTGCCAATGCCTTTGTCAACACATCTGCAACCATATCTTGAGTTGGGCAATACTTGAGGCCTATTTCTCCACTCTCTAACTTCTCCCGTATGAAGTGGTGTTGTATGTCAATGTGCTTTGTGCGAGAGTGGTGGGTTGGGTTCTTTGCAAGTGCAATGCATCCTTGATTGTCACACATGATGGTGGTTGCTCCAACTTGCACAAGTCCCACATCTGCCATCAACTTCCTCAACCATATGGCCTCCTTGGTGCATTGACTAGTGGCCATGTATTCGGCCTCCGTGGTAGACA
>Ga0209611_10007533_pt1 | contig 17404 bp, 27 predicted proteins | sample S1TSphgellanicum_3_FD_187693 | JGI IMG/M metagenome (GOLD analysis project Ga0209611, IMG submission 187693) | Host-associated microbial communities from peat moss isolated from Minnesota, USA - S1T2_Fc - Sphagnum magellanicum MG (SPAdes) (version 2) | ecosystem: Host-associated > Plants > Peat...
GGGGGGGGGGGGGGGGGGGCGATGAGGCATCCAGGAGCATTTAGAAACCTCTTCTAACTCGGAGAACTGCTGCACGCGCACCATGTTGCTGTATGCCCTATCATAACTTTCCAACACCTGCACATCAATACACATGGAAAAAACGGGTCCTTAAAACCTTTTTCAAGGTTGGCCTGCAGTTTTCTTCCCTACTTTCTTTATAAAGACTGCTACCCAACTACCCATTACAGCAATAAAACCTGACAAACCTTTTATTAGGCTCCTGACAAAAAACCATGACAAGAAAGGTCTGAGAGCTACAAGCGAATTGCAAATCATGGGCATCAGGATCAACTGCAAAAGTTCAAGCTGGAGCATAAGAGCATCATCTTCAGAACTATTAGAACCATGCAATTTTCATAGAGCATATCTTCTGTACAGTCCAACTTTATTTGTCACATGGGTGGCATACCTCCACAGGGAAATTCAACAACATGAATATCCCAAACTCTAGGAGAAAAAGAGTGTGAATTGGTTACCAGGGCAGCAAGTTCAGTGGCTAAACACTTCCGACCCCGCTCAATATAGTCCTTAGCTTGGGTGTATAACTCTTCCTGGTCTTTCAATTCACTTGATTGCTGCCACAAACCGAAAGAGAAAAAAATAAGAACAGACTGATAACAAAAGCAGCAGTTGACCATTTACCAGCAAAACTAGTTATACATATAACTAGTTTTGTTTTATATATAGGGGGGTTTAGGGTTTAGGGTATACATATATATATGGCTAGAGTGTAAAAGGACAAGAGAAGTAACATAATGCATGCCACACCTTCCCTTTCCAAACACAAAGAACAGCACGAAAGAATGCACCATCACTCGCCCCATTCCCACTGCCACTTGTATCAAGGACAGGCATCTGTACAAGGGCATCTTCATGCGTATCCAAGCACTCCACATACATTGTCATTTCTTCCCAATTGCCCATGTTCCAAGCAGCATTGGCAGCCTGCAATGATTTTTTAACCTCCAAATTGTCAATCACATGCATCATGGTGAATCCAAGCTTGGATGATCCATAACACTATGTATGTAAAACCATGCAAAATCAGATCAATGCCATTGAAGATGTAAGCTGAAACAGCATATGATTCCAGGTTTAGTGGCACACACTTCCCAAGTAAAAAAAAATTCCCATTTAGTGGTGCACAGTTCTCAAGTAAATTTCTTTTTTCAGTGGGCTCTCGAGATTGAAGTTTGCACATCATGCCCAAGTGCACAATTTCACTGCCAAAGAGAAGAACTTCTTGAGGAGGAAACCAAGATGGGGGAAGGGGGGGGGGTAAGCAAAGCTTTAAGGTTCAAACTAACCATAGGTGCCATCTCTAGACACCGGGAGTGCTCGGTTGGAACCCAAGATTCACGACAAAGTATGCTCAATTCCTCCCAGCGCGCTAATGCTGCCAAGCATCGCATCCGTCCTGTTCCACCAACCCAAACCCAAGTAAACCTCTTACTTAACCAATTACCCATTGTATTCTTTGTTACTCTAAAGAACCCTAAAAACTCCGCTATTTGGTCACATTTCAAGGTACGACAGCCAGGTTTTCACACATTCAACAGCTGAATTTAGGAGTAAAATTATTTTTTCTCCTATTGGGAAGGTTAAGAAACAAACCGAGGGTAGCTGATTGTAATTCATCAGCACTTGTAGCTGAATGAGCCTTGGTTGAATATGCTGCCAGAGCATCCTCCCACCGATGGAGCTTTTCATACCTGCAAAAAAAATAGGACCGCAATACTTCCATAATGAGAAATCTGCTCCATACTTCTGAGAACTTTAAGTCGCCTCACATTTTGATCTCCTAACAGGATCAAGAGATGACCCAAGAATCATTTTAGGAATATTTCCCGGTGACAATATATATATCACTAAAGAGGAAGCACAGTCAATGGGGTTTTTTTCAACTGGGGAAAAACGGTGTCAGTTGAAACTGGAGACTTTACCATGATTCCTCAACCCCGAGTTTATCTTGTGCGTAGGTCAAGATTCCCATTGCCGCCTGAAAAAAAACACCAAAAAGAAGAATCACAAAACCAGTTTGATCACTGACCATGTTAACCACAAAGAACAGATCACGAACTAGAACTCGACACTCTGCTGAAGAAATGGGGTGGTCAGGTGCTAGCAACTCCCAAGATTCAGACCGGAGATAAAGTAGTACCTCATGCTGATTCAATTGATTGTTGATGTGAATGAGTGCCTCCACTGCAGTTACAGGTTGCGGTTGTGTCTCAACAGTCATGGCTTGAACCAACTCTGTAGTCATCAACTGTGCTCCTTCAAATTCCATCTCTTTGTAGTGCAGTGCCTTGGCATATGCATGACACTGTACCAAAAATCCCACAGCAACCCACAACAGCTATTGAGTGTTGCAAAAAATTATTTCATGCAATTGCTTGGAAATGGAACGTTTGGCAAAATCACAGCAAGGCACCTCACACACACATAGGATATCAACAGAGAGACTGCCAAAGGAAAGCAAGCACCTTCTCTGCCAGCTGCCCAAGTGTTCGGATATCGATTGGTAATGGTTTCTCATCATGCTCCATAAACTCAGCCTGGTCCCCAAATCCCACAAATGGTTATAAATCCCTTTTTTCCATTGCCACTGACAGAAAACCAAGGAATTGATTTAAGAGGCAAACAATTCAAAGATCACACACAGCATATTCTTTTTTTACAACACCCACATCTGTTTCCTAAGATCAGAAATCAGAAAACCAAGGAACCCTTCTTCTTCCAACACATACCAGGTTAAGGAGGGTGGCAAGAATTTCTGGAGGGATGTTGGGTGACGAGAACGCGTTCACCAAGCTGCGCACCAGCTGCTCCTGATGACTGGGATTGAGCTGCGACCAGCAGCTCACAAACCCTGCTGCAAACAACTCTCGTGCAACATACGGCTTTTTTCCCCCCCAGCAACCCACATTGGTTTTCTCAGACTGAATTGTTGGACTTTGATCAAAGAAAAGACATACTTTGAAAGAAAGGGTCAGTCTAATGCTCTTTGGCTCAAGAAATCTTTTATGTAACATCTAGATCAAAGGGAAGTGAAGTTGCATACTTGCAACTGTGCTAGGCCAGCACAGATGCGCAGGGCACAGGATGGTGACTCTTTGAGAAGCTCAACACTGAAGTGCCGCATCCACTCTGACCAATCCTCCTTTGTGCTTCGATGTGATGACTCCCAGGCCAACTTCAATGCCCTCTCATCCACCTGCACCAACCATAGACATTCTGTGACTGCCCTCGCCAACAAAGGATTTCATTTCCAAGAAAACAAAACAAGAGAAAAGAGAGATCCCGAGAGCACGATGAGGCAAGTGAGAAACAAAGAGAGAGAAAATATATATATATATACCTGAAGGGGTCTTGAATTGCCAGATGGGTCAGAGCCATCAGCATCATACATTTTTGGATCCAGGCCATGGAAGGAGTTGGCAGGCATCAGCATTCCATCGAAGGCCACAGAAGATGCAGCTGCCACAGGAGAGGTCTGAAGGTCCAGAAGCACAGGCTCCCGTCTCCGTAGTTGTGCCTCTATTGCATCAAACTGTGAATGCTGATACCATGAAAATCCAACCGCACAGCATCATTAGCAAAATGAAGTGCATTCCAGCTTTGTTTCAGAAGTAGACACCTACCAAACTACTACATTCTTTTGTTTTCCAATGTCCAATTTTCACAAAACATCAGTCAAGTAGAAGATACCTGAATAAACACAGCTGATGTACCCATTATTACTGAGTATAGGAGGACTACAGGGTGGGTGGCATGAGAAAACACACACCTGGAGGTGGTGGCGTTGCATGGGCTTCCGTACAGATGGCACAAAAACAGCAAAGTCAGTACCAAGGGCCACTGCCAATGCACAAATGGCATCGAGTGCATCCTTCCGCAGCTCATCAAAACTCCTGGTGATAACATGCAAATCCAAAACTCACTTTCAGTTCAAACCCTAAACCCATCCTCCACCATTTAGCACTCAATACACAGAGAACCAAGATTTGGGAAGTCTAGAAACAACCGACCAACAGAACAGACTACCACTTTTTTCTCAATTTGACATCAAATCAGGGTGAATACTGTGGGAAGCAGCATCCACCTATCATACAAAGTTCAAAGCAAACGTACAACATCTTTGATGGCCAAAAGAGAACTCACCCATCAAGTACTCTAGTCAGGGGAAGTAGCAATGCCGACACATGTCCTGAAACCTGCACACAAGAATTGCTGACAGCAGTAAGAAAAACTGAGACCCATTGCTACAGAAACTCTGAGATCGCAGAATTCCTACCCCACTTCCTTAAAAGAACTATCTTCCCACCTCCATGGAGCCCAGAGTCAGACAAAAACACAACTGGAGAAAGTAGAAAAAGAACTTCCCACCTGCATGGAGGGCAGAATCCGACCAAGAGTTTTGATCGCAGCCCGCCTGATCTCGGGAGGTGCATTGGAGATGTCGGGTCTGAAGAGACGGACAAGTGTCGGAAGTAGCAAATACATGTACTCATCAACACTCCCTGTTTATTGCCAAACACTGTCAGAATCAGGCTGACTCCCTGATTACATTCCACAATCTAAGCAAAGCACCATTCAAGATTGCAAATTATGAATGCCACAGTGCTGATGACCAAAGCCCACATGACCCTCCCCACTCCCAAACCTCAACACAGAGATTTCCATACAACTGACCAGAAACCATCTTCTCATCAACAGAAGAGAGCAAAAGTACCAGAGACACTCAAAAAACAAGAACTTTTGTAACAGAGTAACAAAAAAGGGAACATACCACCAAGAACCTCAAAGGTATGCAGAACAGCAGGTACTTTGGTGTAATTGCCAGTTCGCTCAGCCTCAGTCAACACAGCAATACAGCGTGGCAACAGTTCTGGCAAGTATTGCTGGAATTCATCATTGAGAGCTAAACACAGCTGCTCCACTAGGTTCAACACCTGAGCCCCAACACATTTCCCACACCCACCATCCAAAACCCACCCCCAAAATGGAAAAAAAAAACATCAATTTCCATCAGAGTTGCAGAAAGAATCAGAAGTTGAGCTCAAAAGAACATCAACAACCCTCTCTACTTAGAAGATATGTATACAGAAAGTCTCTATATATACAGAAGGTCTCATTGGTATCATTGGTATGCAAAAGACAATGTGTCAGAGATGATGATACTGAGGGATTCGGGAATTAACTAACCGGGGAACCACTCTGCCCTCTTGCAAGAGGGAGCATCAGTGATGTCCAATGTTCATACACCAGTGATAGTAATATCTTCAAGTATTTCCGAATGTGCTGCAAAGAGAGAATTTACAAAAAGTGTAAAAAACACTTTGCATATATACTAACACCCCCATGCAAAATATCATCTGAAAATGCAAAGAAAAATCAAACCCACCACATGCAAAATATCATCTGAAAATGCAAAGAAAAATCAAACCCCCCACATGCAAAATCATCTTCTTAAAATGCAAAGAAAAGTCAAACCCACCCACATGCAAAATCATCTTCTTCAAATGCAAAGAACAATCAAACCCACCCACATGCAAGAAGAGGGGAATCTTTTTGATGGATAGAGGGGAAGAAAAGGGGATCAGGTACACTTGGCATACCTGCCGCACAATTGAGACGAGGACTGCAAGCTGCGTAAATATATGCTCCCGCAACCCTTCTTCACAAGTTTGCACGATTTCAAACCAATCCGGCAGCACCTGCAAGACAAAGCAAAGCACCCCTCATTAAAAAGACTTAGGAAAAAAAACACTTTTAAAATCTAAAGCAGTCTCTCAACCAATGTGAAGGTACCATCATCTGATCCAGAATCAAAACAGTAGTAGACACAGCCATGATGGTCCATGTCTCTATTCTGCAAATATAACTCTCTTTGTCGTTGGGTAGCAAACTATAAAGCAACAAACAAAATGTGATAAATCTAACCAGTGACTCAGGATACCTTTGGTAGATAAGGTACGCAGCCAAGACCCATCGACTGCAAACACCACCAACATTTTCACATATGAACCACAAAAAACACAAGTTCCGTTTGAAACATCTCACTTCCATAGCATCAAAGTAATCTTCCAGTGTCAACATAAATGAGTTCACTGTAACCTTCTGAAAAGGAAGGACCTAAGCAAGAAATGACCCAAGAAACAGGCAGAGGATTCAGGCAAGATCCTTCACAGATTCTTACCCGGAATATGTACATGAGAGATCCCACAACCTTGCTATGGTAACTTGACAAAGTTGGGTCCCGAAGAATCCTCATGAGCGCATTAATAGCCACCTGAACAACAACAATGAGTCCAACTGTTAATGGTGCCTATTTTTTGCTAGGTGTAAAAAAACATTCCAACAATGCAAAAACCTCACCAGAGTCACAATGATTTTTTTTCGCTTGCTACTACTGGTTAAAGCAAATTGCAGCAGCACCCATGAGATTATGAGCAGTCAGTCAGTAGAAGAACTACAATGGAAGCGACAAAAATTGTCATGCTAGGAAACTTACAGTGGGGTAGTAATCCTCAGACGTGGTGAAAAGACCACCAGAGGGTAAGAGATCAAGTGGAACCTCCTCGAGAGAGCGGGCATGGTATGGCCCAGTTTCCGATCCACCCATACGGGCTGAGTCCTTGTGCGGCTGTTGCAACAATTGCTGGTTCCTTTTGTGTTCATGTGGGTCTAGCGCCCCCATTATCCCCAAGACCTGATCTCCACCAAAATCACAGAATAAAAATAGTGTTTTTTAGAGCATGTTCCAAATCAGCTCTGCTCAACTCTAAATCCTAATAATGGAAAATCCAATTCCATGCAAAAAAAAATTGCAGGGTCTCTTCATTAAATCCAGCCTACATAATAACAATCACACCACATCGAAAAACTTCTCCGAAACAAACACCAGCAAATGTAAACCCTCATAAGTACAAAGCTGACATGCATAACCTTCATCTGTATCAGACTATTTTTGGTCCTTGTACCTTAAGGACTTCCCGACGAGTTGACCAAGCAAGGTCTCCATTCAATAGACGTAGTAACAAGCCCAGTAACACTGGGTAGTCTCTGTACGGAGTCACAACATATCTGCAAAGAACAGACCACACACTTTGATATCATTCAGAGCCTCCTCTAAACAGAACAGAAGTGCAAGTCAAAAACTCTGATTTCTGATCCCCTTGATGTTGCTACCTGGAAAATGGATATTCCTCTAGATGGGTTCTTGTTAACATTCTGCAACTCGTTATTACCTGTGAACTGATTTTTACAGTTCCAGTAAAGAGCATCATCATGGGTCAGATCGCTCTACCAGAGGAAGAGCTCTTACCCTGTGCTCTCAACTATTTGGCCAAGTGTGGCCACAGCCACTTCACGTTTGCTGGGAGCCGCACCATCCAAGAGAGCATCCACAATTGGGGGCATTAGCTCTGGCATATATGGTATCAGTGCACTACCACCCTGCATTCACAAAATGGGAAATTGTGCTTGAGACTTTGCCAGCATTTTCTGTTCTCCCATTGAACAATGGACAAAATCACTGTTGATTATATTGACCCAAAAAAGAGCTTCATTTTCCAAGCGCTCTAGAACTGAGGCACCTTTAGAGAATATAAGCTGTACAACACAAAGTCCAAATGCCCTGCACAACGTAGAACTGTCTTTCATTGGAATAAAGAACCACACATACCACGTGAGCAAGCTTTCCAACAGTGGCAAGCACGCCAGCAATGACCGCATTGTTGCCACTGCCCCCAGATCCTTCCTTTAGCTTGGATAACAATGCCTGCACTTAGAAAACAATTTTGCATCAGAAAGATAAAAGACCCAACATTCCAGAAAGGCTTCCTTCCCAAAGGCAGGATCAGCTCCCACATCCACTCACACTCTTTTGTGACAGTGAGACTGCAAAGTCTCAAAGCATATGGAAACTTCAGTGAGGAGGGGGGGAAATTTTAAATAAACAAAAAGAGCAGCAGAATGGAAACTAATAGCAGCACAGTGAGGATAAAAAGGATGTGCATACAAGAAGAACAGGCACAATGTAAGGAACCATAAGGCGCTCGCAAGCTTCAATTAGACATCCCAATAGCTTTGCACTCTCCTCCCTGCTTTTGCTGTCCATGCTGCAACAACCCAAACATATAAAAAAACTTGGTTCAAAGCTCCCTGTACACATATGGATGCAGGAGCTGATTACAGCTCCAAGGAGCACACACAGTACACCAGCTCGACAAGCTTCTTTGTCTTCTTTGTTTCAGGATCCAATATTGCACTTCCCTCAACCTCAAAACCATCAGGTAGCATCACCAAAAAAAGAACTACAATAGATGTTTAGAATTTAGGGCTTCAGGTTTAGTTTTGGTAGTAGTTCTAATACCTGTATTTGAGGTCAGTCAAGAGCTGCAAGAGGTGTCGACGCAGTGCTGGAAGAACATATGCTGGGTTATGGTCTGCCAGCCTGCCAGCCATGGAAATTGCAAGCTTTCGTACCTCAAATGCCTGCAGTAGTCAAGAACACATTTTGCACATTCAGTGTCTTTTCTCCCCCTAGTCCAAGCTTGTGAGCCCACCATTGTTCAACACCAAAGCAAGAGAAAGAGAAAAAGAGAGAGAGAGAGAGATGCATAGGTAGATATCATCGCCTACCTCATCACTGAGAGCAATGAAGATGCCACGCAAGCTATCAGCCTGGGCCAAAAACTCTTCAAAGCTTCGGTTCTGTTGGAGTGAGACAAACACTGCCTTGCGCACTCCCACATCAGAATCTGCAACCGCTGCCACTAAAAGCTTTTCCAGGATCTGCAGCAGTGCTTCAACACTTAGGTCAGTCAGAGACTGAAGAAAACAAAACATTTGCATTCATCTCCCCAACACCCATCAAAAAAAAAGAAAAAAAAGGAAGAAAAAGAGAGAGAGAGAGAGAGAGAGAGAGAGAGAAAACAAGGGAGCAAGACCAACCTCTTCAATCAGGACACGTCGACGTCGTGACCCAACACCAGTGGTACGACCACTCCGTGTGTTCACAAGATGGGGGGTTGTGGTGGCAGATTGCACAACACATGAAGAGTGTTCGACCAGGTGACAGCAACAAACTGCTGCCTCTCTACGGGTAACTGCATCCTCATCCTCCAAATATGTCGCCACCACCTCCCTTGCAAACTCCAAGAGCTCATGACCCTGAGGGGGATTCAAAAGTGAAAAAAAACAACTGACAGTCAGGAAGGAAGCCCAAGAAGCGCCACCCCAACTGGGGCCCCTTGAACTCTTCCACCAGGCACCATCATCAGAGGCAGACATGATCAATACATTCTTCACAAACCTGAAGGTTGAAAGTGGTGAGTGTATGAAGCGCAAGCTGTGTAAGTGCAGGTCCTGTGCATTCCACAACTGGAGCTGTGATGGGACTTGTTGCAGGACGAACAAGTGCCGAACCCCCTCGCGTAGTGCGATATGGGGCTTTTGCCAATACAAAGGAGATCGAGTCAAGTAACTTCTCCTGTACTGTTGGCAGCAGTACTGGCAAGCTGTAATAATAAATTCCAGGAGAACAACTCATAAGAAAGAATGGTTTTATTCCATAGCAAGCCATTTTTGAAACAAGAACAAGAACTACAATACACTTCAAACAAGGCAATCCCATGAGAAGGAAATTTGACTGTGAAGGAAGTTCAGTCTTACTTCGAAGAGATTTTCTCAAGGGCAGTCACGAGCGTGGGAGAGAGACCAGCAAGAAACATGGAATCGATAACACCACGAACATGTTCCTCCATTTTAGGACCAATTGCCTCTGCCAGGCTCCCAATACACGCCACTGCCTGCAGCGACGGTCGACCTCTTCGGGGTGCAATCTGCAAAGCCCAAATATAGAAAACCATAGAACACCCATATAAAATTCTCCTCCTCACAAGAAGGCCTGTCTTTACTACTCAAATTGGATACAACAAGGTTGGGAGACAGGAAAGGACCCACACACCGCCTCGCGTAACATGACCATGATGACAGGCAGGTACTGGTGTAACTCCCCACCGACGGCACTTGCCATCTCTCCCAGTGCCATGAACCCACTTTCCCGCTCATCTGGTTTCTTCATTACTGTCAAAAGGTGGTCCATACAAATCTGTTTCCGACAGCATCCATCATACCCACCAACCCAAATTCCATGAGACAGATTCTCTCAGGCACAAAGTGGCAGTGGCACAAACACACACAAACTACTACAGCATGGAAGGAACGCAAAAGCATAACTTTGGGCTGCTGTGCGTTTAGGACAATCCTCAAATCTGACCTGGAGATATGATGACACAAAGCGGTCACGAATGAAGTGGGCAATGCGGGGTAGTAAAGCTGTGATGCTACGCCGGACCAACGGGTTGCGGTGCTCATGGTACTTGAATACAATGTCCGCCACTTCCTTGTACCTCGACATCATAAACTCTCCTGTGTTCCTGTTCCCAGATCCATCTCATCCCTTACAAATTGTCAGGCAGAGTTCCTGTCACATAGGAAGCAGTGAAAGAATGTATAATACAACTACAGGAAGGAACTAGTAGAGGAACATATAATACTACATAGTTTCTCAGGAAATGTGAATGTAACTAAGTTTATGAAGGTTTGTGTTCTCACCGTAATAGTTCACCAACCGCAAGAAGAGAGCCATGAATGCTTTCCACAGTTGCCTTGGGACCAAGACCATCTTGTGTACTCTCAAACAGACGGTAGTGCCTGTACAATCAACAACACTTATGGAGTGATAATCCAACATTGGTACCATCACAAGTGAGTGAATGAATGGATGAATGAATGAATACCCACAACTACTTGCTTGGCATTTGGGAATCGGTAGCACTGGGCCATGAAGAGAGTGGAGGAGGCTTTGAAACAAAAGGGATGGAAAATGTTTTCTTGAATATCACCATTGAACACGCCAACGAGTCTCACGGTTTTCAATCACACACAGACAAGCTCGCAAGGCCTCCACTGCACGCTCGCGCACCTGAAGTTTCTGGTCCCTCAAGGCAAACCACACCGCCTCTATAAACTCCTTCACATGCACATTGAAGACTGTAGGTGCATTCATTGCCATTTCCTGTCCATCCCCAATTGCAAGCAACAACAGCCAAGCTTGAATCAGAACAGCAGTGAAGAAAAACTCAGACTAATACAAAAGCATAGAAAAAAGCATGGTGGAAAAGAAAAAAATTTGGATGCAAGGTTTTACTCACTTTGAGAATGAGAACTGCTGCAAACCGATGCGACTCCACACGTTCTCCTTGCAGCCAAGCCAACGCAATCTTCATCTGCACACCCAACACCTCCTCCACTGCTTTAGGCCCCTCCAATCTTCATAACTTCTTGCAGCAAACTAAACTGTGCTTTCCTGGAAACCAAGACTACTCTCCGGAAGAAGAGAATCAAAGACTGATATCTTTTCCACACCTGGGATTCGACAACATCTGCAGTAAGAGCGCCACCAGTACTAGCCAAGTGTCCAAGCGCAACACTGGCAGCAACAATCGTGTCTGGGTCCTGCTTTGACTCAAAGATCTTCTGAAGGAAGGAAGCAAATTTGGCGATTTTGGTTGCACTTTCACCAAGTTGAACAGAAATGAGTTCATCAATGGCTCGAACAGCCCCCAGGTTTTCCGCTGCATCTGAGCTGTCCACCAGCGCACTGATCCTCTCATACAAGCTGTCCATGAAGCGAGTGAAGACCTCTCCTGTGAGGTCACGTGCCTCCTCCTCCACATGCTTCGCTAGATTCAAAGCTGACCCTTCCTGAAACACACAGACCCCAAAAAAACCAGCAACCACCACCACTGCTTCTTCAGAACACCAGATCTTCATTCGTTGGACTTTGTTGTATCAACACCCACAAAAAGCCAGCAAACTGTACACTCCAAGAGATGTACAAAGAGACATATGTGCAGTAAAGCACAAAAGAAGCAAGAGAGAAAATTGCATTACTCTGGGAGGGGGCGATCGCGTGCAGAGATCGACCAGCAGACGGCGCAGTGTATCAGGAGATTTCTGCGACGCCATCACCCCTGCTGCCATTTCCTTTGTCTACTTCCTCCTCCCCATTTTGAACATTTCAACAGAGTGAAAGAAGGAGAAGAAGTAGGGGATTTGATCCGTGCTTCTTCCCTGGTTTTGAGAATTCTGCGAGAATTTCTGTCTGGCACAGCAATCTGAATTGTTGCGACCCAAGGAATGGATATGCCCAAATTTCTTAGAGAGATGTGTCTGCACCTACAAGGAGAGGAGGAGCTTGGGCAGATTCTTCCAAGGATGTTGTGCGACGTTTTCCAAACTGATGAAGAACTACCACTCAGTTGATCAGATGTTCTGAGGCGAGAGTCGTTGCGGCACCACAGAATTAGGGTTTGAGGCTTTGACAGGACAGGAGTGTTGTTGTTGCTTGCAGGTTGTTCTTTTTTCCCCTTTCACGAAAACAGAAAATCTGCTGCGTTGTTGTTGTTTGTTGTTGTTGTGTTGATGGGAATTAAAACAACTTCTGTAACTGAAACAATGAGGAAAAGGAACAAGTATAACAACAACAGAAGAGAGAAAAAATCAACAGAGAGATGAAGGCACCAACAAACCAGAATGTGATTGAGTTTGCACTCCTGTTTGAAGAAATTCGAGACACAACAACCAGGATAATGAGGGAGATGACAATCAATGGAGAAGAAGAAACTTGTGAAGAGCAGCAACAAGAATCAGTCACTCAGTTGGTGCTGGTCTCAAATGAAAATTCCCCAATCTGCTTTTCACTCCCTTCTTCACAAAGGACTTTTCCTCAAATCTCCTCTTCAAAGGGTTTTGGATCTCCAGGGACACAAAGCTGAGAAACAGAATCTGAAAGCCCTGGTGGGTGTGTGTACCAGAGACAGAAGAATTTTCTGCTGCTGCTGCTGCACAAAACCCTAAAAGATGGCAGACGCTCAAGATGGTCTTCCAGCTGATAACAGAGAGTCAAAGAAGAAGAGCTGGAACAGCAGCTGTAAAACAAGATCCTCGAAACCCTAATCAAGGATTTGGTACCCAATTTCTTGGTGCAGTTCACAAGACAATGTCTGGCTCTGGAGCTTGCAGCCCAAATCACAAGTCCAACAAGAGGAACTGGGGGAAAGGGAATTGTTGCCTGGTAACTTCAGCTTCTGGTGGGATGGAGAACTCAAGAAATGAGGCTGGCAACAGAGAGTAGAGAAAGAAGGCGAGGCCAAGAGAGATCAACAGAAGAAATCCGGTTTTCAAGTCCAATTCCCCAACTTCCAACACCCAGGAAGAATGCAAAGCTTGGTGGATTTGATTTTCTTGTTGAGTTCAGGAGAAGATGAAGAGTGTGGAAACAACAGAAGAGCTAGCTTGCTTGAGTACTGAAAGAGTTGGAAATGCAAGCAAAACGACTACAACAACAACAAGGCAGTTCACAAAAGGGATGTGATGATGAGATTCGAGAGAAAAGAGGATGGTGGTAGCATGTACAAAACAGGAGAAGAAGAAGAGATATTGAGAGAGAGTCAAAACCCCTAGCCTGTCTGTTTGCCTCCTTGTCTGCCGCCCCCCCGCCCCCCAAGTGCCCAGATTTGCTCCAATGAGTTCCGTAATGCAGAAGAAAAATCACAATTGGAGCTCCAAATTCCTCGCCCACATTCCCAAGCTCCTCTGGAAAACAAAAGCCCAAAAACAAAAGATGGGTCTTCTGCAGGTGGGTGTTGTCTTCTGCAGATGGGTCTTCTGTTCTGCAGATGGGTTTTCTTCTTCTGCAGATGGGTGTTGTGCGAATGCGGGAATTTCGAGAGCAGGAGCTGTAAACAAGATGAAAAACCCACAACAACAACAAAAACGAAACTCCCAACAAATACAGAAAAACCAAGGAGTGAGCTCCAGGAGGGGAAAACAAAAGCGAGAGAATAGCAAAGAAGACCAAAGGGGAAGCGGAGGAGAGCAGTCAAACAGATGGCCACTTCCTGTTACTTGCAAACCATAACCATTCCTTAGGGTGCAGACCATGCACAGCAAACACTAAACATCAAAGCCGCAAATACAAAAACACCCAACAAAACTAAAAACCCCACCACCGTGTTGCGAAAGAAACCCACTAGAATGAAAATGAACAGAAAAGAAACTCACCCACGAGCTTCAGAATGTGTAAGCAGGAGGAGGAGAAGAAGAAGAAGGACGACGACGACAAAGACTCGGAGGAGAACAAGAGGGCTTTATGTGACAAATTTCTGAACCCCTAAAATTTCTTCCGTCAAGATGAACTGCTGTTCTCTTTCCCGAACCCACTCTTAGGGAAAAAGCACCACCACCCACCAAACCGCGCGAGAGAGAGAGCGCACAGAGAGAGAGAGAGACACACACACACACACACAGAGATACCCCCGAGGACAAACGAAGCTAGCAAGCGCGATACGACATGAAAACGGAAACGGTAAAATCCCAGTTGAGCACCAAAAGAGGGAGCAGAAGCGAGGAAGCAAAGGGCGAAGCGATGGAGCTGGTGGAATCGAGAGGAAAAAATTAAAAAAAAACTTCCGCGAGCGCGAGAGAGAGAGAAAGCGACGAAGAACAACAAACACGACCCAAAAACAGACGACACACAGTGCGCCACACGCTCCTGAGGAAGACGGTAACCGGGGACAGCCGGTGGGTGGGGGCGGGCACCGGTCACGCCGCCCTAGCCGCGGCCTTTTGACCGGCTCCGCCGGTGCGAGGCCAAGGAATCGGCGTGTGCCCGGGTGCCGTCCTCGGCTGTAGGGTTTTAGACACGTGGCGCGCAATGATTCCCCAAAAACACCCCCGCCCGCCCACTGGCTTTCCCACCCATTGCAATATATGCTCGCTTGTTGACTGGGAACTCTGGGAACTCTGGGAACTCTGGGAACACCAGAGTCCAGTTGGCTACCTAGACTGTTTAAATAAATTAGATAGCTAATTAACTAACTAACTAACTAACTACCTGCAACCAAAGTAGGTTACTAACTAGGCTGCTAAACTAGCCACTAACCAACTAGGATACCGAACCAACTACTAAACAAGCTACTAACCCCCAATCAGGTTACTAACTAGGCTGCTAAACTAGCCACTAACCAACTAGGATACCGAACCAACTACTAAACAAGCTACTAACCCCCAATCAGGTTACTAACTAGGCTACTAAACTAGCCACTAACCAACTAGGATGCCTAACCGATCACTAAACTAACTACTAACCAGCAAGGTTACTAAACTAGCTACTCGCATACTAGGATACTAATTAGCTACTAAACTAGCTAAGTAGCCAACTAGGATACTAACTAGCTACAAGCACAGCAGGATACTAACTAACTAACTCAACTAGCTACTAATCAACTAGGATACTAACTAGCTACGAAACTAGCAACTAGTACATTAGGATAACTAACTAATTAGGCTAAAACCAACTAACTTTCTAAACTAGTTACTAAATATAACCAAAATAGTTAGCTCTTAGCCAATGGGGAAAAACTAGCTATTATAGGTTTTGTACCGATTTAGCTAGTAAGTAGGTTTTCACAGCTAGTAAATACTCTTTTAATTTCTTTTTTTAAATTATTTTTCTAGAATATTATTATTATTATTTTCAAATTAAAAAGGGGGTTTGGGGGAGGAGGGGGGATTTGATTCGGCAGTTCAGGTTCGTACCTACGTACGTACCTACTACCTATGGTTAGTAGGTACCTAGGTCGGTAGAAATAGAGGGGAAGGTAGGAAGTCGTACCAATGATGGGACAGGGTAGAAAGAAGGAAACAGCTGGCAACGTCTTTTGTCACCTCGTTTTTTTGGGCATCTCATTTCTTTCTTTCTTTCTTTCTTTCTTTTCATTGGGCGGGGTGCTTGCGGCTGCTGGTCTGGCGGTTTTTGTCATCTCGTTTTCTGGCATGTCATTGTTTGCTTTGTCTTGTTTATTATTCATTTTTCTCTAGGGGATTACAGTTTTCATTCAAGCTTTTTTTCTTTCTTTTTTTTTAAATAAATTTTTTTAGCAATTTGATCTATATACATTGTAGTATGAAGGTGAGCACTCATGTTCCTTAATTTACAAAATTTTATTTTTCTTTATTTATATTACTTTATTTTATATTTTAGCTTGTAATTATGTATTAATACAACATTGTGTGTAAAGTGAATTTGGTATGATTGTAGCATTTGAGTTTTTTTGTGGGAAAAATATCTTGAGATAGGTTTTTTTATGTGTCATCAAATGTCAATGCGTAGTTTGTTTTATTTTGTTGACTTTCATGTTTCCCAAAGTTATTTTCGACCCCAATAACTTAATCAAGCAAATATTTTGTGCATTCTAGCATGATTAGCTTTCAAAAGTGATTTTTTTCAATGGAATTATGTGTGAATATTTTTATTTAAAATTTGTAAAACACCAAAACGATTAAACAATTTGAGAATCTTGTGGAACCTTTATTAGCTATTGCATTTGTGAATACTAATGCATCATTTGCACATGTCAATAAAATCACAAATAACATCATAATTTACAATTTCAATTCAAACTGCAACATGTCACAAGGATAAATATTGTATGTGACATCCCTACATGGCAAGTTATCAATATAATTATCAACAAGTAGTGAACTTATCATTATATGATTATCATGGATTGCAAAACCTTTGAATTCAAAAAAAAATTCACCCTATTGACAATGGCAAATTATCACCATGGAAATCATGCAAGTAAAAGATTAATCTTTGATCCCCGTCGAAACCTTTGATTCCAAAACAATGTAAGACTTTCAATGTCAGAAAGCCTGTTATTGCATCTTCCTTCACTTTTGCTGCAACAAAGTTTATTTTCACACCTTTTTTATCTTGCATCATTTTGCCAAAACAAAATAACAACATAGAATGTGGTATTGTCTCCTACACCAAAGTCAAATGAATAAACAAATTTTCAATGTCTACATCTGAAGCATAAATGTCTACAAAAGGTTAAGGTAGAGGAAAAAAAGTTAGACAAGTTGGTGAAAACAAGGAAATTGGGAGTAAATTAAAAGTATTGACATTAATCAAATGCAAACACATTGAGTATATAGCTCAATTGGAATTGCTAAACCCAAGACCACACATGATACCTATTATACAACACTAAAAAAAATTTATAAATGAACTTCAAAAACTAGTTTGTTCCAAAGCATCATACATGTCGATATCACCACCATTGTTGTCACCAAACATGCAATCACATGACAAAAAAAAACCACCAATTGGTACACCATATCCAAACCAAAATGAAATCCTCACCAAATTTTGATTACATAGCAAGGGAGTGCACATGCCCATGTGAATTTTGTCAACCTCATCAAATGCACCTCCAAT
>Ga0209611_10007534_pt1 | contig 17401 bp, 14 predicted proteins | sample S1TSphgellanicum_3_FD_187693 | JGI IMG/M metagenome (GOLD analysis project Ga0209611, IMG submission 187693) | Host-associated microbial communities from peat moss isolated from Minnesota, USA - S1T2_Fc - Sphagnum magellanicum MG (SPAdes) (version 2) | ecosystem: Host-associated > Plants > Peat...
TTTCACCAATGTTTCTCTCCACACAAAAAAATTACTCTCACATCAACAAACATTAATTCACTTTTGTTAAGAAAACAATGACAAGATAAACCAAATGTTCAATCTTGTTTTCTTGTTCCATTGGCATTTTATTTCTACCTTGGTGCGTAGAAGAGCAACAAATGAGATCAAAATGATTCTCCTAACTTTATTCGGATCTGATACCAACATCTTTGTTGTGCTTTCGATCTACCACATATTTCACAACATTGTGCTTCTTTGCACCTTTATACATTTTGTATTGTCATAAGTGTTTGACTCTTTAAATGAAATAAACATTGTAATAGTTGTTATTCCTCCAAGTGAAAAAAAACAAAAGATAGTTCAATAATGTTGGCAAACAATTTTGAATTGTTTTTCAATTTCTAGAAATCATCAAGACAATCTTTTTATATATTTTTACACTAATAGTCAACAATACTACCTTACATTAATAAATAACTAAATGAGACAACAAGCAAGTATCTTGTGTGTTTTAAAAGATATCATTCATTACAATAAATCAAAATAACATTTTGGGAAATATGTTTATATTCAATCTCATCAAGGATATCATGTCTTTTTATAGTTGGATGTATTAAAGTGAACCACCTTTTGTCGATGGTGGGTTTTCATTGTTAGGCCCTATAGTAGGTTGTTGGATGATGCCCTTTTCATCATTGAAACACCTTCTAAAGCATGGTGTAGGTGGAAGGGCGGTTTGCTCTTCCGTCTCCCAAGATGTAATATCTCATTTTGGCACAATCGAGTCCATCTTTTCGTTGTACATGAATCCAGGTGACTTGTATGCATTGTCTTTTGAGTTAAAAACATTTTTAGGTAGTTCTTTTACAAGAATGTGTTATCCATGCATCCTATTTTTTCACATTGGAATTGTAATAGGTAATCACAATACCTTTGAAAGTGTGTTACATAATTTTACTTAATCACATGCATTGGCCATGGATTGTTTACAAGAGTTTGTGGCAAGCTATGCAAGAACTTTGGTATAGACATTTTGATTATTTTCCCATAAATCTTGTAGTCTTGCAAGCCATTTCTTGATGCCCAATATGCCACCTCTACTTGGAACTTTGCATTTACCCTCTTCAACTTTGTCATTTCTCTTGATAGGTACAAGTACAAGTCTATTGGAGTTCGACAAGAATGTCATAGAATCCTTTTAAACATGTTAACAAATGAACAAAGAAGGTCAAAACTAAAGAACTTAGATTGTTTTAATGAAAGTTCACATAAACAAACCCGAAATTAATTCATGTTTGCCAAAACAATGTTTTATTATACAATGCACCTTCTTTGGTGCCACGTTAGTTTATTACATTGATCGATACGTGAAAACTTGATGGATTTGTTTATGTAAGGTGATATTGGGACCATCAATTTCAAGATGTTCACACAAGTCATTCAATATTCAATCAAAACAATTACAAAATCTTGTGAACAATCTAAATAACTACAAAATCTTGTGAACAATCTAAATAACTATAAAATCATGTCAACAATTTAAACAAGTATTAAATCATGTCATAAATTTAATGCATGCAAGACAAATATTTGTTAGATTAACTTGTCAAAGATTTGATTAAATCACATCCCATTAGATTTTTCAATGCATAAAATATATTAAGAATATTTTTTGTTGTTCACATTCACATGTTCGTGAAATAACATCCATGTTTAAGATTGGATGTTAGTCATATTTGGTCATAATTATGGGTGTGACATTTGGGCACAATGATAAGAAAATATATTCAATATCATTTTAAATAATCTTATGAAAGCATGAAGGCTTCTATTGAATTTACAATAAGTTGAATGCAAAATTTGAATTTTCTTAATAGAATAAAATTAAGTAAAAAATGTGTTTGAAATTGTTTAATCAAAATTATGTTCAAAGATATTTTTATGTTAGATTTTTAATATATTATGATTAGAATATGTAAAAGTTGAAAACATAAATATCATTAACCTGAAAATGGAAAAAAGTTAAATATTTCATTTTATTGCAATTTATTTTGAATGAAAAAAATTGTTTGCAAAGTAAAAAAATATTACTTGTATTTTTTAAAAATCTATTTGAATGCATTTAAACATGTAATTCTTCAATATCACTCTAGTAAAATTTTTTAAAAATCATAATGAATATTAGAATAATGAACACTTTAATAATTAATATATCAAAACTTATTCTATAACTATTTATTTGGCAAACATACAATAATCTTGAATTGTCTACTCTACCATGCTTTCAAATTTATCATTTCATCATCACTTTGTAACGTTTGGATCTAAATTTGCATGGTGAAATGAATCTTGAGACTTATCAATCCAAAAAATAGTGGAATGCCTTCTCCAAATGATTTTCCCATTACATCCATAGTCACATTGTAACCAAAAAAGGAAGGCTCAAGAACACCTTCACAACTGCTGTTGAATTCCCTCTGCCAGAATGTGGGTGACTCCTCTTGTCTGGTATAGACAGACTTACAATTTCCTAATCAAAGTCCATAGCTTCTACACCCTTAGCTTTGCCAATTCCCAAAGGCAAGCACACATCCAGTGCTTCCAAAGACCCACTACCAGAATTCCTACTAACATCACTTTGACGCACGTCTCTACATGTTCAGATCATCTTCTGTCCCTTTCCTTCTTCCACACCTAACCTTCATTAGTTCTCCTCCCCTCAGATCAAGGAGTTGCCGTCCTGTAGTTGCTAACGCAGCGGAAGACAATCAGCAACTAGCAAATCCTCCAAGCTCTCCTGCATTCTCCAAAAATCTCTCCAGCTCTCTGTTCTCCCCCCAAAAATCTGTTCGCTACCCAAATCCTCTTGCCTCTTCCTTGCTTTCCCCATCTTCCCATTCTGCCTAGTCCTTCCTTTTCTTTTCGGCCCATCAATGCACCACCACAAATCCTCATCATTCGCACCGCCATTGCCCTGTACAACCTCCCTAACACCCCAAACACAGATCTTCCATGCATCCCCATGCAGCCGTCACGAAGAATTATCCGCCGCCAAAAATCAGGACAACTAATTATACTCATAGCAAAGCTCAAGTCCCTAATGTGTTCACACTGTGAGACACCCGTTTTCACGTTACAACATTATTGTAAGATTACATAAATTGTGAAACTTGCATGTTGAAAAAGCATAATAACATTTGAAATTTATTTCATCAGATATTGGATTGGGCATGCTCAAGGGCTTGACATTTATAAACACCATTAACAAATTGACAATCAAACATTTGTGAAAAACTACACAATAACAAATCATATACTTACATCCAAAACTTCAAAAAACAAACAAATAACCCTTTTATTTCCTTCACATTTAATCTTAATGTGCTTTTAAGTCCATGAAAAACTTTGTTAATATTTTTTGTCTTAATGTTGAGTCTTCAATAGTGTCTCTGCAAAGGGTAGACCGACCCATCATCAATCGCCTTATTATGATTGAACATTTATTTATATCTTTCTCATATATGCTTCTTTTTGAGTGATTTAAAATGTTATGGGAGCTTTACTTCAAGCTCTAGAAATCATCTGTGAGATACAAAGCAAAAAGAGTAATGAAAAAATAACAAGAAGAAAAATAAGCTTTCCAACTTACAAAAATGTCCTTTTTTTTCTTTTTTTTTTTGGTTCCTCCCCTTCTTTTTGGACCCCTAGATACCTACTAATGCCCAGTTTACACTTGTCAAGGTCAAAGTTTAACTCAAATCAAGCATTCCTATTGATGCAAAAGTTGAAATCAGCACCAAGGCTGAAATAGAATAAATCTTTTCAATATGCCCCAAGTTACTACTAATAAATGCTGAACTTTATGGCCTTGTATTGGCCCAAAGGCTTTTCAAAAAAAAAAAGATACCAATGAATTTGGGAAGCCAATTTGCAACCATTGGGGCCAATGTTTCAACATTTATTAATATCTTGGAGTCAATGTTCTAGCACTTATTAGTAACTTGGGGTGAAACAACAAGCCAAAAATGCTCAAAGTTGGCCTGAAGTTTTTCCAGCCCTAACTCCTAGTCTAAAGTGGGTCTAATTATAGTCTCATTAAATTTCCGAGGAAGCCCCTTGATTTTTGGCTAATGCCCGAGCATCAGGGTGGCTGCCAATCCATAGTTTAGCCCTTATTGAACTAGTTGCCTATTCATTAGTTTAACCTAATAACCCGTTCTACGACCGTGGGTACCTATTTTGACAACTAATTAGTTTTGATCGGGGGGTGCCGTGTAGATGAAATCAAACCCGATCTTGAATTGAATTGGGCTCCACATATTTTTTGAGAGAAGGTTCGTCGAGAACGAGATGTTTAAAAAGCCCCCCAAAAATTTATTTTCAAATCCACATGGGAGATTCTTTAAAATAAAAATGACAAAAAAAAAAAAAAAAACACAACCAAAGGTTACTTTCGGATCAAGAAACATACAACAACGCTCATTTTTTGTGTGCCACCGTACCAGTGTACGTGCTGGTTCACCCAAGGATAAAATGATTGACTATGCGGATTTACAACTTTGCTTGTTGCCGAAGCCAAGACCTATTAATGGCTGCACGATGCTGTGGTCCCGGAGACAAATTTGTCAATGGTAGTACACCGGCCTTTGCACTTGGACTCGTAATTTACTTACACGGAATGTCGTGGGTGAGCCGATGCTTGTTCGGTGTCAATTGACGAGACAAAAAAACTTAGTCACCCCAGGAAAAAAGTTTTGAGGAATTGGGGGGTGCAGGAAAACGGTGTGCGCTTGCGGTTGGTTGGTTGAGTTTCTATATAAAAGTGATGAATTTCTGTACGAAGCTTCTGTGTGTCGTGCTTACGCTTGTATGGACAATAAAGTTATCCATAAAGTCAGGAAAAGACGGTACCGGAACCCCCTGTTTGGTCACAAAGGGGATGAGATTTTTTTAAAAACCGGAAGAAAATAGCTTCAACAGGGCATGAAAACAGGGCATGAAACTCAGTTTAGCAGCAAATGTGGTGCTAACCTGAGTTTGCCTGGTCCTTTCTTTTCCTGAACGCCTTCAACCAATCACTGTTGCTGCTATGTGTTCTGTAGCTATAAGTGTTTTCTCGCGAGTGCTTCGTGCATTTAAACCTGAGTTTCAGTATTTCATACCCTTATTTGATAAAATTTCATGACTTTGAACCTGAGTTTCAGTATTTCATACCCTTATTTGATAAAATTTCATGACTTTGAACCTGAGTTTCAGTATTTCATACCCTTATTTGATAAAATTTAATGACTTTGAACCTGAGTTTCAGTATTTCATACCCTTGTTTGATAAAATTTCATGACTTTGAACCTGAGTTTCAGTATTTCATACCCTTGTTTGATAAAATTTCATGACTTTGCGGACAAAAACAGCCAGCCAGGAGGGGATGAAGCATCAAATGAGGGGTCCAACTCAGGCCCAACAGGGCACGACTTTACTACGGATAACTCTAATATATATCTGGTGTTGAGATGGTTAGGTAGGCTACAAATGAAATCACATGATCAAATGACCTTTCAATTCAAGTTTCCCCATTTTTCAGAGGTCCATAGAGGTCAACATCCACATCGATCAAATGAATAATTTATTTTTTCAAAACATAATTCATTTAAAAAATTCAAATGATCCAATTTTTATTTATTTATTATGATATTAGAGTTTTCTGTAAAGTCAGGGAAACACAGCACTAGAACCCTGAGTTTGGTCCAAATCTGGGTGAGATTTTTTTTTTAAACCTGCAAAAAAGTACATTAGCATTGGGGGGTGGGGTGGGGTGGGGTGGGGGTGTGCAAAAATTCCACTACTTTCTGATTTTTTGAGAAAAAAAAAGTGGAAAATTGGCAATTTTCTTAGGGAAAAAAAGAGAGAATATTGTGAAATAATATTCCATTTTGAATTTAATTTTAAGAGAATTTCACATCCAAGGAAAAACGTTGTCTGGAATGGCGTTTTTTGGTGGGAAAATTTTCACTATTTTGTGATTTTTGAGAAAAAAACTGTAAGACAGTGTTTTTTCAGTGTAAGCTGTATTATTTCAGAAAATTTACTAAATATAAAAATTGGGGGAAAAAAAAAAAAAACACTGAACTGCTTGCTATTGGGCTACACTACCTTCGTGCCAAGTTTTAAAAAAAATAAAACAGATCCTTTTTAAAAAATCGAAAAATATAAAGCAATTCCAAATTCCAACAGCGAACTTTGACTGTAAGGGCCTAGGAAACTGTCGAAAGTAGGACCGTCGGTAAAAAAAAAACACGCTGTCTAAGGGCCCTGGTCCTTAGTCCCTATTGTACCTATCTTTTTCCCTGCAGGCCCGTGTGAATGGAGCGCGTTCCTTACCGCTTTTGCCGCGTTGGTTCCTTCCTCCTCCTTGCCGGATATTCCCCCACCACACTGCTGAGCGTTTTAACCTGCTTTTTAACCCACGCTCTCGCTCCCTCGCGCGATCGTAGTTAGCTCCTCTGGTTGGGGTTTGCTCTTGAATGTCCGTGATTCTGCGGCAATCAAGCACGGCTGAGCTTGGTGTTGCGCCAGAGATTTCGACGAGAGAAACACAGAGGAGAGAGAGAGAGAGGGAGAAGTGAAACCTTGTTTCTTGCAGTATTGGAAGCTTGGAATTTTACAAGAGGAGGGCGGAGGGTAGGCAGTTTGGTGGGTGGGGCTACTTGAGGAGTTTGCTTGGGGACTAGTCTGTTTGCTTTTGTTGTCCGGGATTTTGCTTGCAGCAGCGGTAGGAAGGAAGGAATTTTAGACAGAAGTCCAACAGAAACTCCTAGTAGGAACATGGCGCGGCGACGAGTGCCACCAGGTTTCAGGTTCCATCCCACTGATGAAGAGTTGGTGGCGTATTATTTGAAGCGCAAAGTGAGTGGTCGTACTATGGATGATGTGATTGCAGTGGTGGATTTGTACAAGTGCGAGCCGTGGGACTTGCCTGGTAAGTTAGTTGTTGATGGATTGGATGTCTGTTGATTGCTTGCGATGTTTATGGAATTCATTTTTGAAGTTCTCACAGAGTGTTTCGGGGTTTGTCGTCGTGTTTTATTTGCAGTTTGTTGATTATGATCGCCATGGCTGTGTTGCTTGCTTGCTGGCTGGTTGGGTGATGCAGATAAGGCTTGCGTTGGAAACAAAGAACGGGAGTGGTACTTTTTTAGTCCTCGCGACAAGAAGTATCCTAATGGCTCTAGGACCAACCGTGCAACACTAGCCGGCTACTGGAAGGCCACAGGAAAGGACAGGTTTGTTCGCTCACGGTCTCGAAACATAGGGATGAAGAAAACTCTGGTTTTCTACCGGGGTCGAGCTCCTAATGGTGAACGCACGGACTGGGTAATGCATGAATATCGCATAGAAGAGGAGGAGGTGCGAGGATTTCAGGTACTTGTCCTAGTGTGCTCATTGATCTTCTGCAGCTAGCTAGCTAGCTAGCTCAGTCGGCGGCTTTCATCACACACGGAATTTCGTTTGATTCTTCTTTGCTGAGTGTGTTTAGACCGAGATGATCCTCTGATGTTGTTGTTGTTGTGCTACTGTAACAGGATGCTTATGTGCTGGCTCGTGTTTTCAAGAAGAGTGGGGCTGGTCCCAAGAACGGCGAGCAGTACGGTGGAGAATTTATCGAGGAGGAGTACCAATCACCCCCACAAGAAGAATCGGTGGTCGACTTCTCGCTTGAAGAAGAGTCGGAAGTTCAACCGGGACCTGTCGAAGCAGCAGCCGGTGCTCTGGAAGCTGCCTTACCACCTGTTGTCAAAACGGAGACGTCCATGAACGCTTCTGCCCTCAGCAGTCCTGCAACTGACATCCAAGAAAGCCTTCCTAAGGCTCTGGAGGTACCCACAGATCAATCATAATCCACCCTAGAGGGACAGAGAACAGAACAATCGCTTTGGCCTGTCTGTGCTCTCTCTCTCTCTCTCACTCCCAAGAAACTGATGTTTTTTTTTGTCATTCTTGCAGATGATTAGAGAGTATTTGGAGGGCGAGATGGTGAGCTCTGAGAAGACTTTTCCTGCAAAGCCTGATGACTTGCAAGGCTACCCGTTGCATGTTGATGATATGGTGTTCCAGGGGGATTTTGGGCAACCTCTTGGTTCAGATGATGAAGCACTTATGTTACAGGAATTGCTTGAGGATGTGGAGGTTGGAGGTCAGCCAGGTGTCCCGGTTGAAGGAGATCATCGTGAGGATTTCATCAACCAGTTTATCTCAGGGGGTGTTGTTGGTGGGGAATTTGCTCTGGCAGAGGTAGGAGAAGGTAATGGGCCGCCTCCACTTTTGTATGGTGCAGAGGAACAACTCACACCTTGGGAGTTCATCGATGGTGATTTCCTAGAGCTGAAAGACTTGTTCTTTCCAATTGATGAAGTGCCTTCCTGGCTACCAGAATCGAACATTCAGTTGCAAGGGCGCCGCAGCACTAACTTCCCTGTTCAAGATAGTGAACAAGGCACAGCCAGGCGCAGATCTATGCTGCAAATGCGTGGTGGTGGTGGGAGTGGACCAGTACCAAGCGCAATTTCACGTGAGTCCTATATTGTTGGTTCGCAAAGTTTGCCAGCAATGAACATGATTGACCTTCCAGGATCTTCTTCAGGTGCTACAGCACATGGCTCAAGACCTGGGACTGGACAACATGAGCAGAGAAGTGCAGAGAGACTCAGTGGGTTATGTAGTACTTCGCTTCAGTCTGAAGATGAGGTGAGCTCAACAAGATATTTGAGGAATGGGAATGCAATTTGGAATTGATGCTGATGTCTGTTGGACTACAAGTTAGCTGTTGTTTCTTGTAGGGTTTGTTTTGGGCAAACTGAAAATTTAAGAAGCATGTCGAGTCTTTGTATAGGAATATGCTACTGTGTTTGGGAGGGGTGACCATGTGCTACCTCCGCCTCTGTTCGGTGTGATGGAGAGGTACCCATTGTGATGCTGAAGGCTCCTGTGACTTGAACATGCTGAAGAACATGGGTTAGGGTTTTTTTGCTATCATTTCTAGTTTGGAACAGGCTTGCTCTGGGTGAGGTTTTTTTTCTTGAGTTTTTCACTCAGCTACTGAGGATATTGTTACATTACAGGTTGCCACTGTGGATAGACAGCTCAATCTCCAGGAATGGGAAGATTATCTGATTACAGGGCTATTGCCCCAGTCAGCCACGTCTGAAGGTAGATTTGAATTCTACATGTGGTTGGTTTAATTTGTGTCACATGATTATACTTACAATGTGGGTCCATGTATGATGTATGACAGATTTATGGTCTTAGGTTTTGTCATCACAGAGGATTTAATTGTCCCAGTGCGCTACTACCACATAATCCTGTCAGATGTTGTGAGTCTGACATGGCACAGGTTCTGTTCTGGGCTTGTGCAGATACCCCACCGTTGCCAAAGACTTCTAGAGAGGTTTTAGTTACCACTCCTTCAGATAAGAGCACTGATTATGGAGTTAGTGTAGAGTCTGCTACAGGTGGTTCTTTGGATTTTGACTATTCTGGGTTCCAGTCCCAGTTTGATTTGGAGACAACTCTACAATTGGGTGACAACCTGGATGAAGGTGTTGGAATACCGTCTTCTGACTCTTCCACCTATCATCCTTCTAAGTATGCTGTGGAGAAACTTAATACTCCAGCATGTCTCAAGACTTTGGACATCATGGGTGATGATGCTAGTGAACAAACTTCAAAAGGACTTGAAGGCTTTTTCCATTTGCTGGGCTCATTTCCAACACTACCAGCCTCAGCAGCTGAGTGTTCACAGGCAGGAGTGGCAAGCCCAAGCTTCAGTTCCATCAGCGTGACAGCAACAGACGCACATTTGACTACCTTCACTATCACTTGCTCCCGCTCCAATCAAGGCACCCAGCATGTGCAGGCTGCTGTCACCACTGGTCATGCTGCTGCCACTGGAGGCGGGCTTTACAAGGATATCATCACTGGCTCTTGGGAACCGTGTAAAGAAGATTGTCAGGAACTTTCATGTGCCACTTGCAGCCGTTCTCAACAACAGTTGCCAACACGACAATTGGTAAAGGGCTCCAATAGTGGTTTTGTGTTTGTATTTTTGCTGGGTGCTGTATCTGCCTTATGCTGGTTTTTGTTGCTTCGGGGCATATGGAGGGTAGTACATAGTGTGTGTAGTGTGGTTTTGTAGGTCAATTCTACCTACAAAATGCCTCTTGTAACTGAATAGGTACACCCCCCTAGAGTCCCATGAAACAAACCAAGACACAGTCTAGACAGTGTTAAGCGCCTGATTTTTCCTAGTGCAATTGTCTTCATTGAAGTGCAAGGTGTATGCAAAAACAGAAAAGAAATTCAATTAGTTACAGAGCCACCTCTTAGAGCTGTGCATGGCACAAATTTCAAATTCTGGAACTAGTGGCATTTAAACTTTAGACTCTTGTACATATTGGTGCTGCCCAAACACTTTGATAAAAGACTTTTGGTTTTGGGCACACCCTGAGTTCTCTTTTGTGAACAAGATGACTTTGTTTTCCAACAGTTGAAATGTGAACTGTAAATTTTGTTCTGTTCAGATTTTTTTGGTTGCAAGTCTTGTGGCGCTCTATTGTAATTTCATTTTGCTTTTCTTCTCATTCTTTCGTGCAAGGGCTTATCATTTCCAATCTGCTCATATTGTTTATGGAAGAAAAAGAGAATGGAATGGTGGGTTATATTGTATTCCTGTTTCAAAATCAACAGATTGTGGTTTTCCATTCATGTGAAATTGCACTGAGCATGGCTACTGAACAGCTGCAGTCTGTCCACAATGTGTATGATGCCCAGAATCGCCGTCAACCTTGCATTTGATTAGGGGTAATAAATCAAAATTTGGAGAGACTTCTACCAAGAAAAATGGCTAGAAAATACCCTTAGCATTCATTTTAGAGCATCTCCAACTGTGCCTTGAAACAACAGCATAATGCTAAATTGGTGATGGTTGATTGGTAGGTGGAAACTGTTCGGCTTGACAGTGGCTTGGCACTTTAAATATGATATAAGTCTTGCAAAAAGTTGTTGAAGGCTTGAAGGCTCAGCAAATTGGTGGAGTGTCATGTGCCTTGCATCTGCCACTCAATGTGCTTCGATCATGTACAAGGTTTCAAGTTACAACCATGGCAATGATAGCCATAGAAGACTGACCTGGATTGAGAGTAGCTATGAAGACCAGGCCACCAAGGACATCAATTTCACCAGAAAGGAAGAATGGCAATTTTGTACATCATATTTGAGTATTCCCCAAAGTTCCAATAGTTTGGAATAGGCAAAAGAATCAAGCTTTTTGGGAGAGAGTGGGTTTGTGTTATGATTAGTCATGGTTAGGTTCTCTTGTCCAGATAGCCCTGTATGGAGTTTGGAGACCAAGCGGGGGCTGATTCAATGTGACATTGCAAAATGTTCATGAAATTAAGTACTTTTAGTGTTTACATTGAACTAGAGTGACACTTCTGAGTAAGATACCAATGACAAGATTCTCAAGTTGTACAAAGTGAAAAATGCAAGACATGCATCTTTGTTTTTTGTTTTTAGTTTGCTGTTGGGTCATTGTGAGGGATTTGCCATCATTGTGGGGAGATGTGGGAGAGGACATGTGAAAGACACCCCCCATTGAAGAGCAAGGTCGCCATGCAATCAGAGGTGCTGGTGACACATGAGCTGAAGGTCGGCAATGCTGGGAATTCAAGGAAACTTACTCATGCTCCAAGCAAGCTTATGAAGCAACCACAAGGCAGGTTGCCGAAGAGGAGTATACTCTAACACATAATTTGCAAGGCATACATTTGGACTTGCCCTCAGATTCACAAAGCATGGACAGCAAAATGAATGATCAGAACGAGAACATATGCTTCAATTTGAATCATGGTCATCATTTTTTGTATAATTAAAAAGCACACAAATTAGCAATAGTTTTGGCTTTTGATAGCATCTACATAGCCCATACATGTTCTATGAGGCCATTCTAAAGACAGAAATGTATTTGCTCCTCTCTCTAGTTGTTATGCCCTGGCCACACATGTTTGGTATTTTACTGTACTGCTCCACCAATCAATCTAAGACTCATTTTTTGATGGCTAGATCAAGTTTTGAAGAATCACACGACTTAATAATCATGTTTGTGATAGTATACAACTCCCATTATTAATAAGGATTTTGTGTAGTTTGAAAATCTACTTTGATGCATGCCAAAACACATTTCAACATCTTTCTTGCAAAGAATCTCACATAACTTAATATCATGTTTGTGATAGTGTACAACTCCCATTACTAATAAGGATTTTGTATGGTTTGAAATCTACTTTGATGCATGCCAAAACACATTTCAACATCTTTCTTGCAAAGAATCTCACTTAACTTAATGTCATGTTTGTGATAGTGTACAACTCCCATTACTAATAAGGACTTTGTATGGTTTGAAATCTACTTTGATGCATGCCAAAACACATTTCAACATCTTTCTTGCAAAGAATCTCACATAACTTAATATCATGTTTGTGATAGTGTACAACTCCCATTACTAATAAGGATTTTGTATGGTTTGAAATCTACTTTGATGCATGCCAAAACACATTTCAACATCTTTCTTGCAAAGAATCTCACTTAACTTAATGTCATGTTTGTGATAGTGTACAACTCCCATTACTAATAAGGATTTTGTATGGTTTGAAATCTACTTTGATGCATGCCAAAACACATTTCAACATCTTTCTTGCAAAGAATCTCACTTAACTTAATATCATGTTTGTGATAGTGTACAACTCCCATTACTAATAAGGATTTTGTATGGTTTGTAACCTACTTTGATGCATGCCAAAACACATTTCAACATCATTCTTGCAATTTTTAGCATTCTTGCTTAATGTGATGTCTTCTTTTTTCTTGAGCCTCATGAAATGTTTGAACAAGATTGCTCCACCTTGGATAAATGCTATTAACTAAAAAGTTGTAAAGTAGGGGGGGGGGTTATGAATTGTCATTGATAATGAAATTCAAATCCATGCCAAAATAGCCAAAAATCATGACATATCCAAAATGCTTACATTGTTTTTTAATCACTTTTGGGCATCCATGTCCCTAGTGATTGGTCTACTATAGCTTCATGAATTATCCACCTATTTTTGTATGTCTTGAAATTGACCTTGCCAACCTAGTGGAAAATTAGTTTTTCCAATTGCATGCCATCAATATGTGCAAACCATGTTGTGCAGATATGTTGTTTTGGATATATCCTTAGGTAAGGGATATATATTATCACTTGAAATTTTCCATCATTTAGGATTTGAGTATACAAAAAATGTCTTTTTGGGTGCATGGGTAGGGTCCAGGTTAGTGTTAGCTGGTTGTAGCTTTTAAAAAAATAAAAATCATTGGGTAGTTTTTTTTTTTGAAAAAGAATTTGGACCACACGAGTTATCAATATCAATATTTCAAAAATTGATATCCAAGTAGATTCTCAAAAAATTGAGTAATAAGTGTTAGTTATGCATAAAGGTAGGTTATCAAATAATTGATTAACAACCTTTTGTTACCACATCAGTTATGAGCCAGTTATAAAAATTTTAAAAATCTGAAATTGAAATGATTTTTTTTCTATTTTTTAATCTTTTGTCCACCTCTTGCATTTGAACTTTCCATGCAATTTGCATCATCAACCCCAACAAAACTTACACTGCAATTGATGGCGAGGCTAAACTTTGACTCATGGTTCTCTCGCCTTCCACCCAAGCAATGAGATAACATTAGCATGAATGAAAACCTGGGGAGAATTTCCAAGTGTATTGGGAGGCAACAATGCTAGTGAATGAACAATGAGCGGGTGAATGGGCTAGGAGGGTAACAATGTTAATGAGTGAACTGGCTCAAGTGAGAAAGGAAGAAATTTTTGGAGCATATTTCATGTCACATAAGAGAATATTTTCATGTTATGTGGATTCACATTTTGTGACATTGCGAAATATTCCTTAACAAGACTTGGAATATTTTGCCACATGGAGAAAGGTCTAGCATGAAGACAATTACTATTCTTTGAGTTGTTGTGTTTATTTATTCAAATGGTGCTTGTGATTTACAACATTAACATGAGGGGGTTTTGATGAATGGAAACCCTAAAAGTTTGATTGGGTTAAAGGTTCCAAACAAATGAATTTGATCACAAATGTAAAAAAAAATGTTCACAATATGAATCTTGTCATAGAACTTGAATGCAATTTCCAATTATAACATAATATGATTTTTTATTTTGACCTATATTAGAGGTGATGCTATAGATGAGTCCATAGCTTGATGGAGGAACCTCCACAAATAGAAAATTAGTTGCATTGAGAGTGTTTCCAGCCTCCCATTTATTTTCATGTTCCTTGGAAAACTTTAATATAGCAAGGTGTTAGATAGCTTTGTCATTAATTTTTGGCCAAACATTTGTATCCAAAGATTTGTGCATAGGGACAAATCTTTCATCATTAAATAGATTTCAAGGAGGACATTTTACAACCTAAAAAAAAAAACGAACTTTCTTTAATGTTATGACCTCATCTTCAATGAAATTGGTTCCTTCCTAGAGATGCCATACTATGGCCACAAGAGGAATATGAACCACATACTTATTTTCAAAGACTCTCACACAACGGTTAAAGTTGTCACGCCAAACCAAAATTTGTGTCTTTTGAAAACCACCTTTAACACTTATATGTTAACCATTATAACATGGAATATGAACACTATTAGACCAAGTGGTGCGAAAGAAATATTTATTTTGATGATATCATTTTCATTTTGCATTCATGGTCAATGTCCTTTTGAAAAACACTAGATTGAGAGTTGGATTTAGGGGGATAATGTTCAATACGCCACACACCATGTCCACAAGTACTTTCCACAAACTTCACAACCATTGTGCATAATGATTGGAATCCCACAATGGGATCTAGTAGTGGGCAAAGGACCACCATAATGTGCTCTAGTGGTGATGCTAATGGAAGTTGTGTCCCTTTGAGGATGAGAAAAATTAGCATGGTCATATTTGTGCAAATCCCCCTTTGATTGGGGGGAGATTTGAACCTTTTTTGTAAGATTTGAAAACCTCTTCAACCTCCAAGTGCAACATCCTTGATGCATAAGAACAACCTAATGCATATTTTGCAACAACTGCAACCAATAGCAAGGGGTCTCCAAATTTGTTGGTTTTACGCAAACAAAGTTCATTCCTATTTCAATCTTTTCAGATAGATTAGCATTTGAGTATGTTCAGTACAATGAACTATATTTGAAAGCTTACACATAGTCATATAAAATCACAACTTAGAAACATGTGCATCCTTTATTTATTTATTGTTGGAACCAAATGTTATGGACTATCTCAAACAAATTACACTTTGGCATGTCAATAACATCTTTCATTGTGAATTTTTGCAGACAAGTAAAATGAGTAACATAAACATGACATGAATTATGTTTGTGTATTTGTGTTTTTAGAAGTTAACATGTGTGTTATCTATTCAATTTAGATTTATTTTTTGTATGTTGTGCATGGATTTTCAAAGTAGGTTTTTGAAAGGTATGTTGCAAGTTAAGGTTTAGGGTTTGAAGGTGTAAATCTAGATTCTTAAAACTTAAATGTTAACCTATGTAAAATTATACTTAGAGGACAAATGTCAAGTATTGCAAAACTAATTCAATCCATCTACAATTAAAACAAACACATTTACTAACATATTAAACATGTCATGTCAACACATTCAATCAAACAATCAATCAAAGTGGCACACCATATCATCACACTCAATCAAAAAATAAATAAAAATGGAATGCCATTTCATTAAAGTTAGTCAAACACATAGTCAAAATGGACATGCCATGTCATCATATTTAATCAAACAATTAACATTTAGTACCACATCACCATTGTAAACCAAAATTTAACTAATCAAAACACAACATTTGACATCCATGTCACCTTTGGAAATTAGAATGTAACCAATCAATATATCACAACATTTGGTGCCTATGTCAATAATGTATACTAGTTTTTGGTCACCTATGCCATTTCATACATGATGAAAATTAATCACAAATTATAAGAATTATCACCCATGTCAACTAACTTAACATGACATGTACTATGACACATCAAATAGCACTAACCTACACTTTAGTCAATTTGGACATGTCACTTTGGTGCCATGCAAATATTCAATCCTTAAAAACAAGAAAAAATATCATTTGTTGTAATGTCAAGTTTGTTTTTCCCTTTCAATTTTTGTGATATAGAAAATTTGTGAATTTTTTTCAAAAAATTAAAAAATTTACTCAAATTCACAATAGAAAAACAAATATTTCCCAACATTTTTGTTGAAAAATTTCGAACAAAAGCATTACTTACAATGTGTGTATGATCCCAACTAGGATAACAAAGTACCTTCTATTACATTTGAGCAATTAGGAACATATTAGGAAGGAATCACAACCCTTCATGCAACATAAAGGTCTATCTTTAGACCATCCTCCTTCTATATGGAGAATAATAATATAAGGTATTTTTCAGTGTTGGGTGGTTCTCAAATGGGCAACTTGTTTTTGAACTAGTTTTCAAATTGAAAACCAATGAGTATCAAATTTATTGATACCCAAGTAGAGAATTGATTTGTTGATTTTCACTTGTGTGAAAACTAGGTGATGAAAATTGGACTAAATTAATTTTTAAAAAATGAAAATTGGCTAGGTTTTCTCATAAAACCTATATCTAGTTCTTAAGGTTTACTTATACTATATTTTTTAGTCTAGGTTAGTGGTTAGGTTAGGTTGTTAAATTTAGGTTAATGATTAGGTTAGTCATTAGATTTGTGACACCTCCAAGAAAGAAACATAAAGAGCTTCATAGTTTTTTTTTCATTCATCATTGATTTTATTTTGAGAAAGGTTTAGTGAAAAGTTCATTGCTTAGTTGTTTAGAGGTTCCTTTTGATTTGAAATTTGTTCTACATCTAGTCACCTAGCACCATCATTATTGCTATTGTTTCTTTCGTGGTTGTGGTCACCTATTGCCATTGCTACCGCTATTGTTTCTTTTGTGGTTACAGTCACTTAACACCATTGATATTACTCTTCCTTTCTTTGTGGTTGTGGTCACCTAATGCCATCACTATTTTTCTTACTTCCTTCATAGTTATGGTCATTTAACACCATCATTGTTTCTACTCATGCTTCCTTCATGGTCATGGCCATCTAACACCATCACTGTTGTTGTTGTTGTTGCTCATGTTTTCTTCGTGGTCATTGTTGTTGTCACCTGATGTCATTATAACTATTATTGTTGCTCATGTTTTCTTCGTGGTCGTGGTCATTTGGCACCATCAATGTTAATATT
>Ga0209611_10007535_pt1 | contig 17394 bp, 14 predicted proteins | sample S1TSphgellanicum_3_FD_187693 | JGI IMG/M metagenome (GOLD analysis project Ga0209611, IMG submission 187693) | Host-associated microbial communities from peat moss isolated from Minnesota, USA - S1T2_Fc - Sphagnum magellanicum MG (SPAdes) (version 2) | ecosystem: Host-associated > Plants > Peat...
GCTACTGTTCAAGACTGTGATGTGCTTGTTGCACTGACAATAAGCTAGTAACTGAGTGTGTACAGCAGCTGATACCTAAGACCTTGTATGAAGCAGCTGCTATAACAGCCAGCTAGCTGCAATATATATATACTCGGCCTGGAACCCCCCTTGCTTTGGGTCCATGCATGCCAGACCATACTTTATAGAAGCAAAATTTCACAACCAATCAATTAAAATAATGACAATCCATACTATGAAAGCTTTGAAATGAAACACGAATTAGGACCTGGGACAGGTTATTGGGCGCTTTCCGTGACACGGAGTCTTGGGAGTCCAATTGTATTTCTTTCCAATTTTGTAGCGCAGCAGCCAGCAGATTTCGACTTAACTGGCGACAGTTTTCTCCCGGACCATTAAATGTGTAGCTTTCTAGACAGGCCTGTGACGACACTCTCACCAAAAGGGTTGAAACTGGGTGAAATTTGGCGAATCTTTTTTGAAAAAAACAGGGGTTTTTCGCCAGAAATTTGGATCCCTGACGCCTTTTGGCGATTTTTCGTCAACAAAAAGGACTGCTTGGGACATGGATTAGGACGTGAATTCAGCGATTTCCGTGAAGCTGTCGTCGACGACAAGGGAAGCAAAGCACGACGAGCCGGACTCCCAGCCATTTTCTCAAATGCCTTTAAAGAAGAATTCCTTGTTCCAAATCTCAAGCATCTTGTCTCAATTCCTTCTTGTTCTCTCCTTCCTTGTTGTTTTAGAGTATTCGCAAGTGTCTGTTTTTCACCTGGAGCGGCATTTTGTTGGTGTTTCAAAGCTTCACCATCTTCAATCATCGGGGTCCTTCAAAAGCTCATTTGTTTTCATTACTACTCATCGGAGCTTTCTTCACTTGAGGTAGTGGCTGCAATTTTCTGCGATCGTCCTCCTTTCTTTCAGTGGCTTAGTATCAAGTGAAAATAATTCGTATACTTAGCAGGTGTGAAGACCGGAGTGGGAGTGCTTGCCATCTTTGCTAACATCTCATTCTCAATGCACTACCAAGTTTGTCTCAGACTCCACTACTATTGCTTTGGCTTTTTCTTTTTCAAGCGAACGTCGGTTTCCCACTTATTAACCGTCCAGACTGGTGATTAGACTAGGCACTTCTTTTCGTTTTGGACTGAGGCAAAATTGCGGCTTTTAAAAGTTTTATTTTGCAACAGAGTCAGAGTTCGAGAGCTGAGAAGCTGTCCTGGACTCGAAAGATCAGATCTGCTAATTTAATTTGGTGGCCGTGTCACGTCCGCAGCCTTGTGAACTAGTCCTGCTGGGCAATTGAATAGTTGTGAAGGGAGATTCAGATCAATGGGGATCAGCAGCACATCATCGGCCGCGGCTGCATCTAGCTTTGGAACGACGTCTAGCTACTCTACTATAATATCAGCATTTACGGCTGGGTTCTTTCTGGGTTTTTTCATGGGATTTGCTTATTTCAGGTCGCTCTATCTCGCATATGCCATGGGGCAGAGGTCAACAGCAAGAGCAGGCAGTCCAGCTGGTAAGCTTCTTTAGCAGCGCACTGTGAACTTAACCCCATGTGTGAGAATTCAAATTTATCGACTTGCAAGTTCTGAGCGAGAATGCAAATCTTGTCAATTTAACAACCATGCTGCATTTCTTTCAAGGTAATAGAGTTAAGGGTAAAGTAAGAAAAACACAGCACCAGAACCCTGAGTTTGGTCATACATAGGGCGAGATTTTTAAAAAACTTGCAAAAAAGTACGTTATCATTCCACTTGGGGTGAAACTGAAAAAACCATCAATTTTGGTAGTAAACTGAGTTTCATCCTGTCTTTCCCTTTTCCTGAGCGCCTACATGTATTTTCACTGCTCCTAACTGTACAACAACTATAATCAGTCTCGAACCTTGTGCATTTCATACTGAGATTTAGTAATTACTTTATGGATACCACTGAAAGAGGGGATAGTGGATGAAAGGAGGCGCAAAGACAGGGTGAAGACAAGGTTGCTTTGTGGATACCCCTAATGTGATGCAGATAAACTAACCAGAATTCAGTGAGCCCTAAACAACAAAATATATGGCATGGACTTTTCATCACAAGGAGTCCTACTTTTGCAAACCATGCTGAAAGTTTATCTGTACCGGCCCCAACGCTTGATGGGGAACGTTAGAGTTAGATGGGGCTTATTACGCCCCTTTTCCAGGCTCATTAATATGCCAGAATTGGCCTGCCTTGCCAATTGTGCAGGCGGCCAATTCTGCGGCCATCATCCCACCTGCCTTTAACGCCACAGACAGGGCTGGCTACTGGTTCCCAGCAGGCTCTTGGGATCGCCCGGTGACTTTCTGGGAACTGGAATCTACCCCAGGCAGCCTGCTCTCTAGTACATAAAGGACTAGCAAAACAATTCTAGTGAATTTGCAGGGTGGCTTATTCAACAGAATTTTGCCTCTGCAAAAGGTGGGTCATTTTAGAAGGAGGGCTGTCTTTGCTTTTCAAATATGCCTCACCTGTTTTGTTCACTTCTTTTGTGTGAAACCCATGGGATATGGGAAAAATGTGAAAATAACATTTTTCTGCCAGGGTTATTTACACTGAGTGATGCCCTCAGAACAAGGTGTTGCGGAAATGCTTATTTGATGGAATGCTTTTGAGTGTGTTCCTATTGAAAATAATCTGGGCAGTTTCCTGAAGTTTTCTGAGGCTAAATAGAGAAACTCATATTGGAAACTTTGATTCAAGTGCTAACTAGAAGTGAAAAGGGTCTTCTCTATGTGATTGTTATATCTTGAAAAGTTGTTGGAATACGAAAGGTGGGCAATATGAATCAGCAATATGGCATTGGAATTTGGGGTATGCTTGGCAAAACAACCAATTCCACTTTCAGATGTCATTCATAGGACCAACGTGTTATGCATAACTCTTGTATTTTAACATCCTTGGCAACCAATCCAGGTGTACAAATTGCACCCAGGGGTGAACACAGACACATGAGCCGAACAGCTTCTTCAAGCTCAGCTGATGAGACAGCTACAGCCCTTGGAAATGTGGCAGCCATTCTTTCACACCCAACAACAAACAGCAGTGTGCTTGAAGTGCTCATACAACCTCCTGATACTAATAACCCAACTGATGAAATTGCCACAAGCTCTACAAGCTTAGCTTTGACCACAGCAATAATTGCCATGGCATCTGAAGTGGCTCCACCTGCCTCCAGCTCTAGCAACCAAACAGTTACAATGGCTGATGTTTTGGCCACAACATATAGCTCCCTGGGAAATGCAATTTCCAGCACTGTGGCCAATGCAATCTCCTCCGAATTTTCTACTTGAATCAGGATCCAAGGGTAGGAAAAATAGCTAATGGGGGGCTAATGGGAGTACCATATGAAGTTCTTGAAATATGATAATGTGAGTATCATTGCTAGATCCACTGCGCAAAAACCTATTTCAACTTCCTTTGCTCAAGGAATTTGAAGAATACTAGGGCAAAAGTTGTTGGAAATTATATGTGCAGTACCTATATATATCTGTGTTCAAATTATATGTGTGTGGGGTTTATTTGATGGCTTCAGAAGGTGATTGCAGCTGTACCAAGTTATGTCTTGTTCAAATCATGTTCATGAATCAGGAGATTAGAAGAGATGTGGAAGCAGATTGTAGTCAAAGTGTAGCAAAAAGCTTGAAATGTGTTTTAGGTTATTTTCAGGTTTGAACTATCATATGCTACTTTTGATGACCTATTTGTATATTAACACAATAAACTTTGTATCTATTATTTCTGAAGAATAAACTGTGGAATTAAATGAATGATGCTGGGAAGCATGGATATTGGAAAATACATGTTAAATATGATAAATGTATATTTGAAATTTAGAAATAGCGCAATTTCTGATCTCATGTACAGATAATAATGTAAATTAATTCTACATGCCAGCCAAATGGGTCAAATATTATAAAATAGAAAGTTTTTCAGTATTGAACTTCCTAGGCATTCACCTACAAGTGTATCTAGGAAATACAAATTCAAAATATAGTCGATCATGCCCATTCCTCCATTACTTCAGATTTTGAATGTTTGATTTCAAAGCTTTCATAGTATGGATTGTCATTTGTTGTCATTTTTTCCAACCATGTGCAGATGTTGCATTGAAAAACATTGAAAAACATTTATTCAAATGTTTGAAGGCATATGAACTTATATTATACAATACAGTGAAATGCATATATGAATTTATATTGAAAAATTACATAAACAACTTTTGAAAAAATCTGGTTGTTATTTTCATGGCCTCACAACATGGAAGGTCACTCCATGATGTGTGCGTGCCTTACATTAGGTAAGGTCACTAACCAGCCGAGCAGAGTGCATTACACTTTGAAAAATCATTCCTGCCACTCAAAAATGAAAGAGTGGAAGAGTTTTTCAAATATTGTTTACATGGGTAAAGAACCCCAGCTCAAGCCCTAACCAGTACAAGGGCACTGGCACTAGGGCTAATGCCCAGCGACCTTATGCTAGCAAAGCCCCTCTATGGGGATATTTACCCTACACACATACATTTGTCAATCGGATTCTAGAATGCATGGCTTTTTTAATCTTGTAAAGAATCCTTTCAAAAGAGTAAGAAAATAATGAAAAATAACCAAACCATTCCAGAAATGATGTCATAATTGTTTCAATATAAAGTAAATAAAATTGCAATTTATGTTCATTAATGCATACTGAATCTATTTTTGTGGTAATTTATGATTTATTTATTATATTTGATATAATATTATCCTCTTAAGTAACTATGAGCAACAGCCCACAGGCCATGCATGGCTCAAGGGTCTTTCTTCCTATGGTAAATCCAAATGAGACCATACCATAGGATGTACCTCACATTAATTTAGTTTCTATGCTACTAGCCTAGGTGCGGCCCAATTTTCTTACTAAGTTTAGCTATAAACTGGTAGGGTAGAAACGCCCATCACTGAACATAAGCTGGTAATCAATCGGGCGAACTGTTCTGACCTTGGTAAGGCAAAAAAATACACAGGTCTTCATGCAGATTTCACCCTATCACCGGACACATGGTGAAAAAATCACCATTTTCCCCCCCCCCACACAGTCCACAACATTTGTGTTCAGCGTTGGGTCTAATTAAATCCATATTTATACCCTTTGCACCCCACTTATATTAAAGATGTGAGTGCTGATCCCAGATCAACATTGCACTCATACAAATGAGGTATGCACTCATATGTGAATGGCAAACCAGTGATAAAAAAAAAACCTATCAAACAGAAATGTTTGGTGATGGGGCTTTAGGGGTGCATTTTTATAACAAAATTGTCCCACTGATGGAACCAAGTAATTGGTCCAGGGTGTACAGCAGCCCAACAAACAAGGTTATTTCAGCCCACTTTACAAGGAACAATTGTTTGCTGGTGGGTCATTTAAAGCAATATTTATAAGATTTAGGGTTTTAAAGTACAAACAATTTTTCAAGTGCCCAAATAAGGTCTCAACATTTAATACAAACAAAATCTTTGCATCCCAAAAGATAACAAATAAATGATTTTAAAACCATGTATATTTGCACAAGGGCATTGGATTCCCAACAAAATTAGAAATTACAAACTCTATAAATCATATTAGAAGGATACACTTCAAAAATTAAAAAGCTTCTCAATTGTTTTAATTTATCATCGCAAGAATGTCCTCATTATCCAAGGTTGTAGAAGATGAAGTCTAGAGTTTCATAGAACTTATGTTTCCCAGTTTTAAATCATTCAGAGGAAGTAGAGATGAGAGTGAAGCTCCTTTACAATCAAAACAAAGGCTAGTACATGTGAAACAAACAAATAGTTCGCAAGATTGTAGCATGCAAACAAATGTCCAAGATAAACCCACATAAGCATCATCTATAGGAATACGTGCAAAAATAGGAACATTTAATGTAGATAAGCTTTACCAAGAAAATTTCAACATGTATCTATACTATCATTGAATCCTATAATCTACAATTCCTAGAGTAGTAAGAAGATCAAATAGTTTCAATTTTCTCAAATTTCAATAGGTTGAAAGGCATTATAATGTCAAGTACACACTAACAACCTACACAACAACCATAGATGTCAATTTAAAGTGGGGTGACTTTGAAAAATTCTATGCAACAATTTCTTCTAATCCATCTTTGGAAAGTCATGCTGTTGAACATTATGCAAATCTAACCCATTTTTTACAGTTTTGGGATTCATACATGAGGTTCAAATATATACGTCTTTTAAGACCAAATTAGACTCCCTGAACTTGTTGGAGGTTAGGACCAAGAAGTAAAGGATTAACACCATGATGTTCATTGTACCTCATAAAAGACAAAATAACTTGCAAGACCAAAAAAACACCAATAAGGAAAACATTCCACCAATAGTTCTAACACAAGCAAAAAAACTAGTAAGAGTAAACAAGGTTACTAACTTGACATAACAAGGAAGATTGACATTCGATGCGCTAAAAGCTACAATGAATGCAACGGAAAGTGGACAACTATTTTTGAGAAAAGCTAGCAAGTTTTGGCACATACAAGTCACATCCTTTTTAGATCATTTGAATGGCAAAACAAGATCAAGAAAACAAGGGCCACAAGGTGTGCTCACAAACTAAGAGGATGAAGTATTTGTGACTTGGATTTTGGGAATGCAAAAATGCGGACTTTTAATCACCTTACATTAGCTCAAAATGAAAGTAACACAATTGACATGAACTAAGCCACCTCTTTCAAGAATGGAATTCTAGGAAATTCTTAGTGGTATTGGTTCAAGCATCAACATCTAGAGCTAAATATTTGACTTACTAAAGGATTGGATGTCTACAGGGCATAGGGTTTCACAAGTCAATCATGCAACACTTTTTACCAACATCTACAAATTCTTTACACACAACATAAATACAACCTTAATAACATATGGAATTCAGATGAAACAGGAATCCAAGGTTTAACGAATGGCTAACAATGAATTGTGTTGTTTATGCAACAAGTGAATGGATCAAGGATGACTACATCAAATTGTGCAAAGTACGTACATGTATGGCAATGCAAACCAAGGCATGGATGACATCTTTCCTCTTCAAAGGTTTTTAATCATTTTTCAAAAAATCAATTCCTAGTGAAATTTGTTAATCCAATTGACATCTCCTAACAAACATGGATCACATGTTATGCTAAAAAAATTGCACAAGCATAGGAATTTGGTTTAGATATGGTCACTTTACAAGCTCACACATCTTATGCTCTACAACCCCTAGAAGTAAATTGCTTCAAGCCATTCAAAACTGCTTTCAAGAAAGAAAGAAACAATGTAATGGTCAAGAATAATCATTGTGAGCTAGATAAATGCACATTAGCTAGCTAGGTAAACAAGAGCTTCGACTAATCATTATCCAAGAAAAATATCAAGAGTGGGTTTAAGGTTGTAAGAATCTGGCCTTTGAATTTAAAAGTAATGGATCACGAGACTAGGCCATTTGAAATCTACATAACAACACTTACAAACATCTCAAATGAAGACAATGATGGTTTCGATGACATAACTAATGGGCAAGAATAGTGGGGAGAAGGTGGAGCTATTACATAATTGATGAACATAACAAAAACATTACAAGAGCTTGAAACTCTAGAAGCAAATGAACACGAGCAATAAAATGTGAAGTATTACATGGAAGAACCTAGGAACCTTATTGTTGCATATGTAAATGGGCAAACAAAGATGTTTTATGATCTAATTGCTAATGCAAATGGACCTATAATTGAAGTGTAACAAGTTCATCATCTTGTAATAATAGCTTAAAAGCCAGTATCTTTTGCAAATTTGTTTTCCTTGGCACATCTACTGGCAAGGAAAACTAAAAGGGAAAAATCATTAATGGAATATAACCAATCATATGTACCAACATCAAGTGAATACTTTAACATTTTACAACAAAAAAACCTTAGCCAAGGAAGTAACATAAGCAATTAAATAGCTAAAAAAAAACAAAGAAAGAGGATAAGAGGGCCCGATGAGTTGTTGACTCCCTTACTATGTTTGAAAAGACAACTCAGGGGCTACTAAATAAGCATGCAAAGGCAACATTCAAAGGTGCAATCACATTAACTAGAGCAACAACAAGTGTAACATGTGCTTAATTTTTCACATTTGGAAATGGTAATTTAATTTAGTGTTGAAAGTGTATAGTTTTTAATATAATAAGGTTCATAATATATCATTGGAACATGTGAATTGATTTGAAAACTATTTGATGAATAAAAAGCTCTTAAAAACACTCATTAAACAATATAATGCATGTTTTTTTATCATTAAAGGAATTATAACTAGACTTTAAAACTTTTGAAAATTACATATATTTTGAAATCTTTTACATAAACCTTCACATAGTAATATAAAGAAATTTTTTTTGAAGAATTTAAAAATATATATTCTATAAAATATTCCCCCCAAAATATTCCCAAAAGCACACAAGTGCGATTCATGTTATTCTATTTGCACCTTCAATGCAAATTGGTTTGCAGTTGCTATAAAAAAAATTGAAGATAGGTTTCATAAGACTTTATAGTTGGGTTAAGAACACATCCTTTACAATATAGAGGGGTTAACCTTGGCTGTGGAACAAGAACAAGGGTAGTAGTTCGAATGAAAGCTAAAGGGCATGTTGTAGCAAGGGTACAACCCCTCTCCCAATGACTAAAATTGCCATTAAGGAGGGGGGGGTGAATAAGAGGAAAAAGGGGGAGCTAGAGCTTAGAAATAATCACCAGGAAGAAGAAAATCACCACCAAGTAGGAGGATCACCAAGAATAAAATGATTACCACCAAAAAGGGGATAAACAAAACCAGGAAAGATGATTACAACCAAGAGGAAGACAATTACCATAAAAGGGGATAAATAAGATTAGGAAGAAGGCAACAGAACTTAAGGAACTATATCACCAATTAGAAGACAATTACTATGAAGAAAGGGACAAACACCAAGAAGAAGACGATTACCACCAGGAAAAAGATGATTACCACCAAGAAGGGGACAAATTGCTTCAAGAAGAGCACTGAACCTTAAGAGCTACCACATATTGTTGCCAGAAGAAGACAAATGGAAGAGGAGCCAAAGTTCAACAACACACAACTCTTTCGTGCAACCATACCTACACACAAACCGAGAACAAAATGAAAACTTTTGTCAAATGCACCAAACCAAAAAAAATGATAATCTTGGAAGGGGATGAAATTTTTTGCAAACATTGAACGGCCATGCCAAGAAGCAAAAAAGGAACACATATTCAATCAAACAAATTGTAGATAGGATCCTAGCTTGAACCCAAAACCCTAATAAGCGACACCACTTGGTTTTTTAAGGTTACTCAAACATGCCCTTACCCATAACTGTAGATTTTGATGACCATTATTTTGGGAGATCCAAGCCAATGGATTATTGGAACCATTTTTACAAAGAAAACAAATTGGTTTTCAATATCATCTAATTCATCTATAAATGAAAATTCATTCATTTTCCAAATACTAAACATCTAATTACAAGGTGCAAAATGTTTGTGAATGGGGTTGGCAAGTGTTTATTATGTTTTTATCTAGCAAATGTAACCCATGTGCCTTTAGGGAAGCATATTTTCATCATATCTCCACCAAATTTGGTGATCTAAATTGCTATAAGTGCATGCAGAGATGGGGCACATTTTGTTTGCAAACCTCATGACTAAAAAAACCCTAACTAGTGCAACACATTTAATGTGATCCTTATATGTTTGATTACCGGCCTATCTACCTTAGTGATTTTTTGAAAGCTTCTTCCAACTTCACTTTTTGAAAATTCATAAATAATGATACATTTTTAAAATAATTGTGTTGCAAAATTTTGCTATTATGTAAGAAAAGAAAATCAAGTTTCCGTTTCAATTCTTGTTCCAATTTCAAAAACCAAACCCAATTTTGGTTCAATTCTCATTCACTAACCAAAATCAAGGATTTTTTTCCACCAATGTCGGTACATACTTTTACTTATAAATAATTTTTCAAAGATAAATGAGTTTGCAAAAGTTATTGAAATTTTTAATTTAAAATAGATTCATGGTGTTTGAAAGGTACATAAATATTGGGATATGTTCTATGGATGATTATCAATCAACCTTGCCAACAAAAAAAAAAACCTAGAATAAACAACAATTTTTTTTCTTAACTAAAACATGGGGAAATGAAAGACATAACCATATTGCCCTTCTTCTAACAAATTGTACTTAAGCACCATTCACATATTTTGGAATAAAAATTTGTTAAAATATGCATTGATTGGAAAGTTAAGTTTGGCAATTGGCCACTTTTTTCTAAAGTTCCAAATTAGTATTAATATAATCTAAAGGATGTAAAGAAGGAATAAAAAATATAAATAAATAAATATATGTTAAAGTTATTTGTAAAATCATTCCCAATCCCATATCATATTCCATCTCCTAACTTAGTGTCATTCCTTGTTTTTGAATTTTCATAAAGTTGCCATAATTGGGGATGGTCCCAAAATTGGGTATCAATGATGCAAATAAGGGGTGAAAAAAAATTTGAAACTATTTTTTGAACTTTTTTTTTTTGAACGCACATTTGAGGGACCTTTTTTAGAACTTTTTTTTGCACCATTTTTTAAAGGCACTGTTGGGGATTTATCTGCAATTTTTTTTGATTTTTTTTTCCTTGAAAGTATGTTTGGGGACTTTGTTTTATAATCCTTTTTCTTGAAGGACTTAGGGGAGCTCTTTGAAACTTTTTTTGGCCATATTCATTTATAGAGGGCAAGCTTGAAAGATTTCTTAAGTTTTGAACTTTGAAGTTTTTTTTTTAGTTTTCACTACAAAGCTATTTTAATTGCACTATGGATTATATAGGATAGCTTTTGGGGTTATTTTACATGGACGATATATAGAAGTGAACTTTCCACTTTTCTTTTTCTTTTTGGTCATTTTTTCATTTTAACCTGTAGGAGTTCCATTTGTTTTTTCATTCACATGAGATCCATCTTTTTTGATTTTTCTTTTAAATAATTCATATTTTCTCATTTCCATTTGTGAGAGCTCCTTTTTTTTCATTTGGATTTTTTTTTCTTTTTTTTTATAAAACAATTTAAAGGTTGTTTATTCATCTTATTTTTTTAAGGTTTTGCATTTATCTTTATTTTTTAAAAGTGGGAGTTCCATTTATGGGAAAAAAACCTCCCTAATGTTTTTATTTGAACCTACTTTTTTATTATTAAGGTTTTCATTTTGTTCTTACTTTTGTTTTGGAGTTTATTTTAAGGCGTGTTTTAAGGTTTCTTTTATGTTGCATGTTTTTCTTTCATATATTGTTATGAATTGTTCATTTATTTAAATGGTGGGTATCTTGGTTCCATCCATGATGTGAACATCATGCAAGAATCAACTATCAAACTTTCAAAAAATTGGTGTCAATTATTTGTACATGCATATGACTATTTTGAGTACTTATTGGGAGACCCATTTATATGGGCAAAAAGATGTTTGTGATCTTTGGAAGTGCAATCTTGCTCTTGGGCATAACCTCAATGTAATGTGAGCATACAATAAAATGCATGTAAAGGACAAAATGTGGGTGGAATGGGGAATTGGGGGGTTAAAACAAAAATGGAAAAGATTTATGAAGTGTTTTGAGTCAACAAAGGAGAATAATATTCATTTGTTCCTAGCTACAATTATTTTGACTAATTTATTATTCAAACATCACCTAAATTTTACATATGAAATCATTGGCAATCAAATAAATGACCCGATTGACTACATTTGGGATGTGGACTTCTAGATACAAGTTTAATACATCCCTAACATTTACTTAAAAATTTGCATTTGTCAAAACCCCAAAGTCATTAGTTATTTTCAAGTTGATAAGCTTAAATTATTTTTTCTTTTCTATGTTAACCTCCATCTTTGCTTTGATTAAAGCTCATTGATTATCTTTATTGACAACCATTTCTTGTGCCATGGTGGCAAGCTAATTATGACTATAAAACTTTTGCATCCATGCCAACCTTGCTAGAGTTTAGCCCATAGCTAGATGATGGAATAGATGTTGGAACAGTTGTTGGAGTACATGTCAATGCCTCCTTTCCTAAATCATGTAAAAAAGGAAGAATATGGGGGTTAAGTATTGTGGGTGTTGGGGTGCATGTACCATCAATGACATTCTACCACCTTTTGAAAATAATCCGAATGGCATGTCCATCTATTACTTTCAATTGTGTCAAGACCTGGTCATTTTTCAATACAACCTTCTCAAACCCCTTTTCATTAGATGTTTTGATTTTCAATTCTTTCAAGGTGTCATTGCAAGGAATCTTGTCCATTCCAACCCATGCGTTTTTGGTTTGTGTCCAAATTAATTATTTTTGCAATTATAAATGCGAATGTCCTCTATGGCATTTGGTAAAAATGATTTGTAGTTGCATAAACAACTACAAAGTAGTTTGTAGTTGCATATGCAACTTATATTTGTCAATATATTTGGATGAAAATGATGATGAAAAAAATATTTATATCAACCATTTTTAGTGGCATCCCAAAATAGATGAAAATGTAGTTGTTTTTTCAACTTGGAAGGTGGTCCATATGCCCTTGGACACCCTATGGCATATTTTTCAACTTGATTTGCAATTACAAATTTTAGTTGGAAATGCACATGTGATTAAAGGTGGAAAAAAAAAGTTGGCTAATGAAATTGTTAGATTTAATGGTCTATTTTTTTTTCCTTAATTTTTTCAATGAACTAACCATTCAATGTGTAATAAGGTTTGTTGTGTTTGTGAATTTTTTTTGAAGACCCATGGCAATTAATGTTAGAAATAAGGGTAAGTAATAGGTTATATGTATGTGGCTAAATAGTAATTATTTTATCATGTTGATATGTGATAAATTTTTTGTGTTAATTATTCAATTAATTAGGTTATGTAATTCATTTATTAAATAGGTTAAGGTTTAGGTAGTAGGTGTAAATAAATAATTAGGTGGGCTATGTAATTAATCTATTAAATATGCAATAAGTAGGATACCTATAATAGGTAGTGAATAGGTAGTAGATCATGTGTACGTGGGTTAAGTAATAGGCATTTTATCATGTTGATATGTGATATTTTTTGAATTAATTACTTAATTAGGGAGGCAATGTAATTTATTTATTGAATAAGCTAGGTAGAAGGAGTAATTTATGACCCATTTATAAAAATTATATAGTGAATAAATCATATATCATACATTTAAATTACATTTTGTTGGTACAATTATGGTCCATTATAAGCAAAATTGTATAATATAATTTTAAAAATCAAATAGAGGTTTGAGATGTGAAAAAAACTAATTTATTTTTACATAATTTTTTAATAAAAAAGGTAAAACTTAAAATAGTATATGTGTAAACATAATAAAAGTTTTAGTTCCATAAAATCAATTAACTATATGGCATTAATTAGTATAGAAATTCAAATTGATTATCTAGATGAATCTTTTACATTAGAAATAATAGGGCTATTATATGATCTTCAATTATATTTCTATTATAATTTATTTATGATTCATGTGTAAATATTATATGTGAATACATTATATATCACACACTTAAATTCAATTCTTTTGGTAAAATTATGATATATAAAAAAAAATTATATAATATAATTTCTAGAATCAAATGAAGGTAATAGATATGATAATTTTGCTACAAACCTTGCATCGAACTATTGTTAAAATCCTAGCAATATCAAACAACAACTTTAGCCCAAAGGCATTTTCACAAATCAAACATCTTGGAACTTCTTCACATTGTTTATTGTCTTAAGCTAAGACTTTTCTTTGGCAATGGTAAAAGTGGCATTTGAATTTGAAGAAACAAATTCAAGTATGGACACATGAAGGTTAAAGGTGACAAACAAAATAGTAATATCCACATCCATGTCAATAAAAAAAGGTGTAGGCTCAAGAATTTGTGTAAGACAATTTTGAATTTCCCTTGTTTCAAGGACAATTTTAGGTCTTATATTGGTTGAACTCCTTTCAAAAAAAGGTTTAAACTTAAAGTTTACAAGCAAGATGATCTTAAGTGTTATCTAGGAACTCTCAAGAATAAAATGATGAATTTGGCCAATCTCAACTTCCAAATTCCCACTCCATAGCAAATTTGATTGCAAAATTTGAAAACCAAAAAAGGTAAATTCAAAATATGTAACAATTTAAAGAAAAAATTAACTTCTAATAGTTTTGAAGAGTAATTTTTGTGATTGCATGTTCCAATTTCTTTCACTTTTGATTTTCATGCATGTTGACAATTGCATGGTTTAGTCTTGATGTTCAAGTTTCAAGTATTGATTGGTGGAAAACTTCAATTCAAAAATGATGCAATGTGTAATGTGCATCTATGTCAATTGCACCCAAACCATCAATCAATTATTAAAGTGCAAAGTCTAAACGTGGTCATTGCAAAATCATAAATTACAATGTTTAATTTCTAAAGTCTTCCAAATTCAAAGATCTTGCGAATTGCAACTTGCTTTAAAAATTTTGAATGGACATTCATGAGCTTACTACTTAAAGGTTTGAGTAGTGAGGATTTAGGAATAGGCAAGAAGTAGCAAGATTATAACTTATTTACTTGTATCAAGTTTGAAGTTTGAGCTTTGAGTTTTGAAATAATTTGAACAAGTTGTAACGGTCATCTTTGTGTAACAAGTGGCCACCCTAGATTTGCATTATGGCAAGATCTTGCCTTAAATGTGAGGGCTTTACAATGAACATGACATAAAAAATCTATTCTAATTCACAATATACTTTTTGTGGACCCTTTTTTAATGTTGAAAAAGGTGAGTTTTCATCAAAAAAAAACTCATTTCCATCAATTTATTCTTCATTCGTTATCACCTCTACCCATATACTCCAAATAATATCTTCCACAAACCTTAAATTTCTCACACAATATATTGCTTTGTTTTTGTATTCCTTCTTTATATCTTTTACATTGTGCTATGATTAGTGATTTGAAACTTTACAAAAATGTTGTCAATTACCAAACTTAACTTTCCAACCAATGCATACTTTAACAAATCTTTATTCCAAAATATGTGAACGGTGCTTAAGTACAATTTGTTGGAAGAAGGGTTGTTTAGTTTTTTTTTTTCATATCCAGTTTTCACAATTCGGATTTCAAATTTATATTTATTGTTTTAATGAAATCTCAGTTTAAAAAATTATAAAAAAAATAAAAAATATATAAAAATTAAAAAATTAAAAAACAAACTTGTGTTTATATGTTTGGGTGCCACCTCCTAACGTTTCTTGTCTTTGTCTCTTGCTCATTAAACTAACCTAAATCAAAACCTAAATTAACCTAATCTAGCTTAAACTAATTTTAAACTTTTAAAATTGATATAGATAGTCTTGTGAGTGAACACTTCAGAAGTCAAAGGAGGTCAAATTCTCACACATTGTTCATTTGCTTCTAAAGCTCATAAAATATTTGAAACCTTCCACCTAGTGCTTCCAATGCCACAAAAATGATTCAATTTGATAAAAGAAGGGGGAAGATATGAGGTGTTTGTTGTAAGGGGTTCAATGCTCAATGATGGGTGAATGAAAACAGATTAAGGTTTTGAGCTTAAAGTCTTCAATTGTTTCATCTTTGCCTCTAAAATACAAAGAAGTTTTGTAAAGCCATAGTTGATGCACCCATCAGATTTTAAAACATTCAAAACGGACTAAATATGAGGAAAATAAGAGGCAGGAATTAGAGAAAGATCTAGAACAATTTTTTCAAAAACATTGAAGCAAAATGTCAGTCATCCTCTTCCTGTGTTTTTTGCATTGTTCCTTTATTTCTCATGCTCAAAAAACATTTGTAACCCTTCAGTTTCCACAAATAAGGACACAAAAATTATTTAATTTGGTTAAGAAATGAAAAAAATATTGAAAAGTGTTTAGTGATAAGTACATGCTGATGGACAGTTTCACCTTACTTATGACCTCGAGAATTAGATTCTGGTTCTCCCATAGAACTGACCTGATTCTCAAAAAAAAATTTAAATAAAGTAATTGATTCTCAATAACCTGGTCTTTTATCACCAAATGTGATACTGGTCTGAGAATCAAGGGTCCTAGTGAGAACCACCCAACACCGGTATGTATTGATGGGTTCTGGAGATAAGAATCCTTGGTTCTGGTTTGGATTAGTAAGAACTGAGTGAAAATTTGGTTTGATTTTTGAAATCAGAACAAGAGATGAATCCAGAACCTGATTTTGTTTTCTTAAACAATGGGACTCTTGGTAGTTGTGGAACTGAATCAAAACCAAGATATTTAAACAAAATGTTGTTGGAAAAAAAATGTGAGTATAACAGCTCCTGTGTAGGTTAGTAAGAACCAAACTGAAACCGGGGTTTAAGTTTTTGAACAGAACCACTATATATATATACATATATATATATATATATATATTGAAGAACTGGGCCCAGAACCAGATTTAGGATTCCATTCATGTGTGGAACTGGGAACTGAGATATTCTAATTTATTTTGTAGAAATAGAAATGGAGGTTCTTCACAAATGTAAATAACTGCCCCTGGGCCCTCACTGGTTGGGCTCATACAAGTTTGAAACCATGTATGGAATAAATCAATCTCGAGCTAATAACAACTAATTGCAAAATTTAAAAAAAAAAAAGAACTTTACATTCTTCCAAATTCCAATGTCCAAAATGTCCAAGAACTTGTAGCTTGAAAAAGGTTGACTCAACTAAATTTCAGTTTACACAGGGGTGCTTGAGCCATGACCCCTCAGAACCTACAATAGCTGATTGGTCCATGGTGGCTTGGACCCCCCTTGTTTTGGGTCTATGTATATGAGACCATACTTTATAGAAGCAAAATTTCACAACCAATCAATTAAAATATTTTGTCATTATTTATGAATTTACAAAAAAAATGAAGTTGGAAGGAACTTTCAAAAAATGAATACCCCTTTAAAACTGAACTTAGTAAGAAAGTTGGGCTGCACGCAAGCTAGTAGCCTAGAAAATAAATTAATGTGAGGTAGATCCTATGGTATGGTCTCATTTGGAGCTACAATATGAAGAAAGGCCCTTGGGCCATACATGGCCTGTGGGCTGTCGCCCAAGCACTCAAGTGCAAAGTGAAAATTGTCCCTCATAATTACTTAGGATAATACTATATCAAATACAATAAATAAATCATAAACTACCAAAAAAAAAGATTTAGTATGCATTAATGAACATAAATTGCAATTTAACTTACTTTATATTGAAACAATAATGATATTCTGGAATGGTTTTGTTATTTTTCATTATTTTCTTACTCTTTTG
>Ga0209611_10007536_pt1 | contig 17394 bp, 10 predicted proteins | sample S1TSphgellanicum_3_FD_187693 | JGI IMG/M metagenome (GOLD analysis project Ga0209611, IMG submission 187693) | Host-associated microbial communities from peat moss isolated from Minnesota, USA - S1T2_Fc - Sphagnum magellanicum MG (SPAdes) (version 2) | ecosystem: Host-associated > Plants > Peat...
AAAATTTGCCAATTTATCTGAAAAAAAAACTGACAAAAATATTTGTCAAAAATAAATACTGAGGTCCCACAAGTCAAGAATGATTTGAAAATAATAATAATAGCAATAATAATAATAATAATATTATTATTATTATTATTATTATTACTACTTTGACATGCTCTGATGAAAAGTCACAATTTGCCCACACTTTTGACTTAAACTTAATATATTCCTCCAGGAATTAAAAAAAGAAATCCATAAATGACAAGCCTCTGAAGATTCTTAACTACTACAAAAGATTGGGTTTCCATAAAGAGACAATTTTTTTAATAAAAAATTTAAAAAATCAGCTGCCAGATGGATGAATGACAACCAGAGAGGATGATGATGATGATGATGATGATGATGATGATAAGTTAGTGTATGTGTTGTGTGTTATGGGTAAGATTCATAGGCCTCTCTGTTTCTGTCTTTCTGTCAAGTACTTACTTTCTGTCTCTCTTCTCTCTCATATTGGGGGTGCAATGGAGGAGTTATAGTAGTATAATTATGGCTACCATGTAATTATGGCTACCCTTGATTGATCATTACCTGTATTAATGGCTCTTTACATTGATTATTCCTTTTTTGCGTACCTTCCTAGTACTAAAAACCCTTTAGTGTGTGTGTGTACATTGACCTTTGTGTTTATTAACATAACAATTAATGGCTTTAATAATTAAGACACACCCTTTCATTTCCCATTTCTAGGCTACTTGTGTTCTCAATGCTTGGTGTTCTCGATGCTCATCATGCAATTTTAGAGAGAGAGTCTGGCAATTTTACATCATCAACTAACTATTCTGGAGCTTATAATTTTAGGTGCATTCACACTTGGTGTTAGGAACTCTAGAGTTGAATCCCCCCTAACACCATGTTTAGCCATTTAGGACTTAAACCTATTTACCATGAAGAAGATTTTATGTTAAGCTAACATTCACTTAAACATTAAGCTATCACCCATTTCACATTGGGTGACACCTAGGATGCCACTTACATTTTCATTTAACTCTAATTTAACATCAAGTGTGAATGCACCATTATAAGTTGTATATATTATGTATAGTACGATGTAGCCTAAGTGGTAATAAGATAGAGCCAAAAGTGGCAAGTCATTTAGATAGGCATTTTTACCTTTTTTTTTCTTTTTTGACTACCTATTGAAACGAATTTGTGTCAAATATTATAAAAAATTTGGCAATAAGACACACCCACACTTAGCTATTTATTGCAAATTCTATTTTCACATTTGCCCCCCAAAAAAATCACTGGAGTTTTCATCTTCCTAAGGTGCCCCATTACAAGATGGATTTGGATGGAACAAAGTGGTTCTGGATGGGCTTGTTGGAAACAAAATGGCTAGAGTGAACTAGCAGCACCCACCAATGCACTTTGTAGGATGGATGATATGTGGACAAGAAACCTTTTATCATTGTATTCCTTTCCGATAGCTAACCATGGCCGTTAGTTATGAACTAACCATCCACATATATCTACTAGTGTTGGTCGGTTATTGCTTTCTTTCATAACCATTGGCTAGGTTTTTCTTTAAACATCTTTTGGGAACAAATCACAAGTTATCAATATCAATATGAAAATGTGTGTCAAAGTAGGCTAACAAAAAAAATGGGGCAATAAATTTAAGGATAGTTTTCAAATAATGTGTTGAGAATATCCAGTTACAGGGTTTTTTTAGTTTTTTTAAAAAATTAAAAAAATAGTGTTTAAAGATTGATAATGTAGCTAGATGATAATTAGGTCATCCATGTAGGTTGTTAGACTTTTAAAGTTCAATACTAGATGAATATCAATTTAACTAATTATCCAAAAAATCAATAATTAGTAGGTAGGTTATTAACAATGTTGTGAAGGTATTTGATTTTTCCAAGTCGAGATGAGTCCAATTAGTAGATGTTAAAGGGTTGAAAGGCCTTTTGGGGCTGGTCTTTTGTGTTTCTTTTTAACTTAAGAACAACCAGTTTTGAGTCTTTGACATATTTGCATTTGGAGAGGTGAGTTGGGTGTATGTGTTTCAAAAATTGTGTTGCAAGGTATATGGGGTGGGTATTTATCAAATACCCAGTTGGATTTTACCAAATACTAGTTTCATAAATTGGTATTGGATCAATTTTCTTGGTATTGCCAATCCTTCAAACGAAATGCCCCAAAAAATTTTTTAATGAATTCTTACCTAATTTCTACTTTGTTAAATGTATTATATATGAATTTGCATAAAGTCAAGGCAACAAAGTTTTGAAATTAAAAATAGATCCTCACATCCAAGTCTTTTGTCAAACCTAACTTAGTTTCAAAAGCATTGAATTTTCAAAGTCAATGGGCCATGTGCATCTAATATGTGGGTCATTTGGCCAGATTTTGCTAACAAATATCAATTGGTCTAGGTGGTAAATGTGATGAGAAGCTCAATTATGGAAAAATCCAATTGCTTTTAATTTGGCTTGTTGGAATGCCAAGAAAATTCTTACCAACATTGTAATTATGGGAAACTTTTGTTGCTCTATGTGTCATTAATTCAAGGCACATTTGCAATCTACATCAATGAAATAATGTTGGATGTCATCAAATGCCCTTTACACAATTTGTTTCGACTATCAAGATTTGTTTCCACGCTATGAAAAAAAATCATAGTCAACTATAGTGCACTTGTTGTTTTTCAACTATTATAAACATTAATAGCTTGTAACAACCACTAGCAAAGGGAGTAACCATTATTCATCATACTCAACAATCAAAATTCATGGCTTCTCATGTCCCACATAACCATTGACAAGGTGTATTGTTTTAAACTTGGTATCAAACATCATAATGTTATGCCCTTTCTTCTTGTGAAAACAATTCAAAAAGGAGATGAAAGAAAATAGGACAACCAATGTTTTTTGCTTCATTTTCACCATCATTTCTTTTAACTTTTCATCAAAAAGATTTGCATTTGGGTCAACCAAGTTATTAGGAATAACCCAATTTGCCAACTTTCATTTAAGATTTCGACATGTCACAATAATGAATTGCAAGGCTTTCCCAAGGAGCCAATACTCACAACTTTGATTCAAAACACATTCAATCATAATAGGTAATAAAACTTTGATCACAACTTCAACAACTACCCAAGTCCTTGGAAAAGGTGTTTAACTTTGTAGTGCCACATTTCGCCACCTATAAAATAGTGCGATGGTTATCCAAAATGTAAGTGCATTTTGGAACAACAACACTTAGCTTGCAAACTTAGAATTAAAAGATAACATTAACCATTTCAAAAATTGAAGAGATAACCAACCATGTGGACATCAAAATTCAACAAAATTCAAATAAACTTCAATCATAAGTTTTAAGAGAAAAAACAATTACCCAATGTGTTCCTCTTTTTGGGCTTTAATTTAGAATCCACATAAGCTTGGTCCTAAGTTTTTTGGCCTTAGCTCAATTTTTTGGGCCAAATAATATAATTTTCAATGTTATACTAAGTTGGTTTTATAAGGGCATACTTCATGCTTCAAACAACTTTTTCATTGATAATAATGTATTTACAAACTTAAAATAAAACATGCCCAAAACAAGACTCATTAAATGGCGTAAACATGCCTGAGGTGTTGCATGAAACCACATAATTTAAAGCTGCAACACAAGTAGCCAAATTGGCCCCTTCATCCTTTATATAGGCCACAATTTTTTGAGTGAGAAAAAACTTATCAAGTAGCTACCATACTTTGGCTACCATAATAATGCTAAATATATTGATTGTTTCAAATATCTCAATAGGCATGCTTGGGCTCCTGATTATTGGACAAAAAATTCGCCACAAAAATAAACATATCATGTGTACCTTTTAACACCCAAAGGTCAAAGATGCAAGTGGTTAAAAGACATCCATTTAGGGCATGTTGCACATGGTTTGATAATGTTTTTACATTAAGAAACATAGAACTTCTTGCACAAAGATTCACCAAAATGGAAAGACAACCTTAGGACACAACATGTATGCAAGTTGATGCAACCGAATGGATTCTACATTCCTCAATGGGATACATCTCTTGATTTCAAATAACATTAAATCCTTTAGAAATTCCATTTGTGTCTCATGGTTCTTTTGGAAGGGATTTGTGAAAAAATGAAAATCATGATGATGACATTCAATGTAACATGTGCCCTCTTAGTAACTAGTGTTCGTTCAAGTGGACACTTCAAACAATTAAATACCTCTTTTGAATATCTCACACATAAAGCCTTATATTCTACGTCAAGGTGTTTTTTATGGTTGTTATGCCATTTGCTAGTTGTAAGCAATTAGTCCCTTTGGCACATAATGCATAAAGCCAAAACCTTCTAGCCAATCACATTGTTATGGAAAATGATGCATCTCATAATATGGTTCTAATCAAAATCTACAAATTGATCATTGTTTACCTCCTAGAAAGCCCATGCAAATGAATAAATGGTTGTAAGGCTTCCAAGTAGCCCCTTTCTCCCTTTATTAGCCCATGTGCAATTCAAAAACATAAGCCCCATCACAATCACCACCAACAGCCTCTACAACCTTTGCAAGCTATTGTGGGCCTTCATTGATGGGTTGCAAGTTTTCAATACTACTATTGGAATCACATCCTTCAAATGCTAGTGACGAAACAATATCATTAAAATTTACAACATGCAATTTTTGCCATGTGAATTGAATTTTTTTGTTTTTTTGTAGGTTGCAACTTGAACAATGGTGAAATGATGAACATTGTAGACCATGGTGAAAATCCTTTCAATGCAAATTACAAACCATGAAAAAAACATTAACAATGCACAAAACAACGATTATTTTATCAAATGAAAGACTTAGACCACATGTAAGAAAAGCTCTCTCCTTTTCCACACTTAAAATTTGAGCTTGATCATAAACAATAACAAAAAAAAAAAAGGAAAAAAAATGCATTCACCTTAAACCCTCTAAGATGTGAAGAAATTAGGTAACCTTGAGAGCTTGAATTGAAACATGAACTTGAAAATAAAGAATTGCAAATAGGCTCTCTTGAAATTTCTTTATGGAACACAAAGGTTCATGAAAACACCAAAGCACAAGAGATATGTAAAAACCAAAAACCTGAAGACATAAAACTCAATTAGAAATAAAAAAACAATGAAATCTAGAAAAACATACCTTCATTGATTTGCAAACATCTACAAGCATGCCTAGCCATCAGACATCTTTAGCATTGATGTGGCACACAACAACAACAACAACACACTCCATTTGCAATTTCAAGGTGCATTGAAAGTTAGCTTCCATGTTGTAGATTTCATGTCAAAACTAGTACTTGCCCAGCATTGGTTAATAATAAATAGCTTATCAAATTATAACCTATTTATAAGTTATAAATAGCTTATAACTTAGTAAAAACTTGCTAACTAGCCAACATTGGTATATACATACCTCGTAACCACCAAATGCCTCATGTACTTACCGAAATAGCAAATAAAATTGTGTACCTATGCATGGATCCTTGCTAGTGACACTCCCTCAATCAAAGGGTCAAGCTTTATGCAAGGTAAGTCCCTTAGAGTAGGGGTCTCTAGAAATATGATCCCACACCCTTGGCTACGCCTCAAGAAGTGGGGCCCTCCTTTCCAGAAACCCCTTCTCCTTGGGCCTTACCTACCAATTGACGGGTTTTCAATGGATGGTGCATTGGTGGGTGCTGGGTCACATTATGGACCATAGTGAACCAGCACCCACCAATGTGCCATCCACCGGATGCCTTGTTATTCCTCAGTTGTGGATGAACCTCACAACTCTGAGTTAATATTTGGTTTCACCTTGGTAACCAAATTTGCAGGACCTATATATAGGTGGATAGGTAGGTAAATAGGTAACTGCTAGGTAAGTAGATGATTTATACATAGGTATGGGTCGCTTTTATTACCTACCTACTAACAACTTGCTTGTGGGTTGTTGGTAAATAGGTAGTTAAAAAAAGCAACTAAGCGAACTACCATGGTTAACTAGCAAACTGAAACCACTTATCATCCATCCGTCACCGTGCACTGGTGGGACCACAGCCTTATAATAGACAAAACAGGTTCATCCACCTTTTTCAACCCCATCCGAAAACAATTGCATCCCTCATCTCCATATAGCAAAATGCATGATATATACTTGCAACATCTTTCATATACATATTGACCTAAAGTGGAGTGCTAGGGAGGTAAAAATTACTCAAAAATTAGGAAACTTTTGTAAGGATATATGAAAAGGATTTTAAGAGTCCAAAGGCTCAAGCAAGCAAGCAAGCAAGTATCAACTTCTTTTTAAAAATTCCAAATGGAAACATATTTCCATCCCAAAAGATTGATGATTGAATTGGAGGTGTGAGTTATGGAATGTAGGTTTGTACTGTACTCTCATATCTTCATCAAATTTTGGAGTGGAGTTTATTGGTGTACAGTTCTGACTTGTGTAATGGAGTAGGGGCTACCCTAAACCCCACAACACCCTTTTCATTTTTCATACATTGGTGCCCTTCATATTAGGGTTATGAGTATAGGCCATGAGTAGCCCAAAAAGTTACTCTTTCACATATTTGAAGACTCTACTATTATAAAAAAATTCAACATTTTATTCACTTTATTTTCCATCATATGCAATGTTTTATCTTTCAATTTTTTGGATGAAGGCAACAAAGTGGAGATCGTCAACGAGAAGCTTTAGCCAGATTTGGCTACAGGCCAGATATGAACATAATTTTTTTATGAATCCTTTTTTAATATTTTGGCTACCTGCTAGAACCTGTTGAGGAAATCTGGCGATTTTATATCTATCCATGAAGGAAGGTAGTTTGTTTTGTTTTGTAGTTATGAGATCCACCAAACTGGGATGCTTCAGATCGTGTTCTTGGTGTCTTTGGAAAGCTCTTGACAAGGAGAGGTGCATGGGCTTGGTTTCATGACGTTTGGACTTGGTGATGCAAAAGTTCTTGAATATTGGATGATTTCTTCACTGAAAATTAAATTAAATTAAATTAAATTGTAGCTGAAAATTTAGGAGGAATTGGAATGTGCCTTTGGTGTTGGTGCAAAGATCTTGATGAGCAAGATTTAATGGAATTTATTTGGTAAGATTTGGATCCAGAATGTGGGAGATGTTTGATTTTTAAGTGATTTCTGCTGCTGAAAATTCAAATAAATTCCAGAAAACCAGGTTTTGGAAGGAAAAATCAGTCGAGATCATGGTAACACTTGAAGGCATACCAGTCAATTCAAGCATGATTTCCTTTCCTATTTGGCTGTTCAAAAAATCAATACATACATTGCAAAACAATGTTCACATGTTGAGTTTCCCTATTTTGTAATGGGTTCACACTTGAGCCAACGGCACAGGCCTACACTTGGTATTGTCACCTTCTAAAGTGATGCCTAATTAATTTTCAACACTAGGTCTGACTTTGGTAACCAATTCTGAAACCCAAAACTGGGTTTTGGGTTCCCTTTATGTGTGGAACCAGAATTGGAACTGGAACTAAGATTTTTGGGAAACAATACTACAACAAGGGGCCTAAACAGAGGGTAATTGGCAATGGACTACCAATTCTAGTCTGGGTTATCTAGAACCAGTTCAAAACTACCTCCATTTCTTATGGGGAACTGGACCCAGAACTGGATTCCAGGTTCCTCATTTTGTGTGAAACTGGAACCAGATCTGGAACTGTTTTGATTTATTGTTGGAACCAAAAACCCGAGGTTCGTCATAAGAGTCAAGAACCACCCAACACTAGTTATCACCCAACACTAGTTTTTGCCATCATATTATGAGTGTAAGTGTTGATTTGCCCAAGGCCTCGGTTTCACAGCTGTTCTGAAGTCCACGGTAGTCCTTCTCAAGGCCTTTGTGGAACTGACCATAGAATTTTAGGCCTCTGTGTGTGTGTGTGTGTGTGTGTGTGTGGATTTCGGAACTGATTTTGGGTTAGCCTGTCAGCTCAGAATTGTGAGGAGCCAGAGCAACCATGTCAATGAGCAGCAGGTCATGTACTATGGAACTAACCCTATCAGCTTATCCCACCCAGGAATGGGTCAAGCCTGGCAAGGATAGCCACCATTCCACAAGGTGGCAATGGGCTCTTCCAGGACCTGTTTAGAAGCCTAACCTGTTTTGAAACCAACTATTTGCATTTCAATTGCATTATTTATACACACACAAAGACATTGGTAATATAACAAGTGGAGCCAACAAAGGGGCATAGCATTATACTTCCCCCTTTGAATTTCATGTTTTGTGCATAAGAAAGCATTTGGCATATTTTACAAGCTCCTAGGGAGATTCAAACACCGCTGCAAGGAAGTAAGATCTAATTATTATTGTTAGCTTACTTCTTACTGCTTGGAATCAAGCAATATTTTTTTTATGACAAAAAATTGTCCAAACTTTCTAATTTTTTTGAATTGGTCGTTTGTATGCTTTGAATGAAAGGGGGAAAATGAAATTTCATCTAAAACTTATGATGGCACAGGATGCCATTGCCGGCATTGGTACCTCACATTGTACTATGTCACCTTCAAAGCAATGCACCCTCAATTTGTCAAATACTACCTTATAGACAGCCTTGTCTCCATCTTCTCCCTTTTCACTTATAGATTTTTTTATGTTTTCCCTCTTTTGATCTAAGCCATTCACCAACTTGATTCAACTTGCTTAACATTCCTTTTGTCACTCATTCTCCCGCTTGCAAGAAGAAATTGTCAAGGCTTAACCCTCATTTGAACCTTGTATGTGTAATGTGCATTGTGTATAGTCTATGAACATTGAGTCTGTAAGTTGAAGTGTTTAACCTTATGAAGTTCATGTAATATGATCTTGCAATGGAGATGTTGAATGGGCATTGAATGGAAGTTTGTTAAGGAACAATCTACAATTTGAAAAAATTGTGCAATTTGGTGCCACCCCAACTGCTTTAGACGTTAAAAATTGGAAGCTAGAACTTGTTAAAGCTTGGATTCAATCATTAATGTGATTTTCAAACTTGCAAGTTGCAACTTATGAACAATAAAACAAAACTTACAAGAGGTGAATGGTCAAAATTGGTCACTAAATCAATGAACTTGTATAAGTACTTTCGATTATAAACCCAATATTGTTTAAGTTTATAAATTGTAGGTTTATATTTTTGAGTAAGTGAGTTGAGGTTTTCAATTATGTTCATTTTCTTGAAGTTTGTTAATGACATTGTAAGTTGTTGAATTCTTACAAATTATGAATCATGATCCTTGAATGACATCGTCAAGGTTTACATTGTGGTTTAAAAGTTTTGCAAGTTTTCTGAATCAAGAATCCAAGATCATGAAAATGCCTCCTCTTTAGTAACCACCAAATCAAGTTCAAATACTTTCATTCTTCTTGTAATCCTAATGATTATAGCCTACTTGTGATTTTTTTGATGCAAATTCAAGTGGCAATAATGTAACCATGTCCACCTTACACAACCTTGTAAGGTCTTCATGTGCACTACCTATTGAAAATGTTGTGTTAGTCATTTGTCTTAGCAATTCCATAGGTACAAACTCATAGTTTTTCCCATTGGGTTCACTTATAACTTTTATTGGGTGCAAAAACATTAAGTCCCTTCAAAATTTGTAATATAATCTTTCTATAATTAATTTTTTTGATAACATATGGACATTACACATTGTATTTCTTGGTTTGTTTTAAATATATTTGATTAGTTTTAAACTTACTTTAATCATTTTTTTAAAAAATCAACAAACATTGAAGAACTTGAACATACATAATATATTTGTCACAAAATAATACATGTTACAAAATTGGAAAAGTTGCATATGTACTTCAAAATCAGCATTATGGTCGGGATTTTTTAGTAATTTTTTTGGTGAAGAGTGATATTGATATACAATACATCAATTAAATGTAGAATCATTTAGAAGTTTAAAATTTTTGATTGGAAATCCAATCCAAAAATATGTTTATTGCATTTTTTAAGCAATAAATGGATTATATATATATAAGAAAAAACCCATTACCATATGAAAAAATAGGAGATTCTATAGTTGGGCATGGCATATTTTTTCATTTTGGAGTAATGTTTCATGAATCACAAACATGAAGCCTTATGGTTAATGAAAAACATAAGTTATATATTGTATGTACATTGATTTTATTCAATCCTTTTCATCTAACTATTGAATCAATATTAACCTTGATTCAAAATGAACTTTTTGTTCGAAAATGTTATCATGCAAATTCAAAAATAATTGCATGTGTTTAGAAAATCAAATAATATCATCAAGATTTTAGCATATTGCGTAGTATGATATTTGTTATACATCATTTTTTTTATGGACAACAACTCATCTTTTGATGTGTTTTCACCTTGTTGTCAACAAGTCTCCAATGTTTATGACTCTTCCTCCTATACATGGTAATTGTGTGTCCCCACCAAAAGTCAATAAACAACAATCGTGATATGAATTTATTTGAAAATTTTAAGTTTCATGGGCAATGAAGTTACCTGGGTTGAATTGCAAATTGGGTCTAATGGACGTGTGCATATTGTTAGGTACAAAGTTTGTTTAGATATTGAACATAAAAACAAACTACTAACACTTAACTGGGACTCATTCCAAAGATTTGTGAATTGTCAGAAAATAGAAAAAGTTTGAATGGGGTGAAAACAAGGTGCATGGATTATGAACATGACAAAAATGAAGTTGTTTATGCCTCCACGGGTAATGGGGTCAATGTTGCAATTGGTTGTTAATGAGGTGGTGGGGGAAAATGCTGAAGCTTGTATAATTTTCCACCTTGTTCCACACTGTGCAACATGGTAGGCTGATGTTGGAGTTTGAGGTTCACAAAAAGCTCTTTGATTTTTTGAATGTGGAAGACAACCCCAAAATGCATTAGAAAAATTCAATGAAATGAACTATGGTTCAACACATAGAAATTTGTGTTGGATGCCACCATAATTGTTGTGTTAACAACCTAATACCTTTTTTAAACTTGTGATGAAGTAAACATTATAACAACCAAAATTGGTTGCTATTCATGTTTATATGGTGTAGAATTGATTGCATGTACCAATTATTTATTCCCTTGAACACACGATGGTTGGATCAAATGCTAACAACTTGACCTCAATGCTTATGCAAGCCCTATTGAACCAAGGTGTGTTCCAATGTTTATCCAAAAAGCTAATTGATAAAAAACTCATACAAGGTTTTTGTATTTTAAGGTATCAAATCAAGGATATAAAACAAATTTTTGAATGGTAAAACCCCCATTCCATATTCTCCACATTGTACAATTATTTTTTTAAGAGCCTTAAATGCCATTTGGGATTCTCCAAGCTTGCCAAGGTAATGGAAACAATAGGTGTTAAGATCTTTAAAAATGTGAAGATTAATTGAATTTATGTGTTGTTTCCAACAAGACACATTATGTCTAAATACACAACATTATTAATGACATGAGCATTGATGGGCTCAACAATTACAAAGCAAAGGCAAATTTTGATCTCTTTCATGATGTCCATATTATGTTGGGGTTTGCTACCATACCCCTTAAGTTGTGCTTGGTCAATTCACAACTTAATTAAATTCAACCAATTAAGGGATGTGTTCAAATTTGTTGATTTTGAAGGATGTTCAATAAGGTGAAATCTATGTTTTATACACAAACATGAACATCAAGTTCAAGTATAATGCTTTTGAAGGTTACTAGTTCAACTAAATGCCAAGCATGAATCAATTATCATATGTTGGTTGACAAATTTGAACACTCAAATTAAGCATTTGACATGTGATGTGAATCATTAGCACATATGGGCAACTCAAATAAATTTGTGAATAGATGAAAAATTATTTGTGACACAAGAAATGTGTGTTGTAACCATGGCACTTGTGGAGGTAGAATGTGTGGGTATTTTTTTAAACCTTAACCCTTGTTTGCATTTTTTTTCTTCTATACATGCATTGTAATTTGTGGTTGTGATATTTTTTTGTTGACTTGGTGGGTGTGTTTGTGTTTGAACTTTGGTAAGAACTAATGAATGCCTTGTTATAAGATTACAAACACTCTTACATATGTGTGTGTTTACATTGTTTATGATTGAAATTTCAATCAAAACAAATAAATAGGGAACAAAATTGTCCTTGGTTAGATCAAACCAATCATTCATGCCAAAATTTTGATTGCCTTTTTTATTGAAATCATTGAACCTACTAGTTGACGTGGCAATATTAATTTAATTTTAAAATTACGTGTATATTAGTGTATAAACATTCTATTAATACATGTCTTGGGTATATGTGCATGTGTTAATAGAGTAAAGTTGTGGAAATTAAGAAACTACCACCATGGAAACAACTAGGAGGAGACCAACAAGGGGGTAATGGACAAGAGATACCATTATATTGTTTTCCATGTGTTTTTAGGTTTTCTTTCTAGATGTCTTTTCCATGTCACAACATCAAAGCAATAATTTTACTACAAGTCAAAATTATTGCCCCTATTACCATCTTCTTTTGTTTTTTTATTTTTTCTTTTCCTTTGCTTATAAAGGTAACTTTGTTGTGAAATATAGTAACCACCATTAAGAGTTATAATTATTTATTTGAAGAATTATTCTCTAGGTGTGTTTCTAAGTAATTATAAAACAATTATATTAATTAATTCCATGTGGGTGCCACATATTTATGTGTTCAATATAATGTTTATTCTAACTAAATAACAAAGTTTATAAAAAATGAAAATAAACATACCTAGTTTTGATTTTAATCAAATTGAAAGTCTAATCAATCATTTTAGACAAATGGACTTAACTTAATCATGATGTTAGAAGCAAAAAAAACATGTTTTTGTAGTAATGAAAAAGTTCATGGGATTATGGACATTTTGGGTGTGTTTTACCCACAATATGGGTTCCAACCATGTGTAGAGGAATGTTTTTGAAAACATTTGAAGGTGATAAAAATAACTTATTGCCATCAAGAAGTGGGCATTATATTTGGGTATTTAAGGTGCTATCATGAACTTTTGTGGGCATTCAATAATCCATGTTTAAGCTTGTCATGAAATCCAATGCTTTAGATGCCGTCGATAAATTTGCATATATGAATCCTCTCACACAATTCTAACACACTTTTTCAATCAACATAATGTTTTCTTGTTCTTTTCCAACATACTTCAAATTAGTAGATATTGACGTGGTCCAAGTCCTTGGGAACATGGATTCAATTCCTTCATTATCTACAAATTAAAATTACATAATCAATTCATTAACAACTTGGGTTTAGTAGTTAAAATGTTTTCCCAATTTTGTTTCACTCTTCACAAATTTCCATATGTAGATGTATATGAGTAGTGGCATGGAAAACACTTTTAATGTTTAGTGTGGGGTGGGAACTTGATTTGATTAAGCCTTTTAGTTATGCAATTTTTTGGTGCAAAAGTTAGATTTTTTTTTCTTAGGTCATCACAATTAACGTTTATTAGTTTTTTGTGTAAATGAATCCTAATGGCTATCACTTCTACGTTATGATTTCCCCTTCTACCATTTACAAGCTTTGATTTTTTTGTGAGATGACATTGTGATTATAATGTGGCTTGAATGTGTTATTTTCATTTAACTTTTGCTAAGTTATGTTATAATTGGCAATTTGAAAGGTTCAATCCCCTTGCAAGTGATAACTCATTTTTTGGGTATGTTCATGGTTTTAGTTTGGTGTATGAATATTATGCAATTGTATGTTTTTTGGGTTATAGATCATGATTCATGCATGTTGCAAGTTCAAGATTGAATCTTGAGATATATCTTCATTTCCAAATTGTTTTTAGACTTTAGAGCTAGAGTCTATATTGTTTAAAGGTAGGTAGTTTAAATTTCTCCTATTATGCATTCATCATAGCCAAAACCTACCAATATTTTAACAATTGGTAGCCAAAATCAGCCACCTTGAAAATTAAAATATAACATTTAATTGAACTACATTCCCCTATCCAAAAATGGCCAAAAGCTTATTCATAAAAAATCTCTTAGCTAGTTTGATTTCCAAGTCATTCCAACCAATTGATAATTCAACACTCGTGTTAAAATAAAAGCCATACGTGATATTTTTTCCAAAACAAAAAACATTGTTTAAAACAACTACAATTAATTTATTTTATTTTTGACTTTTCAAGCTTTTCTTCAAACCATATAGTAGAATTGCATAATGTTCCATAGTCCATTTTCAAGCACCCTTACAATGGAGTGTTTAATATTCTCCCAAAAAAAAGGTTGCATGTCAGACCCAAAAAAAAGTTTGATTTCAAATATCGAAATCCTAAAAAATAAGGAAGATGGATTTCTGCCCTAGGATATTTTTTAGTTTGGAAAATGGGTGCCTCCTTAAAACTAAAATATTGGTCAACACAACTATGAAATAACCAATCTTGGGTGATTAAATTATTTTTGTTATAAACTCCAACTTTCGGTTTTCAAACATTTCCACAATGAAATAATCTCCAATTTTGAGTTTTTGAAAATTTTGGAATAATTGCTAGGATTTGTGAAAGAAGTGGTGAAAAATTATAATCAAGGGCCGGTTATTTTATTAGTTATTTGATTTTTTTAGTAAATTGGTTTTGGGGTCAAACTTGGTTCTTTGATTTTTTGAGAATTGTTAATCAAAGGTCCATATATGTGATGCTTACTTGTTGATTTTTAATTTTTGAACTAAAGAATTGTCCAACACTTGAAACAACCACAGAAATGGTTACAAATTTGGAGGAGTTTGTACTTTTGGTAGATTTTATCATACTCTTATATAACTTGATTGACCATGTTTCATGGACCACACCTTGAAAAATGAAAGCTTGTATTGTTAGAATACCTTGACCAATGTACCATGTGTGGTTGGCCCAAGTGTAAATTAGTTACCCAATTTTTTTTTCCTTCCAACATCATTTTTTGTAATTTAATTGAATTATTAATGACAAAACTACTCAAAATTCAATATCTCTCTCACCTTAGGTTTTAAAATTTCCAAATTGCCTTCATTGAATTTTATTCATTGAGGGTTATCCCAAAATATGAAAAGGGTCACAAATGCATTATGGTTTGGGAGATCTCAACGTGACAAACAAAACAAACAAACAATCTTCCTTCATAGATAAATATCAATGGATACTATTTGTTTTTGGAAGATCTTATTTTATGGGTAATGGAATGCTAGCTTTGAAATTTACTAACCTAAATAAAGGTTTTGTGTAAATGGTTGTATTATACCTAGATGAAGAATTAAAAAAACCAAGGTGCATAATATTTTAATGACATTAAGAATCATGAATATGAGGTACTTGTGTATTTGGATACAATACTAAAAATGTTTATAATGAAATTATCAATGCAAACCCTTTAACACGTGGTTCAAGATTTTTCTATTATAACTTTCAAAAACATGTTTTTAGTGGTTCATCACAAGGTGCAAGAATCTGAAAGTTGAAAAACATCATGTAAACATATAATGTAAACAAATGTTAAAGATATTTTATACAAGGATTTCAACTGCTAACCTTTTTTTGCACAAGAATTCACATTGTTGTGAACTTTTAATTTGTTTTTGTTCCAAATTCAATGATTTTTGAGAATGTTTTTGTTAAAATTTGAAAATTTTAATAAAATTACAAAATTTCCACACATTGTTTACATAGGTATTGAAAAATATTTAGAAAATAATTCCTTTCATTTTTTTAATAGTAAAAATTGGATATATCAACTTATAGATGATTGCTACCTTGGCCACATCACAAAATTGAAAAAAATAACATTGTCAACATGTGGTCTGAAAAAATCATTTGATGTTGAATAAATGGTAGTCATCCATAACATAACAAGATGGAATGCTTTTTCAATATAGAAAACGTATGAAACATAATAGTTTGGCATCATTTTATATTTTAAACTAGATACTTAGTTCAAACTATGGTGAAATTTCATAAAATTTAAAAGTCCTCATTTATGGTATTTTTTTATAAAAAAATTGTCACAATGAAAAAAATTGTACAATTTATTTGTGTTAAACCCCAACAATATGTCAATTGACACCACATCACCCACAAATCCTATGGATCGTTTTCATTACCACTTCACCAAAACAAACCCAAAATATTGCTCTTGTGATTTTTGACAACAAACATTTTCACAAATACACATACATGTAGATTCCAAATTTACACACCTCACACATGCCATAATCAACATTGTCATTAAATTATAGAAGCATTACAAGATGGGAACACTCATCTCATTTCCAACACATTAACCATGACAAAGTTTTCTTCTCTCCCTTTCATATTTTTGATGTAATGGTTGCATTTTTGTAACAAACTTTAACAATCTCTAATTATTTTTTATAGCTTATTGACATTGTCAACTTGGCAAATCATTGGGTCTTAGCACTTTGGGGTGGACCAAAATTAGCCAAAATTTTGTCCCAAATAACTTCATTTTGTAAAAAAATTAACATTTTGTCACAACTAAATACAAGCATAGGCATTATTATTTTTAAGGTCTTGGTTTTTACACCATTAAAAAATTGACACAAATAAAAGTCATATAGCAAGGGATGTGTGCAAAATCCCAACATGAACCATTTTATTTTTAATATTTTATTTTTAATTAATTTTTATCCCCAAACAAATGTTCATAACTCAATATTTTCATATAATTTGATGATTTAAAAAAAATCATTGTAATTCTTAGTTAAACCAAGTCCTTAACAAGTTTAAGATCCAACCATTAACTCTAATCAAACGTCCAATAACTTCAATTTTATTTATGGGCATTGTCGCGCTCCCAAGTTCCTCGTGGACCCACTTGAGGGTCCAAGTATGCGGCGATGCGGAAGCGGTTGGAACTTGAGGCACGATCCCGACTTCTAGCTCTAGAAAGGGGTGAGAGGGGCGTGTTAGAAGCCCCGGGAATGACTAGGAAGAGTGGATAAGCTTGACTCACTCACACGGACCCTCCATGAACCACTCCAAGTGGTTAGTCCAAAGTTGGAGCACCTTTGGTGCTAGGAAGAGCCACGGCCCGGACCTTGGGGAAACCATCACCTTCCCCTTTACTACTCATCATGGAACCTTTTTGGTGTTGGGACAAGCCACGGGTGAACTTGGACTCACTTTGAACACACACACACTCCGGGCTCGGGAGTAAGCCACCACCTCACTCCCTTGGTGGGGAAGCCAGCATCTTCCCCCCCTTGGGGAAGCCAACCACTTCCCCCTTATAGTATACTTTGTGACTTTCCACGGAGCCCACATCCAAATGCCTATTTTTCCCGGGACTCCCGCGCGAGAGTCCCGAAATCACGCCAAAT
>Ga0209611_10007537_pt1 | contig 17383 bp, 14 predicted proteins | sample S1TSphgellanicum_3_FD_187693 | JGI IMG/M metagenome (GOLD analysis project Ga0209611, IMG submission 187693) | Host-associated microbial communities from peat moss isolated from Minnesota, USA - S1T2_Fc - Sphagnum magellanicum MG (SPAdes) (version 2) | ecosystem: Host-associated > Plants > Peat...
TCTTTATTGAAAGGAAAGTACAACATAATGCTCACAACACAAAACACAACATCAAGAACTCTCCAAGGTTCTTGTCACAAGAAATACACAAACTTGTGTAATGAAAAAAAGAGAAACAAACCATCAACACCAAGGTATTTAACTACAAGACCAAACCCTAAATAACCAAATTAAAATAAGTAAAAAAAAGTAATTCAACCTTGTGAAAGTAACCTAGTTACTTTCCTACTCCAGTAACTAATGAAACTTAACTAGTTGAGCTTGAATTCTCAACAACTAGTTGTTAGTAGAAATGAGAAAGATAATAATCCAATGAGAGTTTTAATTAGTAGAATTACATAGTTGGAGAAGTTGCAGGAAGTTAAAATGCATGTTGCAAAAATTACATGAATTCAACAATGGAATAGAACATTATGGAGTTAACAAAAAAATATTGAAAAATAGTTTAGTTTTGGTGATTATATTTTGTGGTTTCTAAAGGGAAATAAGTCACACTTAGGGAAGTTTACCAGAAAATGGTTTGGACCATATAAAATATAGTATGTGTTGCCAAATGACATTGTGTTATTGGTGACCATTGAAAATTTTGAAGTTAACCCTATGTTGGTTAATGTCAATAAGCTCAACCTTATGTACATGGAATCTGAAGTTTAAGAACAATAATAACAAATGCTAATATATTGGGAACAAAGTGCAGGTCAAGTTCAGGCGGAGAATTATAATATGGAGGGTGGACAATGAAGACCATGAAATATAGAAACCACGTATGAAGAATGTTGCAAATAAAGAACATATCAAAGATCCTACAGTGAACATAATATTGATTTTTAATTTACAAATGAATAACAAAATCCGTGAATAATAAATATAGAAATGAAGGATTTGGGATGCAAGATTACGAAGATGATCTATCATGGGTATTAGCTAAATCAGCAGCAATATCCACCCAATCATTTGGCGAATTTGCATAATCATCATATTTGTTGGCACAATGAATAGAAAAATTAGTAAAGTTAGTAGATGTGTTGTCACACTTAGTAGAAGAGTTAACTCAATCAACAAATATATAAACATAATTACTAGAATGTGTACATGGCGAATGAGGTGGAGTTAGTACAACTAATGTAAGGAGATTATGGATGTGGAATAATCGGAAGATGAAATCTACGGTGTTCATTCATAATTATGATGTGAAATGCTTCCATGTGGCTATACAAGAGACACATAAACTTATAGTGATGGGTCATATTAATTTCAAGGATCATATGTTAATTTAATGGTAGTAGGTAGGTAAAAAAATGAATGCAACGAGTGAAATGTCCAAGGACAAAAAATAATGAAATAACCGGAAAAAATAGTTTACGTTTGTTGTTGGAAATTGTGCACATTTTCAAAGTTTTGGAGTTCAAACCAACATGAATACAAAGAGTGCCATGGAAAACCTACAAAGAATAACAAGGGAAAAGGAAGCACAAATGAAGGCAAGAAGAGGAAGCAAAATCGTTGAGAAGAATAGAAGTAGAAGAGGAGTTGAGAAGAGTAAAAAAAGAAGACATGTTGAATATTTAGTCGTTGGCTATAAGGTTGTCATTGCATTCATCATCATCTTCGAAATGTGCAAAAAAGAGGTGTATAATGAAAAGATACAGTTTGTGCAAATGATAATTTAAGACATATATATAACTAGAACAACTATAATTGAATATTTAAACAGAAGTAGAAGACATTGGCATGTAAACGAGCAGAAAGGACCAGGAGCTACATCAATAGAACTAATGTTCATTGAAGAATTGGAGGAAGATGAAGTTGTGGAACAACATTTTCTGGAAACATAGATAGTGCAAAAGGATGCAAGGGAGGAGAATGTTGTTGAAACGAAAAAATAATTATCCACAAAAGTGCAGGTGGAAGTACAACAAGCCACAAAGGTGCAAGAGATGGTAGAAGCACATCAAAGGGGAATGGAGATGGAGAGGCATGAATTGGAAGTTGTAATGAAGAAAAGAAGCACAATATTAACAAAGCTACACTTATGGAAAAAGGTATTAAAATTCCAAACCTTAAGCAATTCATGTGGACATAAATGAAATAAAATTATGACAAACATGTTGAGTGAATGGAGAACTGGAAGGATATTCTTGAGAAAGAAGATTGGGCTTCTAAAGCAGGGTTGGTTCCTTTGTTTCTAATGGATTGGCATGCACTGATGCCCAATGTAATGTTGGAATTTTTGAACACATTATTGATTAAGGGTGCAGATATTTACTTTGGGCATAAGGATAAGGTGTATATAATTAACAAACAACTAATTGTATATGTATTTGGAGTGTGTGCGGATGGGTATGTAGAAGAATTAAAAGGACAGGTCAGTAAATCATTAACAATTGAAATATTATAAAGTTGTAGACTTGCACCTGCAAATTCTTCTACAAATAAATGGAATATAAAGAATTTGGGTTTGCCATATTATGTTAAATATCTTGCAAGCATATCAGTCATTTATCAAAGGGAAAAGGTCCAGTATTTTAGCAACAATAATGTTATAACATTGATGAAAACAAAACAGGTAGATTTGGCATAAATTATATTCAATAGTGTACTGAGCAAAATCAGTGGTATAAGTATGTCAAGGAAAATAAAGGGGATAAGAAAGATACTTGTCAACTTGCATTAGCATTGGCAAAGATCTTTGAGTATATGTTTATGCATGAAAAGGAAAATCCACATAAACCACCAACCAAGGTTTAAAAAACTAGGGAGGAGATGTGGACAACACTGGAGAACAAAAAAGAAGTTGCAACACATTTTCTAAGAAGTGCTCTAAAGAGGAAGAACAAAGTTGAAGAAGGAGGAGCCTTAGGTTCAAAAATGAAAAGTGAATAGGAAAGCAAAAATCTAAGGGCACAAAAAATGATGAGGGGTAGAATGAAACTATCTGTAATGCCAATAGTGGTACATGCAGCCAAACATACTACAGAGATACCATAAATGACAATTCCACATGAAACACAGTTAAGGGAACAAAGGTAGGAGGTACCACAAATGACATTTCCACATGAGAGACAACTGAACGAATAGAGTTGGGAAGTTAAAAGGGAATGTGACACAAGGTTTTCAAAGGGTGAAGAGCATCTGCACTTTGATGGAAATGTATATGAGGATTGGACGAAAACCACTGCAAGTCCACAACATTTGCAACATTTGTAACAACATTTGCAACAACAAAAACAACAAACACAAGAAGGTCTAAAAGCTACTAAACTATAGATGGAATAGTGGTGACACAAACTACTTTTGAAGAGTTTAGACCAACATAACAATAGGTACCACCTAATCTAAACCAAAATTCGGAGAGGGATTCCCATTTGAATTTGAAGTGGGGAGAAGAATGGTGCAGGAGTTGGGATCATCTATAGAAGGATTTATAGATCCTATGACATAGACAAGTACATTAAAGTCTGTGGAGGAGGTAGCTACAAAAGTAATGAAAATAGATAAGGTAGCTCAATTATTTCAAACCATGGCAATTGTGAGTCTAAATATGGGAAATTTGACTTTGGAAGTAAAACACTATGGAGAATATATTAGTTACAAGGGAAAAGGAAAAGGCAGTGTAATAGGAGGAATTGGATGAGGAGAGAAAATTCTAGAAGGGGTATAAGCATAATGTGGAAATTTGGAGGAAGAACAGGGTAGAGGCTGAGCAGAAGATTAAATTGCAACTAAAAAATTATAGGATGACAATGAAGAACTCAAGGGTAGCATAACACGATTGAAATCGCAGGATGAAAAACTACAAGATTTAAAGCAAAAGGTTGCAATTTAGGAAACCACAAAGAGGAAATGGACAAAGGCATTGTTTCTTCATAGGAAACAACAGGAGGCTTTGGAAAGTTAGGTGAAAGCATTAACTAAGGAAAAAAGGAGGAAAATGTTTTGATAGATTTGGAATTGGTGAATTTGAAGAATGTATCTTTGTTGCAATCTGAAAAGCTTAGAAGAAAAACAATAGAGGCAAAGAAAACAAACTTATTGGAAGAAAGGGAGGAGTATTAGAGAAATTTGCAGCACCTCCAAGCATAGTTCAAAATGGCACAAGAATAGAGAAAAAGTCTAGATCCAGCTACTGTAAAAAAAAAACTAAAAGATTATGAATAGATGTTGGAATATTATACATGGATGAGGACGAATAACAAGATGAAGGATTCTAAGGTAGAATCTAAGGAATGGTGGGAGGTTGCAGAAGAATATTTTACAAAGGAATTAGAAAAGAATCTAGCTTAACATAAAGTTGATGAACGAATTGTGAGGTACAAGTTGGAAGCTTATCAAAAGAATTTTCCAAATTTCATCTACGACAATCCAAGTATAGAAGTATCGAGCCAGGATGAAGAGACAAAAACAAAGCCTAGTGGAACAGCTCAAAAGGAGGAAGTGCAAACTAAGGAACCATAAGACCTCAAAAGTGGAACAACTCAAGGGGAGGAGGTATAGCCAAAGAAACCATAGGAACTTAGAGGAGGGGGTCAGGAAAAAAAAAACCATAGAAAATTCAAGAATAGGAAAAGGTGGAGGCGCTTTCAACACTAGAATAAAAAGTATCCAAGATATAATATCTAGAAATAAAACCACATACTAAGTTCGTGGTGGAGGAGAATAGAATTGCAAAGCTATAAGTAGATATAGAACCACTAGTTCCTATACAAGTTGAAATTATATAACTATAGTAGGGGAGACAAATGTTAAGAAGGATATAAAATATACTCTCCTTTCATTTTTGTCATTTTACAAGGATTTTAGGGATGAAATCCAAAGTATAGAAGGGGTAATGTTAAGGGGGTAAGATGAGTACATGTTTTTGGATGAACAAACGATTTAAGATAGGGAATGATTAGGGAACTTTGTTAGTTTGAATTTTGAATTATTATTATTTTTTGATCATGATGAAGAGACTGTGGACTATTCAAAAGGAGAGAGTTTTGGAAAATAGGGGGGATTTTTAAACACAAAGTTTTGGAGAGAAGAATGAGAGGAACTATAGGTATTTGCAATAGAAAACCACATATTCTATTTTGATATACCATAGATTTTAATTGTTGTTTTGGGATTTTTTTCAACAAAACATGGGATTTTGTTGTAATTTTGATTCATGTTTATAGTAATATAGATAAGCACATACTTCTATAGTGAATTTTATGTTCATATTGTTGTGTGAATTATTTTAGCATGAGAATATGTTATTTGTTTCTCAAGAAAAGTTTAATTGATTACTTGTTAATTGTTACATCCTTGAGTGTTATTTGGACTTCATGAGTTGCCAATAAATTCTTACATTCAAAGTTCAATCCAAGTAGGTCTTTTACTTGCAAAATTCCATTGTTACTTGTCTAACTTTTGAACTAAGTGATGGTTAATTTATGGTCGTAAGTTAGAACTTTTACTTGGAAAAAGTTTGAATCCTTATTTATTATTGGTTGGATTTAATAGAAGGATTTGTTCGAATGTTATTTTAACTAGACCAATAGATTTTAAATTGTAGTTAATGGCATTTACTTGTTTAACATCAAGCAAATAAATGGTACCTACTTGTATTTACTATTTGACATGAAATGTTACTTCTTACTACACAAACAAGCTATTTGTTACTTGTTGGATCATATTGTGTCATTTAAATAGATGAATAAAATTGTTGATGGCTTTTGTAAATGGCAGAATGCTTCTTGTTTTGAGTTGCAATACAACATGTATGTAACTACTACTACAAATTTGTGTTGATTTCCAATGAGTCTAGATAAAGTGCAAATCATCACATTGCATTCAAGACTTCCCCATGGGTGCATTTTCCTAAAACAAATGAATCAAACATCTAATGTTTATTTTTCATTATTACAAGTTCTAAATTAAACTGATGCTAATTTTTTGGGATGAACTTGCATGCTATTATTAATTAATGTATTATGGGAACATTGGGAAGACTTGAAATGAATAGATAACGAGTATGTAATATCCAAAAACATGTTCAATGAAGTGTAAATGTGCGTTTTCATTACTTAATTGACTATTTGAAGGTCTTCATTTTTTTGCATTGACACATGAATGGGAATTTTTTTAAGTACACCTTTACATAATAATATAATGTAACATTTTTTTGAGTTATTAGATTTTGTTAAAAAAAATGTGGACATGTAGATCATGATTTTAAGGATATTTTCCTTGAATGAACAACCATACTTGGACACATCACTTTGGTCATATTGCCCATTTTTTATAAAGACTTAGTCACATGGGCATTTTTGGTCAATTTTAGCAAAAAATTGCCCCATGTTGAAATTGGTGGAATTAGTAAAATTTATATTTTTATTGATGAAATTTTGAAATATGCAATTTTCATTTCCCCACATGGTTAGGATTTTGATTAATTCATTTCTATATATGCCAAATGGGTCAAAACACATTCAAAGGAGCCACAAGCATTACTTTACATTAAGACTACATGTATTTTTTGCCCAATTTTTTTTTTCATATGAATGATTTTTTTGTAACCTGTTATGAAAAATGATCAAAATTTCCCCAATAATTTAACTTTTAAAAAAAAAATTTAAATAAATATGAAATTGTAAAAATATATAGACCCCTTGTAGAATCTATTTTTCATCTTGAAAAATGATGATAATTTGAAATCATACTAAAAAATGTTAATTGTCTCAAGTTTAATTTAATGTAATATAAAATACAACTTTGTCAATACATCATATACATTATACCCGATTTATATGTGGTAAAACTCTCTTGAAGTTTTGAAATTTTGAATTTTCAAGTGTACATATTTTGAATTTTCAAAGTTTTAGGATTCCACATTTTTGAAATTGTGAATGTTTTTTAATGTGTCTAATAGGTTATTATCATCTCATTTTTTCTTACCATCAACTTACTTTTATTATATGAGTCCTTTGAAAATCCTTTGTAAAAATGTCCTTTTTTAAAGATAGAAATTTTCATTTTCAAAAGTCTTTAATTAAATCAAAACCTAAAATTGGATCAAATGGATTTTTAATTTGAATTTCTTGACATTCATGTGTGTTAAAAAGGAATCATGTGTTGTGATTACCATGGTTTCAAATGGCAATAGATAAGTAAATCTATAATTTTTCATGACAAAATTTGACATCCAATGCCCTTTGTGGCACCTTTGAATGTGTTTTGACTCAAATTACAATTTGAACATGTTTTTGCATTGGGTCTTACCTTGTTAATTTGGATTGTGACCATTTGAAGGAATAAAATTTACATACAATAATTAAAAGAAATAAATACTTGGACATGAAGATACCATTTCAAGATGCCAAAATAAAGATTTTGAGGGGTTCAACAACATGTGCACTAGCACAAAGGGGATACATGGAAAAGAATGCACAAGCACTTGTGACATCTGCAACATTATTCAATGTGAATGCATTGCTGAAAAATATCAATTTACTAGTTTAATTAAGACATGGACCTCCATTAGATGTCATGTTAATGATTCTATGTGGCACTATCCTAATTGTTTGAAAGGAAAATGTGATTAATGTTGCATTGAAATGTTAATGACATTTCCCATAGAGGAAGACAAAACCTTATCAAAGATGATGGAATGGAAGTGTTATGAACTAATGGTCCATGGAAAAATTGACGTTGGGATGGAAAATAAGGTTCTAAAGTTGTAGTACAAAGAACCACAACAAATCTTTTTATAACACAGTTAATGTTTAGATTGAAGTTGTTCATAATTCATAATTATGTGGTTCACTTCCAAGAAGAACAATACAAAACATATTTGGAAACCTTCTTAAAAGGTTCAATGATGTTAATAATGGATTGTGTTGAAATTTATAGTTTTCAATAATACAATGAAATGTAACAAATGCATTAGCATTCTTTTTTACTTATCATCTTGGTACACATATGTTATCAATGAAATCATGAACAAGGTTAGGAATGCACATTATGGTGTACCAAATTTGGAAGAAAATTGGAATTACATCACAAACTTACTAGACTTCATAGGTTTGTATAAATTTTGTGCAAACTCTATTTTTCATAGGTTCGAATAACAATTGCATGAATTTTGTGTTATGGTTAATATGAATGATATTTTCATTTATTCAATTTCTTAAATATTCAAAAAATTGAAACATTTTTTTTAAATGACATACTTGAATGTTCATTTTTATTACACAAAAATCGCATTTTTAATCCCAAATTACATCATAATAATTGCACAAATTTAGTTAAAATGTAAATCATATGTATTTCATATCAAGACATCACAAGTACAAAAGACATATCATTTATATAAAAGTAATATGTATATTTTTGTGTTATTTTTAAAATTGGAATCCCACAAAATTTACATAGACATTGTTTTATGATTTTCACATGGATTCTATTGAAATTTCATGATATTGTAAGTTTTTGATGTACATATAATATCAAAAATATCAACATGTAAGATTTCACTTATTTTTAAATATTTTTAAAATCACATAAAAATGATTTAAGTTTAAAAACTAAAATAAGTTATAAAAATCATGTGTCACGACCCTAGCCTTGTGTTCACAACCAAGGCAAGGGCATAGAAAGGTGCGAACCAAAAGTGCAACCCAAGAATCACATTAACACTCCCAAGAATGCAAGAAAGTGCAAAGGAATGAACCCACACACTCCCAAGTGGACTCCCACTTTGGGAGTTGGAGTCCTTATGAAATTTCGAATCTTCAAAGAGTAATTTGAAGGGTGAAAACTCCTTGGATTGAAGACTTCTTTATACCATTGAAAAGATTTTAAAACTTAAATGTCTAAAATAAGATTGAATGATCCATTTGAATACTTATAATACAAATTATGGTTTAAAAAGGGGTTGGGAATCAAAGTGTCAATTTGACTCCTGAGCACTAAAAGTCAAGAATTGCCTCAAATTACGTGTGTGCTGTTAACAAATAGGAGATCACTCAACTGAAAAACATAAATATTTATTGAAAGGAAATTACAACATGATGTTCACAACATGAAACATAACATCAAAAACTCCTTAAGGTTCTTAACACATGAAATACACAAACTTGTGTAATGAAGAAAAGAGAGCCAAACCAACAACACCAAGGTATTTAACTACAAGACCAAACCACAAATAACCAACCTAATATAAGTAACGAAAGTAATTCAACCTTGTGAAAGTAACATAGTTACTTTTCTACTCTAGTAACTAATGAAACTTAACTAGTTGAGCTTGAATTCTCAACATTCCCTTTCAAGCTCAAATCCACTTTTAATACACCAAGCATTTTTCTAAACTTCCTTAGCTTGTCTGTACCTAAAGCCTTTGTGAAAATGTCAGCAACTTGATCTTTGGTATTGACATGAATAAGGTCAATTTCTTTTGCTAAAACTTTTTTTTTTATAAAGTGGTAATGCACCTCAATGTGCTTTGTTCTAACATGATAGACCGGGTTGTTAGCAAGTAGTATGCTGCTGATGTTATCATAATAAATGATAACAGGAGCATCCACTGACTATCCCAAATCTGATAATAGTTTTTGTAACCAAACTACTTCACATGCAACAATTGCTGCACCTTTGTATTTTGCCTCCGTGCTTGATAGTGCAAATGTTGGTTGTTTCTTATTGTTCTAACTAACAGCACCACTTCCAAAAGAAAACATGAAACCACTAATTAATCTTCTATCTTAAACATTGCTAACCCAATCAACATCCATGTATCCATGTACTTGTAGTTGGTTATTGGCTTCATAACCAAAGTTTGTTTATGTACTTCAGTATGCGCCTCATTACATCCAAATGTGGCTTTGGTGGTGTTTGCATGAATTGACTTACCACTCCAACTACATAACTCAAATTTGGCCTTGTGATGGTCATCTAGATCAAACTCCCCACTATGCGTCTATACATAGTGGTATCCTCCACAAGGTCTCCTTCATCTGCACTTAACTTCACATTTTGCTCCAATGGAATTGAAATGGGTTTGCAACCTGTCATCCCATATTCGATCAATTTGTTCAAGGCATATTGCCTTTGTAGTAACCATATCCCTTTAGGGGACTAGATTACCTCAATGTCGAGGAAGTAATGCAACTCTCCCAAATCTTTCATCTCAAACTTTTGCTTCAAAAGCTTCTTCAAATCAAAGATGTCTACATCACTATCTCTTGTGATAATCAAGTCATCAACATAGATGACTATGATTACAATCCCATGATTTGTCTTTTTCACATATAGTGAAAAATCTGCATTAGATGTTTGAAATCCACTTGTGACAAGATACTGGCTTATTTTGTCTGATCAAGCTTTAGGTGCTTGCTTCAAGCCGTACAAAACTTTCTTCAACCTACACATCGAATTAGGATGTGTTTGGTCCACATAACCTGGTGGTTGTTCCATGTACACTTCTTCCTGTAAATCTCCATGAAGAAAAACATTTTTTACATCCATTTGATGTAAAGACCATCCTTTTGCTGCTACCATAGCAATGATTGATCTTATAGTTGTCATTTTGGCAACTAGACTATAGGTCTCCTCATAGTCTATGCCATAAGTTTGGGCATAACCTTTGGCAATAAATTTTGTTTTGTATCTACTCATAGATCCATCTACATTGTGTTTGACTTTGTACACCCATTTGCACCCAATTGCTTTCTTGTCCTCTAGTAAAGCCACCAATTCCCAGGTAACATTAGCATCCAAAGCCGCCATCTCTTCATCCATAGCATTGTCCCATTTCAGGTTTCCAACCGCTTATTCAAAACAAGTGGGTTCAACCTCTTGTATAACTTTCATCATGTATGCATAATGATGAGCTACAAAGCCATCATATGTGAATATTTGTACATGGTACTTGACTCATGTGGATCTTCGTATTCCATTGTTGTTGTCAAGTGTTTTCAAAACTTTCTTGGCCATCTAAGCTCTAGGAGTAGTAATTGAAAGGATTTTTGATTCTTCATCCACACTCTTCTCTGAATCACTTGATTCATCATCTACATGAGGATTTTTAGATGATGTTTGAGAACTACCATGTACAATGTTTGAATATCTTAATCTTCCTTTCCATGGAGTGCTATTGGACCCACTGATTGAAAACTCTTGTGGTCCACTGATTAATTGTGATTCTTGTTCCACATTTGATGAAACATCACCATTTCTAACCTCTCCATATTTTGCTACCTTTAGTGGTGAGTACCAACTAACCATCTCATTAAACACAACATCTCTACTCACTTACAACTTCCGAGTGGAAGGATTAAAGCATCTATATCCTTTTTGTTTAAAAAAATATCCAATGAAGATACACTTCTCAACTTTTGGGTCTAATTTTGATCTATTCTCCTCAGGAACATGCACATATGTAATGCAACCAAACACTTTGAGGAGTGAGACATTTGGTTTCTTGCCTGTGAATTTTTCTTCAGGTGTCATGCCATGAACTATCATTGTGGGTGTTCGATTCATGATATAGACTATAGTTTTTACCGCTTTAGCCCAAAAGTAATTTCACAAATTCTTCTCATTCAACATGGCATGTGTTATTTCTGTAATGTGCTTGTTTTTCCTTTCAACAACTCCATTTTGCTATGGGGAATAACTACATGAATGTTTCCTTGGAATTCCATGTTCCTTTAAGTACTCACTGAATTCATTTGAAAAATACTCTCCCTCTCCATCGAACCTTAAGCACTTGATGCTCACACCCTTCTCCTTCTCTGCCATTGCTTTGAAATTCAAAAAATGTTGAAACACTTCACCTTTGTGTTTCATGAAGTAGACCCACACCTTCCTTGCATGGTCATCAATGAAACTCACTTAGTATTTGCATCCTCTAATGGATTCTATCTTCGTGGTCCACACATTTAAGTGGATCATTTCCAAAGGTTTGGAACTTACATGAGTTGTTTGTGCTGGGAATGGATGCCTAGCTTGCTTCCTTAATTGGCATGCTTCACAAACTTCTGACATCACCTCTTCTATTCCAAATTTGGGAAGGCCTCTAACAAGATTTTGTTTCTCCAGCAATTTAAAACGTTGGAGATTAACATGGTCAACCTACTTGTGCCAAATTCCAATGTCTCCAACTCCTTTTCCATGTATGGATAACATGGAATTCACCTTAGGCATGTTCACATCCAAGGCGAACATTCATCCATTCCTTTCCCCTTTTGCAATCAATTTGCCTTGGTTCTTCATGTTTTCCACAAAACATCCATTTGGGTTAAATGTCACCTGTAAACCTTGTTCCACCATTTGGCCTACGGAGATCAATTTTTTTGTTATGGTTGGAACATGAAGTACATTTTTCAAGTACTTTGTTTTCCCATCTTGCATGGATAATGGCACCTTGCCAATATGTGTGATAAGATGTGTAGTGTCATCACTAGTTTTCACAAACCTCAGTGTCTTCAAATCCTTTGCGTTTTTAAACCATTCTCCATGATTAATCATGTGGTTTGAAGCTCCAGAATCGACATACCAGACATTGTTGTTTGATACACTTCCTATCATTGAATTTGCCATGTGTTGCATCACAAACAGTTGCCCATCACCTTGATTGCTAGTTGATGCATAATTCCTTTGTTGTAGCTTTCCATTTTGTGCATCATGCTCCCTTTGATGATAGTTCTTCGCCATGTGCCCAAGTTTCTCGTAGTAGTAGCAATTTGAATCGTTATTTGGTTGTTGACCTTGATGACTTCCACCACGACCTCCATGACTTCCTCGACTTCCTCTTCCTCTAAAGTTTCCTTGTCCACTTCCATGAGCTTGACCTTCATGTTGATGATGTCCACCATGCAAACTTCTGTGTCGACTTTGAAATGAAGTTTTACCACCTCTACTTCTACCTCTACCTTTATTAATATTGATTAGAAAGCACTTTTTTGTGATCCTCCATTGGATGAAGTACCAACAATTCTCCTCTTTTCACTTATAAGTAATATTATTAAGTCTTGGAAATCAAGAAATGTTTCTCAAATTGCAATTGAAGTACGAAACTAGCTATAGTCTTTTCCAAATCCATTCAAGGTGATGGCCACTAGATCTTCATCATCTATAGGGGCTCCTCTTAAATGCAAGAACATCTACAAGGTTTTTCACCATTATAGAATAGTCATTGATGTTCATCTTGTTTTTCTGTAGATTATACAACTCTTGCTTGAGCTGCATTTTGCGGGCTTATGTATTGGTGTTATACATTTTCACCAATGTATCCCAAGCTTGCTTGGGTGATTTTGCATCTTGAATATGCACAATCATGGAATCGGACACATTCATAGAAAGCCAATACAAGACTTTCTTTGCTTTTTCATGCCAAGTTTTATTGGCTTGAATTTGTTATTGTGTGGGGTTTTTTGGGAGAGGAGATTCTTTCTCATCACCAGTTATGAATTCCTAGTAGCCTTTCCCCATCAAGAAATTCATAATCCTAAATTTCCACACCTGGAAATTATTCTTGTCTAGTTTCTCAATTGCAATTTGAGAAAGACTGTCCGTCATTTCTCAAAGCAACACTCAATGTCTTCTTAGGGTTTCACAAATGATTTTAATTCCTTCCTTGGGTTTCTAGGATTAGGATTAGGGTTTTCCTTAGGTTTATAAGATTAGGGTTAGGGTTAGGGTTGAACGAGATGGACCTTGCATATGTATGTATGTCTTAGTATTATATGAAATTCTATATTATACATAGGTTTTATGTATATGTACGTATTTCGTATAATATTTCGTATGGTATTAAATACATGATTACATACCACACTTTTGTATGAAGGTCTTGATAATGTATTTGCGCTTCCCAATCGTCAAACTCCTTCCTTCAAGTTCTCCCAAGTTGTATTTGCTCCACTTCAAAAAATTGTTTTGGTGTCTTTTTAAAACAAATTTTTGTCACAACAACTTTACAAAGCTACACCGCTCACATATGACCTTGGATCGATCTGAAATTTTGGTGGAACATGAACAACTACGTCTACTACCTTTTCTCAAAATTTTAGCTCATTTAACTTCATAAAATGAGAGATCTTGTTACTTCCTTGAAGTCATTTCAAACTGGGACCTGAACATAAAATGACTTACAACTTGCTTTCTGCAACTTCAAACTCCTTGAGATTTTGGGAGACACATTAGATACATGTTTTCTATATCTGCTCAAAATTTCAACTCTATTGATGATGACCACAAAGAATTATCACTTTCAAAGGAACTTACTTCAAAACTAAGACTGAAACTTTAGATGCTTGAATCTCTCTCAATACAAATCCAAATGACATGAAATTTATCTCACATATATATTCCTTTATGATCTATATGATTTCAAAGCTACAAATCCAAAAAAGTTCAAACAAAGGAGATATGACCAAAAACCAGATTTGGCATATAGTCTTCAAAGGTTCATAACTCTCACAAAACATATCCTTTTCTTTTGAAAATTTGAGAATAGAAGCGTCTTATAGTCTTTTATAATATCTCCAAGTTTCACTTCAAGATATTTTCACAGTAGATCTAGATCTAGATTTAAAGATCTGACTTCCACAACCTTGACATGTTAATTTCCTCTCACCTCTTTTCTTTTCTTTCTCTTCACATTCTTTCCTTTTCCCATTTCTCTTTTGCACTTGACAAACTCTTATGATATTACTAAAGACTCTCAAGCTCTAGTTCTAGAAATTTTCTAGTTTTAGATCTCTTTTAACTTTCTCATTCAACAACATAAGCTCTAATACCATGTTAACAAATAGGAGATCTACTCAAGTGCAAACATAAATCTTTATTGAAAGGAAACTACAACATGATGTTCACAACAAGAAACATAACATCAAGAACTCCTCAAGGTTTTTGTCACATGAAATACACAAACTTGTGTAATGAAGAAAATATAGTCAAACCAATAACACCAAGGTATTTAATTACAAGACCAAACCACAAATAACCAACCTAATATAAGTAACGAAAGTAATTCAACCTTGTAAAAGTAACCTAGTTACTTTCCTACTCCAGTAACTAATGAAACCTAATTAGTTGAACTTAAATTCTCAACATGTGTAAGTAACATGCCATATATTGTTGAAAAACTCTTGATGAAGGTTACAACTTTGCTTTAGATTTCACTTCAATTGGAAATTTTCACAAGTTATGGGCCTCCAAAGTGGCAAGAGACCCAATGAGAATTTTGGGACTCTCAACTTGGGAGTCCCGAGAAAAATGACATTAAGGTGCAACCCCCATGGCCAGTCACATAGAATATTATAAGGGGGAAGGTGATGGCTTCCTCCAAGTCTAAATCGTGGTGAGTCTTATGAATCTGTGTATGCCTGTTACTTGTTCGTGCACCAAAATTGCTCCAACTATGCACTAACCAACTTGTTGTTTGGTTTGTGCATATTTATATGAATAATTGATTTGCTTGGCACTTGTCCTAGTCCTTATCGCAAAGCTCCAACACATCTTTTTTGCCCTTGAAATGTTGCAAGTGAAAGAACATACTCTAATTCTTTCCGATATTTTCATTTTGAAACTCGCATTTGAATCTTTCGAGGAATTTGGGGGTGCATCACCATGAATATGCGATTGATTCACAATTGTCCATTTGTGTAAATGTGTACACCAATGATTTTATAAGGGTTTTTAAAAACCTTTATTTCATAATGTTTATCACTTTCTATTAATTTTAATACTTCACGTTATTATTCTCAAATAATGTTTTAAAAAATTAGCCCAAATACATCTTCAATGGGAAAAATATTTTACGACCTAAAATATTATAATCATCAACATTATCATAACATAATGTACTAACAAATATTTTAAAATCATTTAATCAAAACTCCATGATTTAAATTTTTTGAAAACTCGATGAAAAAAAATGTTGCTTATGATTACCTTTTTGTATGTGTAAAATCTCATGGACAAATTCTTGTTAAAATTAATATTTATTAGTCCTTTTGTTGTAATTACAATGTTGTTTCAATGTTTTACAAATCAAAAATATATTATGTTGGACAATTGAATCATTCATATGTGTATAAATTTCACAACATAAGTATAGAGTTGAACATACACCATCATCCATTACAAATTTTCATCACAAAATATTTTCCAAATATTCACCATGATGCATCAAACTTTAATAGATACTGGAAATTGTTAAATTGTGATAATTTTTTTTGTGTACACCATAGCATGAATTCACCCAATACCTTGCAAATTTTGATAATTGTGGGAAGTACAAACTCATCATTGAATACCACTACTACTTTCCCAATAATAACGAACATGACATGTTTGTGCAACATTGCTTTGGACTACATGTGCCCATTTGCTAAAGTGTGGTTTGTTTTTAAATGAACATATCATATGATTAGATAGATGCCCAACATAGTTCAAGTCATGAAAAACGTGGTTACCATGTGTTTATGTATATTTGAATGTTGTACATTGTTCTATTAGGTTTGAAGTAATTAGGTTTAAGAAAATAACTATTGTGTTAGTGCAATTTTATGTATCTTGACTCAATTCAAATGAAGGTTGTTAATGGCCCAAGGTATACTCATCTTTTAACTATGATATGAAGATGCAAATTGAAGACCAAAAGTACAAGCCATTTACAACATGAGTGTCAAACAATTTGGTCCTATTTCAAGCAAGACATGGGAAAAAAGTTCATGATGGTGATGAGGCCATTTTAAAGGAAGAAACATTAATGATACATAAACATGAACACTAACGGACTCGCTTACACATAGACCACATGAATTTATTTTTTCATTTTGTGGGAAAATGGTGGGATTTTTTATTTTTCAACACCAAGGAGTAACAAAATCCTCAACTTAACAAAACAAAGGACCCCATGAGCTAATGAAATAATTGGATCAATGAAATGGACTTGCAAAAGATTTGAAAGTGCCAAAGAGCTAATTTAAGTTTAGTGCATGGATTTTTTTGTGCTCTGTCTCATGTTTATTTTCTCATATGAAATCATGATTCATATATTTTTCCCTTTCTTTAACACTTGATGTGTGATAGTGCCAACTTTTTTCAAATTAATTGGGCATGAGAATAAATGTTCAACAAAAATACTATGTGCAAGTTGTTTTTCATGTTCACTCTTTTCATCAATTGATGTTTGGTTGCAAGTTGCAAGCTTTGGAATGAAGTTACCATTTAGTACTTAGAAGTTCTCATTTAATTTTGACTAATGCATGAATTGGTTGGAATTGTTCCAAATGATGGACAAGAAATGAAGTGAATGGTTGAACACCAAAGATTATGGATAAAACAAATGAAATGAATAAATGTGAAAAGGAATTAAATTTGGCAATTAGATGAGGGGTTTAATAATTTC
>Ga0209611_10007540_pt1 | contig 17376 bp, 13 predicted proteins | sample S1TSphgellanicum_3_FD_187693 | JGI IMG/M metagenome (GOLD analysis project Ga0209611, IMG submission 187693) | Host-associated microbial communities from peat moss isolated from Minnesota, USA - S1T2_Fc - Sphagnum magellanicum MG (SPAdes) (version 2) | ecosystem: Host-associated > Plants > Peat...
TCAAAAAAAAAAAAAAGAAGCAGCCAACACCAATCATTACCTTTAGTTTGACCAAAAAATATATTTTAACCTTTGATTTATTGTTGTGCAATTTCTGTCATAATTGTTTTTGTTCATGCACCTTGTTTGTACATTTACATGGATCTTTGACACCCATGACTAGAATTTTTGCAAATTTTCACTTACCACATAAGTTCCTTCTTCAAAAAATAGTTATAGGAAAAGGGTTTCAAGTTTGAAACACACATATTCATGCAAGATTGCCCCAAATAAAACCCAAGTTTCAATTTCAAACAAGTACTACTTTTCAAAAAATCCCAATTGAAAACCAATTATGAAAGGGATTTTCAATTAAGAGAGAGAGAGAGAGAGAGAGAGATATATATATATATATATATATATATGACAATAATTGAAACTTATTTCCAAAAGTGGACCCTCCAAATCATCTAGCCGAGGAAAAAGATTTTAAAACCATTTGAAAGAAGGAATTTTAAAACATTTTTGTGATGTAGAACTGACATGATCATCCATAGGACAAGTGGTTAAACAAAATATGAAAATGAAAACATTTGAGCATCCTTCACATTTTTTGCTACATGCTAGAACCCAATAGAGAAATCTGACAATTTTTTGAAAAATTGATCAAGAAACATGGTGACCAAAAATGTACTTTTAGCCATTTGGAAAACAAACATCCAACTAGCTTAATTTAGCCAGATATAAAACATTGAATTCGGACTAGGTTTTTTTTGTTTTGGGTCACATTGTGGCAAGAAAATAAAAGAAAAACATTTGAAATTTTCGTTTTTTTAGTGTAAACTCAAGAAAAATTGCTTTAAAGTTCTTTTGCCAAACTTTCAAAACCACAAAATTGAGGATTAAAAACATGATTGGGTGATTACGAGTTTGGATTTAATAAGAAAAGGGGGAAAAAGTTGTTGGGTTTAGGGTTTAAAAGTAAAACTTTTTAAAAGGAGTTTTTACTAATGATGTGTGATTTTTCCTCTTTAATAGAACCCTCGATCTCAATTTTCATTCTCTTAAAACAATAGGACATTCTTCAAGTGTAGGTTTAAGCCCGGTTCTTCCCATTTCAATAAACACAATACACACACCCCTATGGTAGATATTGTACAAACTTTTATAACAAATTAAAAATCAGAGTCTATATAGGTAAAGAGTTCAACAACTAATAAAAAATAAGAGGTACTTAATTTTGAAGTTAAGCTTATTTGTCAACTTTCTTTTATAAAATTAGTTTGCCTACTTAAAAAACTTTTTAAGAATATTTTTTCACAATTCTGGCTTGAGTAATACTTAATTTTGAAGTTAAGCCTACTTGTCAAATTTTTTTCTTAAATCAATTTTCCTACTTAAAAACTTGCCTCTCTTTTGGAAAATATTTTTTCAAAATTCTGATTTGATTAATACTTACTTTTGAAGTTAAACCTACTTGTCGGCTTTTAAGGAAAAATCAATTGATGTGATGAAACCCTGCCAAACTGTATAACAAGAAAGCACCCAAGAAAGCAAGAGAAAAAGAAACAAGGGGCAAGGACCAAAGTCCAGGCAAGCAAACAGCCCAAAAGAGGCAGGCCACAAGGAAGTAAGGGAATCACTAAGTACCCAAACCTCCACAAGTCCCCTTGAAGAATATTAACTAAGGAAAGGGGAGGTAAACCCGATAAACAAAAATCAATTTGTCTACTTAAAATACTTGGCCCTCTTTGGAAGAATGTTTTTTTTGGACGATTCTGTTTTGAGATCTGGAGTAGCAGAAGATTAGTTCCACAGTCCAATCCAATCCTTATGACAATCGCATCCAAAAGGGTGTGAGCATGGGTGCAAGTCACAAGAACCTGAGCTGAACCCCCAAATACCCTGACAACACTGGTTTTTACTGAGACAAAGAAGGAGAGAGAAAGGTTTGGGTGGAAGGTTTTAGGGTTTCGAGACAGGGGGAGGCGGCGGAGGCGTGGATGATGGCGGGATTTGGGGGGAGAATCGCGCCTGGAATTCGCTGGTTGCTGGGGTCCAGCCAGCCAGGTGGTAAGTAGTGATCGGAGCAGCTGCGGCGGAGATACTATGCGAGAGAGGGAGAGAGAGAGAGAGAGAGGCAGGCGTAGGAAAATGCCATTCATGCATGCATGACCCAGCACACGATTATAGTCCCCGCAACAACGCGGTATTTGTAGTGGTGGCGCAATCGCAGCAGCCGTAAGTAATAACGACACACAAACAGCTCAGCCGCCGATGATGCCATCCCTGGTCAAACACCACAGGGGGAGCGATGGATGATGCACACGATGGGGGGGGGAAGCGGGGGCGAGGAAGCCGCCGACGGAAGCCGCAGAAGATCATCAGAGTTCAGCAAATTCCTCAACAGTCAGTCCCGGGGATGCAGAAAAAATAACGATCAAAGATAAGATCCCTTTTTTTCTCAAATCCTTTTCTTCTTCTCCGCGTTTTTGTCTTCTTCCCCGCTTACTTGGTTGTTTGTATTCTCCAACTTCCATTCCTGCACGGCGGTCTTTTTCTCTCTCTTTTTTCTTTTTCTTTTTGGCGAAAAATCGCCAAAATGCAACACATTTTTCTGAAAATGAAATGTTCTGTCACAAATTCCTTGATTTTATTTTTTTTAATTCAAAAAGACGTTGCCACATTTATTTATGTCTACTGCATACAATTTTAAGAGTTCCTTGAAATAATGTCACCAATTAAGTTCAAATCTGATTAGGGATGCTCGTCACCAGAGCTAAATTGAAACGAAAACCACCGCTGCACTGTTCCGAAATTATCTTTGAAAACAGCTTATTTATTTATTTATTTATTTACGAATGGAATTAATGTCAATAGTTACCTTTATTTTATGGATGCAGATAATTAGTTCCCTGGTAGCACTATTGTTTTTCTTCTTAATAAATTGGGATTTTTTTGGAATTTTTTTGTTCTTCTAGTGTACATCAAACCAATATTGCCAACTTTTTATATAAAAAATGTGAAAATGAAAAGCCTGATAGGTAGTACTGTGGGATCTTTGACACTAATTATATTGTTAGTATCAGGGCTTTTTTACCCTGTTTTAGATCTAGCTCAAGTGGCAATAATCTATAAGACAATTGAGTGAAATTTGGCTATAAACAGGATATGAAGTAAAATTGTTCTTCACATTTTTGGCTACATGCTAGAACCTAAAGAGAAATCTTTCAATTTCCCCCCCTTCCCTAAAAATTATATCAAAATTTGGCTAGTAGAAAACACACACCTATTTTCTAGTCACACTTTATTAAAAAAAAGAAGCCAATTGGCTAAATTAAGTCACAAAGCCCCTTTCATTATTATTAAAATTGTTGATAAGAAACATTTTCTAAAGGAAACTAGATAAACTATATGAATATTCAAGAATTATTTTTTTTGACATGGAATCTTCAAAATCAATTAATTATTGGGCATACATATGTTGAAGTTGTCCCTTAACTACAGGATACAAATGCATTTCATGTCTATATATAGACAATGTTTATAATATTAGGGTAAAAATATATATACAAATATACATAGTTTGTGGAATAGGCTTGTGCCTAGGTTTGAAAGCAAAAAGACCTTAGTTACCAATGAGATTGTTAGGATTGGGAGTCTTGAATTATTGAATTATTTTAAGGAGTGAAGTGAACTCACACTTTTAAATGCTGTAATTCCCTTCATAGGCTTATGCCCAGGTGTGAAATTGCTCAAATAGGTCCCATCATGAATTGTTTTGAAAAGTTGCCTTAGTGAACTAGTTCTTAAATGTTGTATGTCATTTTGCATGCAACTCATGTGAAATCCATGCAAAGTGCATGGAGGTTTTAATATGAAATTGGAGCTTTTGACACATCCTTCCCTGCTTTTCATGAGATTGCACAATCCTAACATTTCTCCATGTTGATTGGGCTGTTGTCAAGTTGGTTGGGACAGGGTCGGCGGGAGTTTCACCTACACACTACTGGGTTTGACGAGGAGGGTGCACAATCCCTAACATTTGTCCATAAGTTTTTATTTATTTATTTTGGGGTTGGGAAGCACGACAGCAGATGCAACCTAAGAAGCCTTTGAAAACCCCATGTGAAGCTCATTGGCAGAGGGACGGCAGGAGTTTCACCTGCACATCACTGGGTTTGAATCCAGGACCTTCCCTCGTCCCAGGTTCACAGAAGGCACTATACCAGCAGCCATCACCCCTGGGTTATTTCTCCATAAGTTTCCAACCTTAGAACTCCTTAGAACTCCGTGCTCGGTACAACACCCAAGATTCTGGCACATTCCCTGTTTTAAAATCTTTAACTACATTTTTGAACTCGCGTTTTTCAATGTAAATTTTTTTAACACATGATAACAAAATAGTTGAAGACTGCATTGTAAATCTAAGGCATTTATTTCCATTCTCTCTGTTTCTTTACAAATTTTTCTAGTGTGTTTTGGAAGAAATTTTGAGTAAGGCATGAATTTTGTTCAAAATCGCTTGACAAGTATATTCAGACTGTTTTTGAAGCAGTTTTGGGTGGTTCTTTGACTTGCTTATAGGGCAGGCAGGCTGGTGTCTGAACACTTAAGATATTGTATGCTCGTCATTATTGCAGGAGGGGCCCATTGTTTGTGGTGTCCAAAGAGTAGATGGTGCCCTCCTCTTGACACATCTGTCGCACTAAAAATCGGCAAAAACTGATTAGAGGCGAGAAAATCAGAGCTCCTAGTGAGGGTATGTTTTTAAAGAAAATTCTCAATCGAACAGCTTATAGCCTATTTCCAAACCCCTCAAAAAAATCCTTAAATATTACTCTGTTGCCTTTAGGGTTACAAAATGACTTGTAGAGCTTAAGATGGCGATTTCAGAGCAGTTTAAATCGCTCAATTTGAACACAAAATGAGAAAGTTATGCACTGATGAAGTACAAGGGGTCATGATGAAGTAAACGTATTTTGCAATTCCAATAAACATATTTTCTTTACTGCTCTTTTTTGCCTGCTCTTTTGGCTTTGCATTTCAAAGATGATTTGTAGAGCTTCAGAAGGCGCTCCTATAACATTTTAAATCACTCAAAATGGAGAAAATTTGAGAAAGATCTGCCAAAAGTGTTCAGTTAATGTTTGGTGATAGGCGCATCTACCCTATCCTCCTGATCTTTGAAATTCTGAGAATTTTCAAAGATCACCTGCAAAGGATTGATGGTTCAAGGTAGCCTTTGACTCTCTGAGAACCATGGTTGTGACTGAAAATCAGTTCTTTGATCTTTTTCGAACCTCTGGTCAAGGGTCCATTTACCTAACCCTTCCCAGCTGAGCTGGTGTTTGTTTTAATGAAAAAGAGAGAACCCGTCAACACTGGTTCAAAGTTCAAACCACTCAGTTTCTTCTTTATTCATTGCTTCAAGGGAGCTGGTTTTGACCCCATTTTTCTGGCCCAGATCATGTCAAATCTATCTCATAAAGACCAAGGTAGACTTTTTTTTAGTGTACTCACACACCTTGTGACATGTTGCAAAAATTCATTCAATTCTTGTGTGGGCTGTCTGATTTTTGTACAACTTGCCTACACTCTTCAAAGGTGTTAAAAACATTCATAAACCTGGCTTCTGGTTCTTCTCACTGCACAGCCATGGTTTTGATGCACGTTAAAGCCCTTAGTGAGGAGCATTATCAGATTCCAGTTACGCTGAGCTCCACCTTGCATGGGCCCTTATTCTCGTAAAGCTCTCACCCTAGGGCTTTACCTACCACTTAAGGAAAGTAGCTTGTTTGTTGGGTCCTGCCCTCACAGGGACAGGGACTATCGCATTGGATCCAACTTTTGGAAGTTTTATCTTATTAGAACCAGTTTCACATTAAGTGAACTGGTTTCTTTGGTGAAAGTGTTTAGACTGTTTAGATTGGATCGGATTGTTTTGATGTTCAGAGTGTGGACACAATACATAGATGTACAACATCTTATCTATCGGCAGGGCATATGAACTCCAATTATAGTTTTGTATCATTTTTTTAACTAATGTTTTTACTACCATAACACCTTGATGGCTTTGGCACTTAATTGCCAAATAATTAATTTAATTTGGAAATGTTGCTTCGATAATTTTCTTTTAATTTGGCTTTTTCTATATGGCTAATATATTAAAATTCAACAATAAAATGAGATGGATGTGGATGGAAGGAAAAAATATTAGTTACAACTTTGTTCATGCATTTTCAAATCCAATTGTTGTTTCTTGAAAATATTAGATACAACCCAACTACTTGTAACAAACAAGATGGAAAAATCTATAACGTTTTTTATGTGAAAAGCTTTAAATAGGTTCCAACATTGATTAGAGGTTCCTTATTTTTTAGTATAGATTTAGTTGTGTGTGCATTTCAACAAAGATAGGACATAAAAAGTTTCACCAAAACACCTTCATTTCTATTTTCAAGAGAGCCAGAAATGAAGAAATGGAAACAACATTACAATATAAAGATGCTTGATGCATATGTTTTATCAAAACAAGTTTAATTTGAAGCAAGTTGAAAAATGTCTTGTGGGCAAGCCACAAAAACATGTTGTACAACTATTGCCAAACCAAGAGTTCAAGCAAGAGGAAGGCCAAAAAAACAAGCAAGTGGAGTAAGAGGAACATGGAGGACAAAGCAAGAAACATCAAAAAAACAAGAGGGGAATATACAATTAGTTCCAACCACATCTTTGGCCACCCATCATGCTTGTTGTGAAAAAATACAGTAACAACTCCCAAGCTTTACACTTTTTCAAACTACTCGCAAAAAACATGGAGTCCCAAGTCCATATGAGAAATTAAGGAAGGCTAGTTTGTGGGATTGGTTTAAGCCAAATGGTGAAGTCAAACCAAACTACATTCATGTAGCAAAGCTTGAAATAGCAATAAAACAAAATAAAAGAAACTTACTCATATTTGAAAAGCATCCAAAACTTCGAAATGCTTTGGTGAACTTGTTACAAGAAATGTGAAAAGCAAGTCAACCCCTTGTTACTTCCACCATACAACCCATAGTGAAAAGCATGATAGAATCTTTTGCTCCTAAAGACATAAGTGATACACCTGGGGGTTTCAAAATCACAAGAAAATGGTTTCATTAATTTCTTAATCAATATATGAGTTGGAATTTCAAAACTACAACTTTTGTAACAAATAAGCTTCCAACTAATTGGAATCTACAAGGGTAAAATATGGGTTATTGGCTTGTTTACTTTGTAAAAGGTTACAACATTCCTCCAACCCTAGTGATCAATAATGACCAAATAGGAGTACATCTTGTGCCAACAACAAGAAAATGAACATGGGAAGGTGAAGGTGAAAAACACATCAAAGTTTTAGGGATAAAAGATGAAAAATAAGTTACTTTCAATTTGTTTCATTAATTGTAGATGGGTTGTTTTTCCCTCTTTAGGTTGTATTTATGAATACCATCAACAAAACACACTAATAGAAATCTTGTCATTTGCAACCAATCATTATGCAAGTGTCTATAACTCATTTGTAATTAGATAAGTTGTGCGTGCAATTACAAAATTGATATTATATAATTTGGTTGCGTGTGTAGCTAACATGCAATTAATAATATACAAATGGACATGTGTTATAAAAATCATGGCCAAAGCCAATACATACTTATGTTAATACACTCAATATCTCTACTTAAATTATATAGAGTGGTCCTATACCTTTAATACTAAAGTTAAACCCATGCTAACTAATGTTAACCAAAGTAAAACATTAGCTAAACTTAGGCTAAATTCACATGAATCCAAGCTAAACTAATGGTGGCTAAATTAACCATGGTTTAATCAATCATGGTTAAACTAACTTTGGCTAAATTAACCATAACTAAATTAAGTTTATTTTATTTCTTATAATATAATTAATTTAGCTAGTAAGTAAACTAGGTTAGTATGGCATAGGTGGCATATAATATTTGCATGTAGGTTGCAACTACATTGGTTGCACTTGCAACTATTTTTTTTATCGCTCTTTTTTTGCCCTAAATTCCAAATTGTGAATAGTATATAAGTAATTACATTTCTCTTGTTCATAAACCAAATACCAAATCCCATTTGGGATGGGCCATTATAGTAAAAAAAAAATGTAATAATGGTTCTTACATTACCTATATGTATAATATTAATTGAAATCAATTCTTTACATGTCATAGTTCCTTATGTTCATTTATATTCATATTAAATTACTCAATCATTTTTGCATCATTGTATAATAATTATATGACCACATTCTCTATGTAATGACACATCATTTTGTCCATGTCATTTTGTCATCAATCATGGATGTCATATGGATGAAAATTTGTAATGAATAAGCAATGTCATCCTTCTTAATACCATGTCATCATCTATAAGTCAAATGCACCACTAATGTGACTACAATTTTTTCCACATAGGATTTGAAATAATATTTTATGACTATAATCAATTATGTAGTCATTTAAAATATCTAGTCATTGATTTCTTGGTTACAAAGGACATAATTCTTTCTAGTGATTGGTTTTGTCCCAACATTTGAATCAAGTTGTAATGTTTAAAGGAAGGTCATTTATGGCATTCATTTCAAAATTTAAATAATATATTATAAAAGACAATTGGAAATTTTGTACATTTTTTTTTTTTGAACTTGTAAAATGTTCATACTTGGGTTTTTCATAACTTATTAAATATCACTAAAGTTACATTCACACATAATGGTAGAAATGTTGGTATAATCAATGTAAGTTACATGTTCATGTGTTATTGTTAAAAGTAGAAATTCCTAAGCTAATTAGTGCCATCCATAACATTAGAATGAAAACATAAGGTTTAAGGTCACAACATAAATACCCATTAGATCACATTTAAAATTCATATGCAACATGAATTCAAACAAAATGACAATCTAGTGTTAAGATTTTGTCATGGGCACGAAAATTACAAGAAAAAGAATTAAGCTATGAACACAACAGCAAAAACAAATCACAAGAAATGTAAACTTAAATATAATCCAAGACCAGAAACACAAAGATGCAAAGCAAGAACACGATATATGCTAGAAAATTATTCAAACATAACTTTATTTTGATAACATATGAAAACAAAGGTTCTGACAAGAAAACATACCCAACACTAGTGTTAAACAAATTGAAAATAATGGGAGGTTTTACCTTTATTTATACCCCATTAGGTATTCAATTCAAAAAAACTTCCATAAAAGCTTTCATGTGTGCACCGACCAAGGAAGTTTCTTAAAAAGTTTCTTAACTAATAGTGAACCAAAAATTAACTAAAACATAATTAAGGGTTAATTTAGATTATACCCCATTGAGGACCTGGTTCAAAGAAGCTTTCATAAAGGCTTTCATATGTGCACTGACCAAAAACGTTTCTTGAAAAACTTCCTAACTATAGTGAACTAAAAACTAATTAAAAATTAACTAAAATTTACTTTAAATTATACCCCATTGGGACTTAGCTCATGGAGGCTTCCATGTGTGCACCCACCAAGGAAGAGAAGTTTTATAATTAATAGTGAGAGGAGTTAATTAAAAATTAACGAAGGTGTAAGCGATGATGTAGATGACTATGTTGGTGTAAGTAATGGTTTAAGTGATGGGTGATGGTGTTCTTCATGTTAGGTTTTGGTTAGGCAAAACTCACATGATGTTTACAACACCATTCCCAAGTCTTGGGAATGATTAATTGTGAATTGTATTATTGATGCAACAAGGATAACCTTGCTTGTTTTTTACATTTTCAGAGGTTCAAAGATGTAAGAAAATTACGTAACGTGCATGGCAATGTAGGGAAAACTTGGTGTAATCGATGATGTAGGCAACTATATTGGTGCAAATAATGATGCAAGCAACAGATGATGGGTGTGCTTGTGACATCACCTCCCTTTCTAATGACGAATCCCACAAGGAACGGCCTTGGGCTTGTTTGGATACCGCATGTGAAAGTCTTTCATTTTTTCCATGGCATTTAATAAATTCTCAATTGGTTCCTAGGTACGTTCATTAATGTCATAACTTTGTCAATGAACTAAATATTGTAACTTATGATGTGATATCCTTGAATCTAGGATTTCTTCAACTTTATATTCTTGCTCACCATCAATTACAAATGGTGGAGGTGGTTCATGTGTTCCCCTTAGAATGGTAGAAGAATGGTAGGGTTCCAATCATGAAACATGAAACAAGGGGTGAATATTTATGGATTATGGAAACTTGAGTTGGAATGCCATTGTGTTGATATGTTTCACAATGGTGAATGGGCCAAATCTTTGGTAGTCTAATTTTTCTAACAATCAAATTGTTTTGATGTTTTGTCGTTGAAACCAAGCTTGATCTCCAAACTTGAAATTTGGTTGGTCTTTACAATGTTTATTAGCATTTTCCTTGTATTGCCTTCAAGCTTCTTCAAGGTTGGATATAAGTTGTGTTCAAATGTTTATTAACCACATGACTCAATCCTTAGCTATAGAATTCATGACATCATTTACACCTTGGATGTCAAACTTGGGATGTAAACCATGATTTGTAAATAATGGTGTTTGTTGCGTTGTTGAATGCATCATGTTGTTGTAAGAAAATTCTGCCACAAACAAGAGATCCGAGCAATTATTTTGGTGATAATTAATTATATTTCATAAATATTGTTCCAAGATTTGATTGACTCGCTCCATTTGCCCATCTATGTGGGAATGGAAGGTTGATGATAACTTCACCTTCACACCCAATAGTTCAAAAAGTTGCTTCCAAAACTTGAGTGCAAACTAAAATCCACAATTAGAAACAATGTTTTCAAGAAGTCCATGATAATGAAAAACATGATCAAGGAATAACTTAGTTGTCTTTTCACCAGTTATCGATTTGTTGCAAGGAATAAAATGAACCATTTTCATGAGATAATCCACCACCGCCAAAATGGAATCAAACGAGTTAAATTGTGGAAAATCCATGATGAAATCCATGGAAATCAAAGACCATGGTGAAACAAGGATTGATAATGGTTGAAGAAGTCCATGAATGTGATGATAAGGATTCTTTGCATGAGCACAAACATCACATCAACCCACAAATTCCTTCATGAACTTCCAAAATTGCAACCACCAATAATCACAAGACACTAATTCCATGGTCTCATTGAATCCAAAATGGCCAACAATCAATGTGTCATGTCTAGTTTGGATAACTTGAAGTTGCACAAAGGATTCCAATATGTATAACAGTTCGTCATCATACAACAAACCATCACGAAATTCGAATTTGTCAAAATCATTATGAAGGTTCTTCCAATGACTTCAAACAACAATGATAAGAGAATCATTGATTAAATTTTCACGAATGCGTTAAAGGATGGCTTTATCTTCAGGAGTTACCGATAATGTTTGAAGCTGAAGGTTTTTGGGTTTGAGAATGGTGTCACATTGTTGATCATAAATGGCATCCCCCTCCTTAAGCACGAAGTATGAACAACAAAATAACGCATTTAGTTTCCCTTAGTGTCACCTTGGATGATAAATAATCACGAACCAAAATTGAAACATGGATAATGCCCATCGAATTTGATGTCGATTCAACACACAAACTATCATGAAATATTGAAAATTCATATGATCAAAATAGATAGTGATTTCATGTTGAACTTTTTCAAATAGATGACACCACTTTTCAAAGGCCTCCACAATGGCCAAGAGTCCTTTGTCATGAATCTTGTAATTAATTTCGATAAGAGAAAACTTACAAAAATGGAAACCAATTGGATGAAAAAGATTATCTTCTTTGAGTTATGAAAGTATGGTGTTTAATGCAAAGTTAAATGCGTTTGTCTTAAACACAAAAGGTTTAGAAGAATTTACATGAATCAAAAATGGGGTAATTATGAAGGAGGCTTTCAAAGATTGAAAGGCATTTTCAACTTCAATTCCCCAAGAAAAAAGTTTATCCTTGTGAATTAAATGAGTAAAAGTGGTCACTATCGTGGAACAGTGTGCAATGAATCATTGATAAAAATTGGTAAAACCCAAGAAAACATTGAACATCCCTAACCGAAGTTGGGGTAGCCCAATCCATAGTAGTTTGGACCTTACAAAGGTCCATGCCAACATCATCTACAAAAATAATATAACCCAAGAATTCCACTTCAAATTGATGGAATCCATTTTTCTCCAATTTGGCATAAAAACCAACTTGTTAGAGCTTTTCAATGAGCCCTACAATTATTATTTTTTACAAAACAAATGTTATGTAATATTATTTTTAAAATAATAATAAATTTCATTATTTATATTGAAGGATCCATGAATATATTTATAATGTACATTGGTATAATAGGGCCACAATTTCGTTTTGATTGCACTAACTTTAAAGCTCAATTAATCATTAGAATAATCAATTTTAATGAAATTAAAAAATGGCCCATCTAACTATGTTTGTAATCTTTTATGTGGACATGATTACTTGTTAAAAATTTAATTTACCACACATTTATCACATCCTTGCAAAAACAAATTCATTTTTTGAGATGAAAATTTTCAAATTAATCACATGGTATCCTATCATGGTTCATATTATGTCAAATGACATGAATCAATATACCTTCAACTTTCATAAAGACTAAAAATCATTTAAATTTTTTTGAAGTATATTTGTGTTTTTGAGTACACATGTACATTACATTTATTTCCACAAATATATTCTAATCTCCCATTTTATAAAATGCAATGAAATAGTTTTCTTTTTTAATCTTTTGCCTATGTTATATTCTAACATAATATGCAAAAATATTGTGAAATTTTTTCAAAAGTTTGAGGTGGGATACATTCAAACATGCACATCTTTAGAAAGTAATATAATGTGACACCTCAAAGGGGTCACCATAGTGTGCTTTCACCCAAGGAAGCTTCCATAGAGGTTTCCATGTGTGCACTAACCAATGAAGTTTTTTTTAAAGCTTTTTAATTAATAATGAACTTAAAATTAACTAAAACTTAACTAAAGGTTAATTTAGATTATACCCCATTGGGGACCTAGTTCAAGGAAGCTTCCATGTGTGCACTAACCAAAAAAGTTTCTTGAAAAACTTCTTAATTAATAAAAAACTAAAATTTAATTAAAATTTAACTAAAGGTTAATTTAGATTGTACCTAATTAGGGATCTAGCTCAAGGAGACTTCCATAGAGGTATGGAAGCTTCCATGTGTGCATTGACCAAAAAAACTTTTTAAAAAACTTACTAACTAATAATGAACTAAAATTTAACTAAGAATTAACGATGATGTAAGCAATGATGTAAATGATTATGTTGATGCAAACAATGATGCAAGCGATGTGTGATGGTGGCTTCCATGGCAAGTTTTGGTTAAACAAAACTCATGTGATGTTTACAACACCATTCCCAAGTCTCGGGAATGATTAATTGTGAATTGTATTGTTAATGCAACAAGGATAGCCTTACTTACTTTTTACATTTTTAAAAGTTCAAAGATGTACGAAGATTACATAACCAAAAACATGCATGGCAACGTAGAGAAAACTTAGATGACAATTTTTTTTAAAAACCAATGGTTGATTTTTTAAATTAAAATCAACATCTTTTGATTCTAGATGGGCATGGGTCACACATCACAATATAGGTGCTTGAATAAGTACCAAAATTAAGGTTGGACATGCTCACTTTACATGCACATACTTTACATGCATTCTAACCATTAGATGTTAAGTATTTCAAATCATTCAAAAACGCATTTAAAAAGGTAATAATCTTTATTATGGCAAAAAAAAAGTCTTTTGAACAAGACAAAATCACACTAGCAAAATGGGTGGACAAGGCCTTATAGCATTCTTTATGAAAGGAAAAAGTATTAACATTAAAGTTCAAGGTTTGTGGAATTTGGCCATTGAATCATGTAACCATGGTTGGAAGGTTTGGTCCAAGTGGAATTTTCACTACAACAAAAGAGAAAATTCATGAAAATTCACACCAATCAATTGCAACACTAGATGAATCTAGCAAAAGTGGGGATGAAAGTAAAGTTACCACAAAGTTATTGAACATTGTTATAATTTTCCAACTCATGCCTACCATTACTCCTACCACATTTGAATGCCCATTTTCACCCAGATTTCAAATTACTATGTAGAAATGCCATACAATCCGACCACACTGACAAACAACCATGAAGATGATCAATTGGTGGTGAACTTGGAAGATCATACTCCTGAATTAAATAACTTAATTGGTCTAAATCAAATTCTAAAAGTTATAGGATTGGTTAAATTATTGTCTCTACAATGATTACCAACAAAGAAAAAGACAAAACAAAGAAATGGTGGATTATTTTAGTTCACATGTGGCCATATCATATCAACATTTGGTAATATTAAAACAAAAGGTAATGGACAAAAAAATCATAGATAAAACTAAGGAGTTGAAATCAAAGGAGAAAAATGAGAGAAGATCATGAAGGGTTGAAGGTACATTTATCCAAGTTCAACAAGCAACTCAAAGGAGAATTGAAAAGGAAAATAAAGTTAAGTTCAATGACACATGATCTATTGCTAGTGTTAAAGCTATTGGTGAAAGATTCCACGACAATTTTAGAGTAAGGTTTTGAAGCCCATGCTTTAAAGTACATAGGGTTTAGCTTAGGAATCAAATCTATGCAACAAAGAAGTTTTAAACAACAAAGAAGGGGAAAAAATGCAACTTATTAGGTATGTCCTAGCCAAGTTGCAACCTTCCACTCAACAATAGTAAATGAAAAAGGCAAGGGTGTGCCCATTTTTGACGACTGCCCATGACTAATGCTCGTCACTAGTAAAAAAAAGGGGGGGGACAAAGAAAGAGGGTGGATAGGTATGGGAGGTTTGTGACAAGTTCTATTTGTTCTAGTGACTTAGAAAGGAGAAAAAAAAATGATATAATTTAGAAGAGAGAAAAAGGAGGGACAATGTGTGAAAGGGAAAGAAAGAATTAAAGAATGAGGCTGAAAAGGAGGGGGAAAATTTTGAAAAAGAAGAAAAAAGGTTAATACAAAGTTTTGATGAAATTTGAATGATGGGTTTTTGTGATGGGTTCTATAATTTGAGTAATGCATTAATGATGACCTCAGGTGTAATTACCTGACCTATGCATGACTTAAGCTAAACATTGGCAACAATGTTAGGTATAACAAACTGAGTGTCAATGATGACATCAGATATAATGCTTTGAATTGAACTTTGGTGATGGTGTTATGTGTAATGAACTGAATGTTGGCAATGCTGTCAAGGATAGTGATGGTGTCAAGTTTTTGTAGATAAACGTAGACACAACACAAAAAACATTCAAACATGTTGACATAACACATAAAACATACATAGACACACACATTGAATGCTTGCATCCTCTTTACATAATGGCATTTTGATGGCATTGAGCTTTTGTGGACAATCACAACATGAAAACCGTACACATATTTAAAAAAAGAAGGGGATTGAAAGAGAGAAGAAGACATATCTGAACTAGTTTAGGAAAGAACTCTGACAAGTATTGTTGAAATGTTCTTCTTTCAGATCTAAAGAAATATACAAAAATTGCCTGAAATCAGTGGAGGCCTGTGAGAGCAGGCCTTCTACTGCATAAGCATGAAAGTTTTTTTCATTTTAATCGGCAGAATGTCTGCATGTGATCTGCAAAAAAAAATTAGAATTTTTTTCTAGTTTACATTTTACCATTCTTTCTTTTCTCCCCTGAAAGATTCGCCAATTTTTTTAATATCAGAAAATTGAAAACAAAATCCCTCGCCCTCTTATCGTTAAACTACTCTAACGTAACTTTGGTTTTTCATCGGTATGGATGGCGTCAAATTTATATCTGACGGTCAGCATACGTGCAGAGTGTAACCAGACGTTTGGTTCTAAAGGTGGGCATCCCACACGAACGGGGAAAAATAGGGAAGGTAGGAAAGTAGGCCCTACGTAGGCCTACTTTACATACCGAGTATTTTTTCACTATCAACCCTATTCCAGGTATTAACCACGCTGTTGTTGCTGAGACCTAGTAATTTCCCCCTTCCACCGGTCCCAAACCCTGGGATCCAACCCACCGCTGGATCGTGGACTGGATGGTGAGGATTAGCAAACTTTAGTTAGGGTTCCGTCGAAAAAATTCCAAAAAAAAACAGATCGGTCTGTATGTTTTCCATCCATCTCTCATTACTGCAGCAGATTTTCTGTCGGAGGGGTAAAAGCAAAAATTGGAGATGCGGGGTATCGATCCCCGTACCTCTCGCATGCTAAGCGAGCGCTCTACCATCTGAGCTACATCCCCAGGGCCAAGTAGACCAATTTCTGTCAGAGCACAAATACAATAAAGTATTTATAGTGATATATCTGGAGGCTTTTGCATTGGCTCCCTTCAGGGATGATTCTGTGCCCCACTATAAGATATCAAAAAGTGGTTTGTACGTCCAACTGCAATAGCATTGCTTTCATCTCAACTATGTCCTGGGTTTAATTCTTTGTGCTCTGATATTTTTACTTCCAAGTTAACAATCTACACCTATGTTGCTGCCAGAATAATATTATCATGGACATATTTGAACTCTGGAGAACTCATGTGCTCAGAAGCATCTTGACATCCCGTGGATGATTTCTGTAGTAGTGGATGATTTCTCATCATTTGATGATGAAAGATGCTTCACAGCAGAACATGTCTTTAAAACAAGAATATTAAACTCATGAGAAACAAAGGATAAATCGGACATGACTGCCTCCATAGTTAAAGACACCGTATGCACTGGTGCATATGGAGAATTTGAACTTTTGTTTAATATTTACAGAACAACATGCATTATGGTTTATGGTTTAAACCCTAAACCCTAAACATCAATCCCCCATGTACCACGGACAAACCCTCACAGAAATGGTTTAAACCCTAAACCCTTAACATCAATCCCCCATGTAGCATTTCCTTCCCATGTGTCTAACCTAGCAAGAGTTCATTGAAAACAAAAATTTGGAGATGCTTGCCGGAGGCCAGGATCAACAGAACTTAATCACAGTTGTGGCTTCAGACAGTGCCTTATGTATAGGGGAAGGCCTGCTCCCTAGGGCCTCCCATAATTTGAGGGTTGTAACTTCAAGGGTGGTAGCCAAGGGTATAGGCCCCAAAATTAGGGCAGCCTGTGGGAACAGGGCCCTCCCCCCAGCATAAAGTACCAAAGAGTTTTTATTCAAGTGGTGAAAGGTCTGCATGTGATTGATAGAAGGGTCCTTCAGTTGATGAACAAATATTCCATTTATAGAGGTGTTTTCAAATACAAAGACACTTTGCCTTCAATTAGCATTTTGTAAAACACTTAAA
>Ga0209611_10007541_pt1 | contig 17375 bp, 8 predicted proteins | sample S1TSphgellanicum_3_FD_187693 | JGI IMG/M metagenome (GOLD analysis project Ga0209611, IMG submission 187693) | Host-associated microbial communities from peat moss isolated from Minnesota, USA - S1T2_Fc - Sphagnum magellanicum MG (SPAdes) (version 2) | ecosystem: Host-associated > Plants > Peat...
TTATATACACATATACATAATAATATATTGTGACATTTTTTTGGGTCATAAGAATTTTATGTTAACTTGTGAAAATATTATCCTTAAATAACTAATACAATTCTATCATGTCAAATTAACTAATTAACCCTTTATTTTTAAAGCAAAGCACCAAGGAGGTGGGTGTGGTTCCTAATTACATGTTTGCACTCAACAATGGTATATACCTACTTGCCCATCAAAGATAACCAATTTGTTAACCAACCTCATTTGGAATTGCTAAGGGTCAAGGTTCAAATGAACCATGATGACAAAACAATCATTAGCAATGTTCACCATTGTGTTTTTCAATCCCATATTAAGGTTTAGAAGAAAAGTTGCTAGTTTTTTGGATTTTCACGACTTGGTGTAACATATAACAACACAAGTCTTTTGCAAGAATGGTACTAGCAAAAATTCTTAAGGTTACAAGAACCAACATTGAAAACATGTAACATAATTATTTTCTTGGCACCAACTTATGCAACCTTCAAAAAAATTAATTTCATGAATTGTGCAACTTCTAAATATATGTTAAGTATAAAATTATTATAGGATTCATGTTTGACATCTCCTATCTCACCCAACTTCAATTGTATTTAAATCTAATATTTTAAACATGAAATTCTAGACCCAAATTTTATTTAAGGTTTTGTGTTTTGTTCTTGTTAACTTTTCACGTTTTATTGTTTGTTAATGTTGGAGTTTTGTATTGTGCTTTGTTAGCTAGAGTTTTGTGGACCTTGGAATCAATAGAAATAATGAGTATACAAATAACATAGCCTTATTGAAATGGATATTGACATGATACATAATAATGTTGCTAGAATATTTTTATAACACTGCTTGTAATTGTTGAACATGTGAAGAGTAAAATTGTTTTAGTATGGGCACCACAATCGTCATGTCAAAGTGGGTATCAAGAACTTGTTGTGCAATTCTAGCACCTACTTGGTCAAACAAAAATGGAGTTCAGAAAACAAACCACTTCAACCTTCTAAAACATAATTGTTGAAAGCCTTGTATGCACAAGTTGAGTTTTGGAAGCCCTACAATTGCACCTCCCTAATATGGACAATTTTTTTTATGAATGATGGTAGGTTTGTAAATATTATTACTACTTAGGTCATATGATACATTATGTGTTACAATGACATTGTGTGAGTCTTGTGGTCCTTGCTCAAAAAACTATAGTTAAATGTAAATATTAATATTGCTTAAATCGTATCATAAATTGTGTCTCTTATAGTCTTTGCTCAAAAAACTGAATGTTGCACAAGGTTGATATTAGATAACATATTTCAAAACTAATGGCATCACAACCACAAGAAAGCATGTAAATGTCTATCATTCTAATCTTGCCCAAAAACTACGTGAAAAAATCAACAACTCAAAGAAAGGCCCATAGGTATGGAAAGTTGCTAAAAAAACACCATTTTTTTTTGGGGTTATTTAGACCTCTACAAGAAGGATCATGAACAACAACATGCCTTCTTCCAAGATCTTGCCTCTTTCATTACCAAAAGTTGTATACCAATCCACATTGTTGAAAAGATATGGCTTTATCATGTGTCATTGCAATTATGTCCTTCTTGGATATCTTTGCTTTTCTAGGAAACACCAAACAAGGTGCTTCCTAACTTAATAAAGCAAACCAAAAATATGTGTATTACCTACCTTGTTTGAATCCTTATGAATGACATTAATGTTTGATCTATGTATGTCTGTGCCCACAATGTGAACTTGCACTTGTCATCAACTTCATTAAAAACATTGGTAGCTTAAACATGTCACAATAAGCTTGTTTAAATACACTAAAACAATGAGTTAGACAATGGCATTGAAAATTCAAGCCTTGTTCGACAAATATGATTTGAAAAGAAAATTTGGGCTTAGGTAAAAAGAGGGCATTAACTTGGGAGCAATGATTATGCAACTTTTTAATATGTGATGAGAGTGAGGGATTGGAGTTGGAGGAGGCTTTTCAAAGCACTTATTTTGAGCATGTTGTTTGAAAGGTGTGTAAATATATATGGTACAAAAGATAACAAGGTTTCAACTAGTTTACATGTTCAATTTCTATCTCATCTACCCAAGCTAGCTTCCATTAATGCATGACATGACCTAAAAAGTCCAAAAATGGATGCCAATAGTGGATAAAGCCATGCATTAATGTGGGCCTACAACCTCCAAAATTAAGGACTCCTATGAAAATGATGTTTCTTCATTTTTTTTGTGTTCCTATTTTGGTTATATTATAATTTGTTTTTGTATTTTTGTTTATTTATGTTGATGTTTGTTTGATTGTTTCAATTGTCGCAAATTTTTGGTCATTTGTCATTTTCTGCTTGAGAATGAAAGTTGCAAAATCAACTCATTTTCATGGTTTTTTGTATTTTTCCCACTTTGTCAATGTTCCAAATTACAATCTTTGTGCATATCAATTATGATTTTTTTTTGTGCAAGCTTACAAAGCCATGTTGTTATGTTCCAAGACACGTTTTTATATCACTTCAACCCAATGTTGTGTGCAACAATCAACATAGATAACCATGTGTAACTAATGGTCAAATATTTGCATTGTTAATTTAGCTGCATGTTACTCGAATCATTGTGGACAACCTTTTTCTTGTTCTCAAAGTGTGTCCTCAACGAGTCTTGGGGGCACTAGTTGCTCAACAATGATTTGAACAAGACAATTATAATTATGACATTGAAATCTTAGGGAAAAATAATGTTTCCCCTTATATTGGGCATCATGCCAATTGATGATGCCATGGGTGGGTATGACATTGAGTTGCATCAACATCATGTGAATATCAAAAGACATGAAATCTTTGTGAAAGTTTGTGGATGATTGTTTGAAAAATCATTATTTATTTTCTTGTCATCTTTCAAATAGATGATTGTCACATGTGATGGTTTAAGTTATGAATTCACTAAAAAAAATTCACCTTTGACATTGTGAACATGAGGTTGTTCACATCATTTCATAGACCCCCAAAAAAAAAACTAATGAAGTTTTCTTCCTTGCAATTTACATCACATAATAAAGTTGTCAAAATTATGCAATGTAGATCAATGTGAAAAGAAATCTTTGTTGTACGGTTTGAATATTTATATTCATAACCCTTTCACAATTGGTTTTATCAAGTGTTACATTAAACTTTGTAAGGAAAACACTAAAGTTGTAAAGTAGTACTGAATTCTTTTCAAGAAATGGCACAAACCATGACAAGGTTGTACTTGAAAGGCGAAAGCACGCTACAATAGACTTTTATGGAAATCACAATTTTAGTTTTTATAGGTTAGTCAAATTTTAATGTTGTATATAATTAAAATGCATTTGAAAAATATAACAAAAATGAGATGAGAAACTGAAACTTATATTATAATCCTCCCAACTTTGGAAAATTTCCACAAAAAATATCAATATTTAGCCCATGGTGAAATTTGTAATGTAAGGTACATTGAGGTCATAATTTAAATAACCATGGTTATGGACTTTTTGCTTCTATTGAAGTTTAAAAACATGCCATTAACTTTGGACCATTGCACATTGAAGCATCATGACACTTAACATGAAAAGATGAAGAAATCATACAAGAAAATGTCCCCTTTTTGTTTAAGATCTAAAATAATAATTGATAACCATTGAAACTTGCAAAGCTCAAATTTCAATATCTATATTGATTTTTTTAGAAATCAATATTTAGGAAATGTGTAAAAAGATTTAATTTAAAGTGGTATGAACTTGGACATGAGAAACAAATGTTAATTTCAATATAAATGTTTTTTTTTTTGGCCTAATTTCACTATGCTCAAAATACACTAGATATGAACTTTCATATGCACTCTCAATTGTTGTTTTTGGCCCATTATAGTATATTTTCACCATGAAAGGAAAATCCAACTTGAGAAACATTATTAGGATAGTGATTAGGTTGCAAACAAATGAAGTCAAACTTGTTGAACAAAGTTTTAGAAATTTGATGTTGTTCCATCAATTTCTTCAAGCACGTTAACTTGACATTCAAGGGAAGTTAGGTAGCATTTGAAATGTTCTAGTTCATGTAGTAAAAATGTATAGAACCAATGAAACTAACAAATTATAGGTTTTTATTAAAGACTAAGTTTTATCACAATTGAAACATGGCTTCTGTATTGCTACATAGTGATAATGCCAACTTCAAAAATGAATTCACATGTGTTTCCATGAATTTTCAAAAAAATGTAATTAAATGATTAATCTTAAAGTAAATTGAATGTGTAGATTGTAATAAAAATTAAAATCTCTAGTTTTTTTTAGTACCAACCTATCATAATTGTCAATATATGGGCCATGGCCATTCATATACTTTGAGAATTAATCATTTAATTTTACATAAGATAAAAGACATTCAAAGTTTTGGCCTTGAGTCAACATTGGATATCCCACTACTTCTAATACTACTCACTTTATGACCAATGAAACATTTTGGATTTACAAAAAAATCATTGTGCACTTAATTTCATTACATTCCAATGCTTATAACTCATGCAATCATTCTTCAAAATTATGGGGGTGCAAGATCTTATGGGTACATGTAATCCTTGACTCCTTTGATAATGATTACAATTAGAACAACTAACATTGGTCGCACAAAGTTCTTGGATTTGTTATAGAAAGTCTTGTAAAGCCAAGGTTTTGAAGTTTTGTTTCACAAAATTCTTGATATGATGTTGAATATTATGCAATGTTGATATCATCATGGCAATTAAACCTTTCATTACAATTCACCAAGGTGCATGACAATTCAACAAGGCATTTCACCAAACTGTCAAGGATGAAACAAAAACCAAATGCAATATTATGTAATAGTTAAAACTTGCATTGGTGAGATTGAGGATGATGCCTTTGAAACTTCTATTTATATTATCTAAGAAAATTTTAAAATATTCATTAATTGTGTAAAAAGTTTCACAAAATTAAACCTTTTTAAAAAATTCATTAATCAAATATTTTAACAAATTTCATTAACTAAACCTTTTATAAACTTTTGTTAATTAAGTCTTGTAGACATTCTTATTAATTAAACCTTCTAAAATTTTCTAAGCATATTCCTTGTATTTTGAAAAAACCTTTCATTAATACTTGTTATCAATGACATATCAACCATCTAGCCATGTTCTCAATCTTTTGGGTCAAAATCAATGTCCATGTTTTGTTGATGAGAAAAAAAAGCAAAACAATTGAGATGTTTTCTTGTTCAAGGAGATAATTTTCATTGTTCAAAACATGTTAGGGTAGAATGGCCCATCATTGATCACTAACCTATCACCAATCACTTTTGCAAATCTTTCTCAATTCTTCTCCATTTTGAGTGATTTAAAATGTCATAGGAGTGCCTTCTTAAGCTCTACAAATCACCTTTGAAATGCAAAGGAGCAGCCCAGAAAAAGCAGTAAAGAAAATATTTTTTTTCGAATTATAAAATGCATTTTTTTTCCATTTTTTTCATTTTGACCCCTCCTATTTCATCAATGCATAATGTTCTCATTTTTTGTTCAAATTGAGGGATTTAAACTGCTTTCAATTCATCATCTTAGGCTCTACAAATCATCTTCTAACTTTAATAGAATAATATTTAAGGATTTTTTGAGGGGATTGTAAATAGGCTATGAACTGTTCGATCCAAAATTTTCTGTAAAAATGACCCCCCCTACTTCGGGGGGCCACAACTTTCTCGCCTCTAATTCAATTTTGGCAATTTTTAGTGTGATAAATGCACCATGAGGAAAGTTCTATCTACTCTTTGGACCCCATAAACAATGGGGCCTTCATGCAAAAACGGCAAGCAAACCCTACCTTAAGTGATCACTTATGGGCTATTTTACCTTACTCATTATTTTAAGTTTGTAACAATCTTGAATCTAGAGAATTATGTGTTGAGCCTTAGGTGGGGGCATTCTCAAAATAAGGGACCTAGGGCAAGGCGATAGCCAAGTCCAGCCTTGCATTTTGGGAATGTCTCCCACCCATGGGCTTTACTTATCATAAAACACAAGGCAAAATTTATCATGAACCAAAACCAAGGTAGTTCACGAAGCATATGAATGGGAGGGTTCGTATGCCTATTCCTCAATAACGGGATGGTTCTCACACCTATAAGTAGCCATAATTTCCCTCCCACCTTTGATAGGCATAATATCCCTCCCAATTTCTAAGAGGGAAATTCATGCATATAAGGTGCCCTTCACATATAATACAAATTTTCTCCAAATGCCTAAAGTGAGTAGCTTATGGGGTGTTTAAAGATGAGGAGAATGCTTCATTAGTCTGAAACAAACCAGTGGAAGAAGGATGAACATCTAATGACCTATCCTGGACCCAAATGGCCAAGCCAATGAGATCTAATGGAAATTAAAAGGTTGTCCCAATTGGGTTTCTTCCAGTGAAAAATCCCAAACCATTGTTGAGCTAAGTCCCAATTAATGAATTCTGAGGGCCACTTTAGATAAGGGTCCAAAGAATAGGATCCAATGAAATCAAACATTCCTATTGGTCAAGAGTTTTAGATTGGTCCCAAGGTTTTTAGACAAAGGTCCAAAATGAAAGCAAATCAAATTGTGATTTAACTTACATGGGATCATTTTAGAAGAAAAACCAATCAGTCTAGACCAAAAAATAGAGAGCTCATGGTTTGGAGAACCAAAGTTTAAAATAAGGTCCAAGGTTGCTCATTTCTTCATTTTTTGCTCTTTTTTCTTGTTGTTCAAATTCTTTGATAATGAAAAATGCATCTATGAATTGAGGACATTGTTGAGAGCACAATAGCTCCCTCATTTTTTGATCATTTTAGAATTAACATGGCTAGTTTTGTGAATCTAAGGTGATTGCTAGAAAGAGTGCATTTTCAGCCCTTCCAATCCAAGTGCACAAAATGGAAGTGAAAACAGAAAATTAAAAAAATCATTTAAAAAAATAAAAATCAAAGGTTGACTTAATCCTCTCACATATCAATAATGCATTTTTTATATTGGACTATCAAATTGGACCCCAAACCTTTAGACACACTTATTGTACCTTAAGAAAAAAAGTTTTTTTTAGTGTGAAAAAGGGTCCAATTCAAGGTTCAATTTGCTTCAAGACCCTTGTCTAAAATGGCCCTAAAATCATTGAATTGACCTATCTACTTTGAATGCCAATGAAAGGGCCACTGATGGCTAATACTGGCAGGTGTGGTCTCCCCACACTTGCCTGGATAGGGCTCATTTAGGGAGTGCTTTACTACAGCCCACTCTCTAGTAGGCCAAGCCCTAAGAGAAATTTCCTAGTATTTTTGGATTACACTGGATATCCATGAATATCCTTCCTATCAAAGAGGATGGATACTATAGCTATTCCTTATGGCTGGGAGGGATCTTATGCCTATGCCTCAATCCTAAGGAGTACCCCAAAAAAACCTTCCCCCTCTTACACATTGTCATCTACATATGTTTAGGTTTCTTCTAGATAGATAACCTTCACTTCATGTTTGATGATGGTAAGGCCCACAAAAAGTGGGGGGAGTGGGGAGACTGGACTCACTTACCAACTTCACCTTGGTGTCACCATTGACAAATGAGGGATAAAGCTGATGCAAACCTGGGAACCTAACTTCGAGCTCAATTACCCACAGGAGATAGCAAATCAAATGCGGGAATGGGTGATGGGCCTACAAGAAGTAGAAAGTCCATTTGGTGACCAAAATGATGTCCCACCAAATGGTTTAACACATATTCCCTACGAAAAGAAAAGTTGTAGGATAAGGGCCAGCCGACAACAATACCTGGCAAAGGAAAAAAGAAGGACAAATAAAACTTTGCCAAGATCTTGGATTATCTTAGATTAATTATATAATATAATAATAATTAAGATCAAAAATTATCTTAGATTAATGATATTATTTTTGCACTTATGGACTTCTTAGGTTTCATTTAGAAACAGCAATTCAATAAGTGGGAACCCTTACAATTTAGATGAGACTAGTGTGTCATGTGCCGTTGGCCGAAGTGTTACCATGTCCTCAACTGATTTTTCCTTCCAAAAAATCAATTTTTGGGAGTTTATTTGGATTTTCAGTACCAGAAATCACTTTAAAATCAATATCTCCCACATTCTGAACCCCAATCTTACCAAATAAATTACATTAAATCCTGCTCATCAAGATCTTTCCAACAACACCAAAGACACATTCCAATTCCTCTGAAATTTTCAGCTATGACTTAATTCAATTTTCAGTGAAAAAATCATTCAATATTCAAAACCTTTTGCACCACAAGTCCAAACGCCATGGAACCAAGCCCATGCACTCCTCCTTGTGGAGAGCTTTCCAAAGACATCATGAACACAACCTGAAAGCATTCCAGTTCAGTGAAGCTCATAACTACAAAACAAATCAAACTACCTTTCTTCGTAGATAGATGGACTTTTAAATGTCCATCCTACATAGTTGAATAGATGGAAGATGATAAAACCAATAACAGATAGGATTAACAGATAGGATTGAGTGTAGGGTGAAGTCCCCCCCCCCCCCAAGGTTTGGGGCATTCACAAAATAAGGAGCCCAGGGTGATAGCCCAGCCCAGCCCACATTTTGGGAATATCCCCACCTGTGGTCTTTTACCGATAGCAAAGCACAAAGTGAAGGTCATGACTTGGGAGTGTGGAGTGCCAAGTGCCAACAGCTTGTAAGGTTGGGTCTGCTGGTTTTGCTTATGGTACATTCACACTTGATGTTAAGTCAGTGTTAAATGAAAATCTAGGTGGCATCCTAGGTGGCACCCAATGTTAAATGGGTGATAGCTTAATGTTAAGTGAATGTTAACTTAACATAAAATCTTCATGGTAAGTAGGTTTAACTCTTAAATGAGTAACATGTTGTTAGGTAATTCAACACTAGACTACCTAACACCAACTAATATATAGATATATAATGAAGGTCATGAACTTAAATATATGTAGACTTAAACATGCCTAACGAGTTAAATATAGCTCAGACTTCAATGCCCAAAGTGTGCATCCTCACAAGGATGCCCAACAACAAACTAGTCTTTGAAAAACAAATATTGACTATCAATTGGTATGATTGTGTCATATAGTTGGGATTTTACGTTTGTTAAACAAAGTGGTGTGATATCATGGGTGAACATTTACACTTTCAGTGGGAAGGTCTTTGGGTTCAAATCTTTTTATAATTGAAGATCTTTGTCATTAATGGTTTTCATTTAGGGATTAAGAATAGTCATTCCCAAAAAGATGGTTGTGTATTTCTCTAGGAAAAACATGACTCCTTGAAGAAACTTGATTGCCCGTGGCAAATGTACTTTAAAGACATGTGTCATAACTTTAGTTTTGAGTGCACAATCAAGGTTAAGGCATAAAATTAGAAGTGAATGGGGAGAGTGTTTTTGGATTCAAGCATGCTCTCACATTTGATACATTTGACAAACCTAGAAATGCATTAATTTGGTTCTTTGAAACAAATGGACCACGTTCTCAACAACAAATGACTTAAATTCTTCAGGAAACATGGTTGCCCAAGGCAAAGAGGCTCCAATTCCTTGTGGAAACATAATTTCCCAAGACAAATGGACCCAAGTTGTCATGGACAAACATGGTTTCCCCATGTTCCTTCATTGCTTGAAGTAAAATCATGTTCCCCAAGGAATTTCAAGCTTGTTTGGAAGTTCCCAAAGATAACCATCAAGCTCCAATTCCCCTTCTCCTTGGAAGATTTGTCTAAACCCTTTTTCTTCTTTTTTTTTGCAACTTGAAGAAGAAAATGGGGCCAAATTGCACGATGATTTGGGAACTTTCCCCCAAGAAGTGTAGCCAAGTTCCCCAAGGAAAGCATAGGCTCAATTCATGTTCTTCTAAGAGAATTGTTTTTCTTTGAACAAGTTGGCTTGGAAAGTGAGGTCAAATTGCATGTACCAACACCATTGTCTTCCCCAAATGGCTTCTTCATAACTTTCAATTGAAGAAGTCATATGAATAAAATAATGACTATCAAAAAAATTGAACATGCAATCTTAGACACATCTCTTCTTTTCTGATAAAATTCTAAAAGTTTTCATCCAAGGAAATCACCCCAATAGAATAATTATTGTGAGGAAAAAGATTTAAAACCCACAACCTTTGACCTATAAACTTGGTTCTTAATCATTGTATCATGCATTTTTATTTTGTAAAATATGTTCACAATACCAATGATAGTTAAAACGTTTGCCATAGTTTAGGTCAAGTAAAAAAACATTTGAGGAAATACTATCCAATGGGGCACACGAGTATGGAACCCAATGCCACATTTAATTCAATCCTCCTATTTAGTGCTCACCGATATATTAAAAATCAACATACCTGCCCAACAGTAATGTGTACATGCATTAAAACACATACAACGATAAGAGGCTAGTATGTGGAGGAATGGTAAAGAAATGTTGATAAAACAGAAAAAGGGACCCAAGTTTGTGTATTAGCATAAATGGGGGAAATGGTGTAAAATGAATATTAGAAAAGGTGTAACCTGTTAAGCATTGAGGAAAAAATGAAATTAATATTGATTTTTTTACAAATAATTTAATTTATGGATAAATTAAATTGTGAAATATGAAATGCATAATGTGATGAATGTATGATAGATGTAGATTCAAAGTGAAGCAATGGGTTCCTTTTCTTTTGAGGATGGCAAGAGGCGAACAACATTAACTCCAAGTCATCCAAAGCAGTTGTTTTTTTTTTGGAATAAATCTCAATTTTCTGATATAATGGAAGTGGTGATCATCCATAATAATATTTCATCAAATTTGGCTATGGACTAGATGTGAAAGACAGAAGAAATTTAAGCATCCTTCTAGATATGTTTGGTTTCTTGCTGGAGCCTACTGTAGAAATGTGGAGGTTTCTAGTTTCTTTATTGCATTTTCTTTATTCTCCATTTTTCTTTACAAAATTTTGTTCCTTCACAAAATTAAAATTTGAAAATTTCAGCATTTCTAAAAATGATTTAATTTGTGCTGAAGCTGCCAAGTTACTATGGTATTATACTGGTGTTGCAATACATGATCTAAAATTGTAATCAATTCTGCATTTAAAAAATTTGTATGGCAAACAAATTTTTAATACCTAGTAACATGGCATGTGGTAGTAACATGACATATTGTAACATCAATTTAGATTGTATACATTTTCAAACCTCTTGGTGTGTGAAATTCAATTTCTGTAATAATTTTTTAAAAAATTTTGATTAAGTTTCCAATGACAAGAATTACTCAAAATTCATTAACTCCCACAGCATAAGTCTAGAAATTACAGTACCAAGTTACATTACACCCTCAATTTCCCTAAAATTTTAATTTCTGATTTTAATGGACCCCAATGTGACAAAACAAACCAAAAACAAACAAACTGCACTCCTTAATAGTACGATTTATGGATGAATAATTGAGGCTAAATATGCATGACGTTTTTCATGTGTTTTGCAGGATGTCAACCATTTTAAATGATGTTTACCTATTTGGGCTCTGCATTGCTATGCATTACCAGTGATAATTTTATTTTTCTAAGTTCTTTTTTTTATATGGTTTCCAATAATTCATCATTATTTATGTCAATGTTAATTTTAATTATAATTATATAAATTTCATGGAAATGGAAAGACGCATGTTAATTTGTTTTTTCATATTCATGTTGGTGGGTAAGGAAAAGGAGTGAGGTGGTTATAAAGATGGAGGTAGTTAGGCTTGCAAATGAGGTAGTTATTTTTGGAATTGTCTTTTGGAATCATCCAGGGACGATCATACAATAAGAATTGTTTTTGGAATTGTCACTCAAGAAGGAATGAATACTTACATGAAAGAGGGTACTTGTACTATCTAGTGATCTTAGTGAAAATGTTTGTGTCCTTCTTAGCTATTTGATGTGGAAAAAAGGGTCCAAAACATGGTACCAGGCCATATCCATTCACTTGGAACCATTACTCTTATTATTGAAATTCGCAAAAACATTGGGAACTTGAATACATCTAGGAAAAAGCAGGTTTCTCTAGTAATTTTCAATTATATAATTTCATATTAGCTAGTTTGTCTAAAAATGTTCTAATTTTTAGTGCACCTAAAATAAAATCCCAAATTCTACAACTTGGACCACATTTTGGAACATATCTTGTCTTTGCTGGTGTTGTCCAGTTCTTGAATATACAAGGAACCTTCAATCCCTTATGAAACTTTTTTTTAGTTTTTAGATGGACCCTTTGGTCCTGGTTCTGAGACTGGTTTTTTTGGGTTTTTTAAACCTTTGGTTCCAGTCTTTTCTTTAACAAATTTTAGAGTCCTGCCCAGTTGAAAATCAAGCCTGGTTTCATCTGTAATTTGTTCAACTAATCCACAGAGTCCAAGATAAATATTATGTAATATTAATTTATGTACAACCAATTAAAAATTAATAACTTTCATAAAAAGTAAGGTCAAATTTTTATTTTTAAAAAATATATATATACTTATGTACAGAAAACTTGAACTTGCTAAACATGGACTCAACAATACCCCTCGTTTAGGTTCTATCTTTTAGAAAATTAATTAACCAGTTACTCAATCCAAAGTCTCCCCTGTTACGTAGTCAATTAACAGTCACATGAACAAGTCAAATAGAGATTTCATAATATTAATGAGCACTTTGTTCAATCAAAAGTTTTAAGAGTTCTAAATTGTTGGAGGCTCAAGCACAATCCAATAAGCGCAATTTTTTTTTAAGGAATTTTTGTTTGTAGCCAAAGTGGCAATCATCCACAGGAAGGTGTATAAAAAGTTACAATCATCACTAGAAAGACTTAGCCAAATCTGGCTATAAATAAGAAATCGAGTAAAAATAATAATAATCATCTTTCTCTATCTTCCACTGCACAGTGAAAATCAAATGTATGATTCACCAAAATCTTTTTTTTTTTTGAATTTTGAATTTTTACTATTTCTTTTTGGTGAAATTTCGCCAGTTAACAAAGAGAGGCTGAAGGGCACACAATGCACATGGGTATGGCTTACAATATAGCACACAGTCAGAGCACACATACTTAGTACCAATTTGTGTGCACTAGGAATGGAATGGAATCTACCTTCATGAATGCAGGAGCTCATGATTTTTTTGTGACCACGAAAACAATACTATAGTGAGTAGTACTACTACTAATGGTGCATTCACACTTGATGTTAAATCAATGTTAATTGAAAATCTGGGTGGCATCCTAAGTGGCACCCAATGTTAAATGGGCAATAGCTTCATGTTAAGTCAATGTTAGTTTAACATAAAATCTTCACGATTAGTAAGTTTAAGTCTTAAATGATTAGTATGGTGTTAATGGACTCAATTAGAGTCCCTAACACCAAATGTGAATGCACCTTACGTATTAAAATGACATCCAATTTTGGCAGGGTAGTTTGTTCTTCAAAGTCGTACTTTTGAGAAGTGAAGAACCACATAATGATTAAATGATGCTTGCAAATGAAGGGTAGTTTGTTCTTCAAAGTCATACTTTTGAGAAGTGAAGAACCACATAATGGTTACAATGATGCTTGCAAATGAAGAGTGAATTCTCTATTTGGTTGCTTGATGCCACCCTCTAGAGTCTAAAGTAGAAGAGGGCTACACATACTCTAACCATGAATTCTTATGTAGTATGCTCATCACTATGGTATGGTTGTTTATGTTGTGCACTCCTATGTCAATGCCTACAAACATCACTATCAACACTCATAACACATAACATAAAAATACCCTAAATGGCACACCGCATTCAAACCACCCCCCTATCTGGGATTAAGGTCCCCCTAAGCAAGATAACATTACAAAACTTAGTTGTTGAAAATCCACCATGGATGAACACACTGGTTCCAAAGCAAAAGGACCACTAGGCTAGGTGCAAATGTGAGCCCCATCGTTAATCACCTAGTTGTAATCCTTCAAATCCACAACCAAATGTGAATTACCATGGAAGAAATTTTTTAATTAGTTTTATTATGTGACCCTAAAAACCTAGGTCTATTGGGTGCACTAGGGGCAAAACCATTTGTCAACTGGCATTTCTTCCATTGGTGGCACGAGACATCCCATACGCCAACCTCAAAAACACTTATCACAAATCAACATAGTGATAGTTCCTAAAGCTTGCCCACGCAACATACATTGCAGGCACTGGAACCATGATTAAAGATGGGTCCATTTGGCCATCCACATTGGGAAGATGACATGGTGCACAATTGCGCACATGGTCCTTCCATGTCTAACCATCTCAACCCTCCAACAACAACATTCCTAAAGGTAAAACCTTCCACACACATAAAATAACATGTTTTGCAATCACATCTAAAATAGTCAATGTCATCCCCTACAAGTAAACATAATCTCCTTCCTCAAACCTCTAAATCTAAGGCCGATAACCACTTCCATGTACAATGGCATAACACAATGTATTCCGGTGCTGGGCAATTGCCAGATTTTCCATAGCTATGGGCATAACATGTCATAACAAGGTGGCTCACGCTCACATGCTTGAATCCACACATTAAGATCATCAATGTTGATTATTGCCATTGCATCTCCTTGAATTGAGGCTAATAACTCATGCTCACATCCAAAAAATAAAAAATATGGTGAAAAGGATTAAGGAGAAGCTTGCCAACTAAACCTATACCTGATAGCTAACCATGGTACCCATAAATCCCAATTTTGAGTATGGCCTTTGTGAAAATCATACTTTTGTAACCCTCACTTCACCATTTGCACCATTTGCTTAGTTAACATGTTTGCTTCATGATGGTCTTGTGAGGTTGTGCAATGATCGATCAATGTTTTTTCACACAACTCTTGGAATTCCCCACTAAATTTTATACCTTGGTGAGTGAAAACTTGAGTTGGAGCCCCAAACCTATTAAGTACATATCCAAAAATGCATATGTTACTCCTTCATTGCTACAATCCGGCAATGGAACCAATTCCAACCACTTGGAGAAATGTTCAATCATAACCAAAACATATTGGTTATGTTGAGGTGTCAAACTCAATGGGCTAGCAAAATCCATACTCCATCAGTACCCAAACCCCATAATTGGTAAAGTTGTAGGTGAGGTGTAGGTGCATTGAAAGATGTTTGAATTTGGTCACACACCATACACCTACAAACAAATTACTGAACTTGCAATTGCATCCCTCACCACCAATATTGTGTCTAGAGCAAATTATATGTCTATTGGATCCCAAAATGGCCCAATTTTTCATGAACATGCCTCACAAGGCTTTCATGTTGTTTTGAACGAAACACAACCTCCATTTGTCCATCTACTCACATCTATAGGAGGGAATTACCCTCCCATTTGAACCATTTGGCCTTATGCACAACATAATCCTTTTCCTTGGGTGTTAATCCAATAAGAACTTCACTTGCTTGTAAATATGGAATGATAGGTCCATCATCATAAATATCCAGGGCACCATTGCCCTCTGACTCCATGTCCACATCATGGAAATCTCCATCATTTAAGTCTAAAATACATCCCTTGAACACCCCAATAAGGTACAAAGGTGTGTAGAAGGATGTTATCCTGGTACCACCTCCAAATTCACATCACCATGCCAATGAGCCCCAATGGTATACCTCGTTGGAACTTGAGTTTTGACTCAACCCATTAACATCTCAATTAACCTTACCAAGCCTATGAATTATATCAAAATCATATTCTTATAAGATAAATGCCCACCTGGCCAAATTACCTATGAATTGATCTAATTCCATAAAGAATTTCAAAGGCTAGTAATCGGTAATCAAAGTGAATGGGCTACCATAAAAATAACATCAGAATGATGAAACAAACCAAATAACTACAAGGCATTTCCCTTCATATGAATTATATTTGGCCTTCATTTTGTTGTTGGACCAATTAACATATGCCACCATAATCTTTCGACCATCATCATCAAGTTGGTTAAGCACAACTCCCAACCTTAAAGTACTCCAATCAATGTGTAATTGAAACAGTCATCCTTCGATGGGTCACCTCAAAATGGGGGCTGATGAAAGTCTAACTTTCAACTCTTGAAAGGCCTATTCTTGTGGCTCATCCCAAATGAACTCCTAGTCAATCTATGTTAGTTAGGTTAAAGGTTTGGTTATGCTACTGAAACCTTTCACAAACCTTTGATAGTAATTACATAAGCCCATAAAAGTTCGTAACCGATTAACATCTATTGGTTGGGGAACCTATGAAATGGCCTCAACCTTGGCCTTTTGAACCCCTAGTCCACCTAAATAAATCATGTGATCCAAGTACTTTACTTGAGTATGAAAGAACTGAACACTTGCATGGATGAAGCTTAAGGTTATGTTCCTTAAATCTTCCAAACACATCTTGCAAATGGTGCATATGATGTCCTAGGATCAAACTAAAAACAATGATGTCATCAAAGTAACATTTGGCAAAACCAAGACCCACCAACATTCAATCCATGACCCTTTGAAATTTTGCAAGGGCATTTTTCAAACCAAATGGCAAAAACTTCCATTGATACAAACAATCTTTTCCATGGGGGTCGTCGATTCCCCAAAATGTTAACTTGACCTTATCACCCTCCCTCAATGGCAACTAATGGTAGCCAAACCTTAAGTCCAAGGTATTGAAAACTTGGCCTATCCAAGGGCATCAAAGATTTCCTTCAATAAGGGCATGACATATTTGTTTAAATAAGTATGTTTGTTCATTGGATGATAATCCCCACACATGAAACATTTAGTCCAATTGCCAAAAATGTCCTTCTTGGGTGGCATCACTGTTGTTGAAGCATATTCACCCCTAGATAATTCCACCCAACCAACATCTAGCAACTTTATTATTCAAGCCTAAACCAAGGCTCTTTCCACCTCATTAAGCTTGTAAAGTTACGTAAAATTTGGATTATCATCCTCTAATATGATTTGGACCTCTTGTCCTTTTAACTGACCCAATTCTTTCAAATTGAAGGCAAAATATCCAATGAAATTTTATATTATTTTCCATGTTTAATGCAACTCACCTCCTATAACTATCGGGCCAATTCTTGGGTCCCATATTTTTGCAGTCACCTATACCTTGGGTTGGTATGATGGAACATCCCCAACACCTAAGGCTGAGGGCATGGCTTGTGATTACTATGCAAAATGTGGAAAGGTGTCATCATGTCTTGGCGCCCCCACATCACCAATTTCCTCTTCCACACCCATAAATGTCCCTTGGCATCCCTGATCCCATAATTTCCAAGGATGTGTTTGTCATGTTGTAACATCCCCCCCCCCCCCCCCCCCCCCCCCCCC
>Ga0209611_10007542_pt1 | contig 17374 bp, 12 predicted proteins | sample S1TSphgellanicum_3_FD_187693 | JGI IMG/M metagenome (GOLD analysis project Ga0209611, IMG submission 187693) | Host-associated microbial communities from peat moss isolated from Minnesota, USA - S1T2_Fc - Sphagnum magellanicum MG (SPAdes) (version 2) | ecosystem: Host-associated > Plants > Peat...
CCCAACTAATATCGTATTTCAGACAACTAAACCCCCCCCCTCACACCTTGTGCACACTCATCAACCCCTATTCTAACACAAAGTTGTTAAACCCCCCTAATAACTTCACCACACCCACAAATTCCTAACCCAATTTTTAAATATTGAGACTACTAGCCATGGCCATGTCGGTAGAGCTCACAGTGAGTGGTTGATGTTGTTGGTGAATGGCTATTGCCGATGTTACTAAGTGGTTGTTGGTGTTGTTACGCTGTTGTGATTGTTGATGAATGGTTGCTACTGTTGGTTAATGGCTATTGTTGATGTTGTTGAATGGTTGTTAGTGTTATTACGTTACTTCCATTGTTGGTGAGTGGCTACTATTGGTGAATTGTTGTTGTTGTTGAGTGTCTATTGTTGTTGGTGAATGGTTGTTATTATTGAATGGCAGTTGTGGCACCATGATTGCAAACAATTCCTCATTGATGACCTGGAAAAAAACAATGTACAACAATAGCAAGAATGAACAAGGAATTAAGACATGATGATGATCATCATCATCATCAACTCTTGGCAAAATTCATAAACTCTAGAACATTGACTTGTTGATTGCACTATTAAAAAAATATAACATTTCATTTCATTTGAGAATGAATGCAAAGCAGAGTAACCATGGCAATAATTGCAATGATGGTGGTGATCACAGATTAACAAAAAGGAAAGGTTTACATAGGTACCCTTTTGGCAAGACCAATGTTGAAATCTTTTGCTACTTTGGACAAGAGTTTCAAGTTTTAATGGTACATATTTCTAGTGTTGCTTTTGATGGCAAATAGGTTTGTCTTGAAACCAAATGATGCAAAGTATAGAAGCAAAAACAAGATGTTGACGTAGTCTTCAATCTTCTTTTTCAACGTCCCTGCAATCACAACATGCCCATAGTAGTTGCAAGCAATTAATGATTCAACTTTACCACCACCACCACCTTGAAGTCACTAGCATACACATGTTTAGGGTTTAGTTGTTGTTGGAGCTTGTATAGTCTTATGACCTTTGGTGTAGCATTGGAACATTGTGTCCCTAAAGGCTAAAACTTTTTTAGTGTAGTCAAGAATCATCATCATCATCCATGGCAGCTAGCTGAAGAGTTGAGGTACAAGGAACAAGCTTCAAGAGGATCAAAGATCAAGGACGAAGAAACAAAAATTGGGTCCAAAAAGTTCACTAGATAATATGAGAATTTGTTGTTGTAAGTATAGTCAATTTGCAATGTGAAAGAAAGCGGACCTTGGTTTTTAAACCCATCACTCCCGCTACTCCTTGAAAGCTTCCTTGGTTGTTAGTCCTACATTTGAATGCTAGATTATCAATATGTATAATATTGCTAGAGCTAGAGCTAGAGCTAGAGTTCGATAATTTTTTTAGTGTCACGATCTCATATGTGAACACTTTCTTGGTGTTTGAAAAATCTGCATATTAGTACACATACATGCATGCAATGGGAGAATATGCGATGTCACAAAGGAAACCCAATGTCATGGGGATAAGGTTGTAGTCATTGGAGAAGCACGACACTAACATGAAGGATGAGGAGTTGTTCATCAAATACACAGGTCCTTTTTGTGTGTAACATTCTTGCAAGGCACACATTGCACCTAGATGAGATCAAAGCCCATGTCTACAACCAAGGATAAGTTTTGTGTTGGAGTTTCGATGCTAAAGTTCATAAAATATTGGCCCAATCCGAACGTTGAGCCTAAGACCACATGCATGTAAAAGTTTAATTCCATTAATGGGATCTACTTTTTGTTCGGATTTTTTATGCTTGCAATTGCTGCTAATGTCGAGATTGTAGTAGGTCCCACAATAGGTTTTGTAGTAGGTACCTCTAGCTGCTCGATAACAACAACAATAAAAAAGGTTCCAGTTGTAAGCTTTTATAAGCATTTGTTTCCTAAGGCCTATTAATTTTAAAGCATCCATCTCCTTAGCATATTCCAAAGCTTTTCTCGGCATCGTGTACACCTTCTTGAATGACGATTCTAACAAGTTCATGTGAATGAGTTTCATATTAATTGTTGTTCAAATGCACTTGTGCCATTAGTAGTACCGCAACCTCCTCTTTTACTAAAGAAATGTTGCTGATGTATATTACCACATTGTTGTTATGCATTATAGATGAGCTTGACCTATGATATTTTCTAACATCCTTAATGCGATCTACTTGCCATGCAATTAAAGCTGACGTTTTTATCATCAACCACCACTACCACCAACGGTCGAATTTTTTCGCCATCAACTTCAGTAATGCTGCACCAAGATGTGCCTCCACCCCACTTCAACATGAATTGCGATTGATCAAATTTATAGTAGAAGAAACATTGTGCCCAATCTTTTTGAAAATCGTTCGAAGTTGATGAATCCAAATACTTATATCCTCTTTTTTAAAAGAGTTGTTGATGGCAAGAAGATCTCTCATAGCTTCCTTGCTCTTCCCACTCAAAAGAAAATTGTGTGAAGCGTTGAGACCAAGGTCCATAGACTTGAGCTTAAATTTACAAATCATGTCCGTGAACTACAATATGTTCTAATGTGTCTGCTACTATTGTAACCATACCCTGAAAGCTTTTAAACTAGGATCTTTTTGGTCTATTGCAATGACAAGGAAAAGCAATAATGAAACTAAGAAAGAGACTTGGATATTTCACAAATTGGGTTTTTTCACAGAAGGAAAAAACAGGCCGTAGGAATGGGGATGAGCAACAATGTGTCACACAAGAACATCAGTTGTGCAACAATAAACATAAAATCCTATGGATGATATAAACCTAAACCCATTTTTTTGTTGTTGTAAACCTTCAACCCATTTTCTTCCCATTTAGAGCGTATAAAACAATTAATTATAAATAATTTCGACACACAATGTTACGTAATTTTTAAAAATTCAGCCATTTCACTTTTAAAATAATAAGTGTCGAACCCTAATGGCATTTATGGTATAGGGAAATATTAAGATATTAAGTTGTTTGTTTAGAATTGGTTATAATGGTTTTTGGGGCCATGGTGCCAAATTTGTTTAAATTAAAAATTGGCCATGATTTTTCGGGGTTTACATTGGTCAAATTAATGTCTACCATGCGTCACTTTACATGAATTTTTTTGTCCAAAACCATCATTTGCTAAGGTCTAATGCTAACATGAAATCAATGTTCATCACATGTTCATTTGGAAATTGATGAATTCTATGTGCAATGGTATAGTTGTAGGAATAAAAACCTTAAATGTAGCTATAAACAATGATGCATGCAAAGTGGCAACTAGTCATGATTTGACTAGGTTGTTAGGAATATGTAAAAGTCGACCAAATAAGGGACCATAACTTGTAGTTTGGTTGAAATAGGGAGGAAGATGCCAAAAAATTATTAAAAACTACATTGTTATAAAATGGGAGGTGGAATTGCTTTTACCACCACTACCAATGGTAAAAATAATTTCATCTTTAATATCATTTTTTCCATTTGTGATTTGTGTTTTTAAATTAAGTACTTAAGAAATATTGTGCATTTTTTGTTATTTCGTGTTCAGTTTAGGGGTTTGGTCCTTTATCACGGGGGCTTCAAGGATAATTCATTACTAGGCATGCAAGGGTAGATGGAGACTCAAATGCAAGGTGAAACAAGCCTTGACATTGCATATTTATCTATTAACCAAAACAATTAAGCTTAATTATTCATTTGAACGTGCAAAGTAAATAGATAAGTATTGGTTTTTATTTTTTTGGATATGATATGAACATAGGAAACATAATTAACAATTGTCAAGATTTGTTCCAACATTTTCACTCTAAGGTAAATTATTGCAACTAATGTTTAAAACTTTAATTTTTTTATTGTAATAACGAAGTTTAAGGTTTTGGGTTCACAAATTTTTCATTACAATATATTCCATGATATCTAAAGGTTTTGAATACTTGTTTAAACTAAAATTTATTAAACCTATCATGAACTACATATTGTGCAAACAATATTGCATTTCAAAAATGAAGGTGATTTTAGGTTTTTATTTTTTCATATATCTTCAATTATCATTTGATGTGATCTTCCTTCTACATTCAAAAAATAAAAATTGTTATGAAAATCCTACTAATATTGCTTTAGGGCCTGAAAAATGTAAATAATAAATTGTGATTATGGGTTTAAAGTATTTGAAAATGATGCATGTCCTCTAAAATGGACCAATCTTGGTAGGTTTAGGGCATTGGGCAAATTCTTAGTCAAGTTGTGGGGTATTTGATTATTAAATAACATGTTTTTTACACCCATGGCATTGTGACTTAGCTACTTGGCTAAAATGACTTACTTGGGGATACATTTTGTGTGTCTAATACAAATAAGTTGACTTCTCATTTCAATCATATCTAACATGCTATTAATTACACATGGCATGTTTGGCACCTATGTGGAATAGGTGTATACAAGTTAATAACTAGTATGGGTCACTTTTATTAGCATTATGGCATGTGATGAATCACATTTGTTATTTTTAAATCATTGGTGATGAGACTTTGGGAATTTGATGTGCTTGGGCATGTAGGTGTAGCCCCTCCTTACTCAACCTCATTGTCATGTACGTAATTGATTTTCTATGTTTGGTCAAATTCCTTATACCTACAACTCATAAGTCCATGCCTAAAAGGACTAGGCTAAGTAGGTATGTTAGCCTACCATAGATAAGCAAATAGCTATACTAGGCATGATCGTTATTCCTATGTATGTTTTTTTTTTAAAAATAAATTTTAAATCAAAATTATGATGTATGCTACCTATTAATCAACATCAATTAGGACCTACCTTTACTTTTAATCAAAATAAACGTAACAAAATTATTAGTTGTTAGTAAAAAGAAACATGACACCATTGACATAACTAGTAACTCCATCATGTTCAAAATGATTGACACATCATCTTATGATGTTTTCAATGTGGTTGTTTGTTACTATAAAGTTAACATGTCCAAATGTTTGTTTTGAAAAAATCCAATCATAAATGACAACATGAAATACATAATTTGTAAAAATGTCCAAACTAGTATTTGAAGTTTTATCAAATTGGATTAGGATCTAGATTGGATTGAAATCATGCAATTGACCTTTTTTAGAAACTAAAACTTAAACCTAAAGTAGGCTAACATTCTCCATTTGTAAACAATCCAAATTCTTTAACTACTTTTAAGCATTTGAAAATCATGACTTGGTAAAAATCAAAAGTCCCAAATCAAAGTTCCCACATTTTTACCATTTTGTTGTAATCCCCACAAGGAGCTATTGGATAATAATTCAACATTTAGATTAACAAAAACATAACTTTATGAAAAGTTTTCATGAAAAATCAAAATTCTTCATGTTTTAGAATTGTTTCCTTTATTTCTCTCAATTTGATGATATTAAACATTATTCTTACATGTGCATATATTTCTTTCTATCAAATCATCCTAATGCTTGAATGATTTGAGAAGTCTCACATGGTATCAGAAGGTGAAGGCACAATCAATTAAACACAAAAAGTAATCCTTGAAGTTGTGTAGTCATATTTTTACACATAAATGCAAGAAAGTAAAGTTGTAACTTTTTAAATCATTGCTAAACCATCATGCCATTAATTATTGAGTTTATACTATGTTGTATAGAAAGTTTGAATTTTTTATATATAAAAAAAGTAAGTAAAACATATTTTTGAAAATGATTAGTGAAGTTGTGTTCAAATCTATTTTTACATTAGAAGATTGATGTATAAATTATTTTTACATTGAAAGTTGAAAGTGCATAAGTAAATTTTAAAGTGGCATTAACCAAGAAGACTACTTGAAGACTACTTTGTTTATTCAAACAACTTGCAAAATAAAAGAATTATATTTGTACATTTGCTAAAAAGTTTGCTTAATTTACTTTAAAACATGTGATTCTTTAATATCATTGGTATAAATTTAAGAACATGTTCACATTGATCCTTGAAATAAATCATACTTCTAAATTTAATATGTTAAGACAAGTAGTTTGTGGTTACTTTACATTTTTTTTGAACAAGGATCATGAAGTGTTCAATTAATTGTGATTTCATCCTAGAACAATTATGATCCCTGATCGTTCATCAACCTATAGTTAATTTGTTGTTACATGAATAAAAGGGCAAAGTTGGTCCAAGGATTTCACCATATCCAAATAATAGCCTTTTCTTTTCCTATATCAAGGGCTTAACATATTGATAAATAACACATTTTTTTCCATTTGGTCATTTGATCAAAAACCAATGACCACATCTCTCATATTTTATATGGGAGATGATACTAAAAGACAAGTGGTTGGCGTTGGCATTATTTTGATACAACTTTCTATTTGTCAAATTATTAAGGTCATAAATGTTATGCATGTGCCAACATTGAAAAACCTACTTTCTATTAGTAAAGCCACCAACAAAGGACATAGTAGCATGTAAGTTTTTGGTAATCATTGTGTCATGAAATCACTGGATCAAAACCATAAATAATTTGTTTTCCATTGCCAATAAAAAAACAATCTATATCCATTTAGTGCTAGTGTGACAAGTTCATCCAACAAATTCAATATTACTTAGTCTTTAATTTGCGATTATTGAAACACCAAGATTGCAAAGTATCATGTGGCATCATTGATTGAGGCATTTAAATTTAAATGTCATCAAACAAATGCAAAATTCTCAAATGGTGATGGGGATTGGTCGGGCGATAATGAGCCTTCCAATATGTGAAGAATGCATACTTGGCAAACACCAAGTGTCAAGTTTCCCCTTTGAATGTAATGCATGGTCAACAAGATTATTGGAGTTAACACACATAGACTTTGTGGTCCAATACAAACACCAACTCATGGTGCTGCCAAATCCTTTGTTGTTTTCATTGATGATTATTATCGGTTTACCATTGTTTATTTTGTTCACCAAAAATTGAAAATCTTTGCAAAATTCCAAGCCTATAAAGCATTTGTGGAAAATCAAATCAACAACATAATCAAAATGTTCCAATTTGATAATGGTGGTGAGTTTACATCTAAAGAATGCATTTTATGAATTACATGGAATTGTTCGAAAAATTTCAAATTATTACTCCTTAGAACAAAATGGAATTTTAGAACAAAAAAAAGAGATTTTAATGGAATTTGCTAGAAGTATGTTGCAAATAACCAAATTGTCAAAATCCTTTTGGGGAGAAGCAATTGCTACAACATGTTATATTCAAAATTGGTCTTATACCTTTATCTTAGTGGGCAAACTCCATATGAATGTTGAAAAGGTAAAACCCTTAACCTCCACCATCTCAAAATGTTTGGTTGCACTTCATATGCCCATGTCTCTAATGACACATGAAAAAAACTTGAATCAAAATGCATTCAATGTGTATTTGTTGGATATGGTGAAAACTATATAACATGGCCGCATGAAAATCATTTAAAAATTAGGATGTGATATTTGATGAACAATCTATGGTGTTGCCTTTTAAATCCAAAAATGTTTCTTCAACTCTCATTACTACATCAAAGTTTAAATTAGATCCAATGTTGTTAATGGATGCCTAGGACCATACCTATTATTTTGAAGATGGTTATTTTCCAACACCTAATCAAGGTGGCCTTCCTCCACTACCATTAAAATTACAACCTACATGCCCAAGTACTCATACACAATCTCTTTTTATTACAACATTGATGCATTCCTCATGTTTTCTCCCCTTTGATCTTAATGACATATATGAAATCAGTTCAAATCTTGATGTCAATACTTTTATGATTTCATAATTACCTTCCACCCAACCATTTAAGACCTCACAACAATCAACAAAGTCATGTCAATATATTTCCACTAAGTACTAAGATATGGATTTCACATAGCCAAAACATAATTTCTTTGCACAAGCTCTTGTATTTAATGTTGGTGATCCAACCTCAATTGTTGTTGTTCCATCTACACATGATGTTGCACAATGGCAAGTCATTTTGGACATTGAATATCAATATTTGATATCTAATAATACATTGAGGTTGTAAAATCTACCTACCAATTGGTCAGTGGTTACTTGCAAATGGTTTTTCAAGTGCAAGTATCATGCGGATGGAACCTTTGCCAAGTACAAAGCTTGACTTGTGGCTTGAGGATTTTCTCAAGTGGAAGACCTTGATTATGGTGAAACTTTTTTCTCACTTTGTCAAAATTACTTCTCTCTACATTTTCATTGCCTTAGCTTCCATTTATGATTGTCATAAACATCAAATTGATGTTCAAACAACTTTTCTTCATGGTCATCTTAATGATGAAGTTTTTATGTAAATACCATTTGGGTATGTAATAATTGGCCAATGAACTTGCCATGACTAATAGCAATGATTTATTGTATTGCTTTGGTATTCAATTGTTGATTAAGGAATCCAAATCCATTTTGCTCATCAAAGAAAAATATATTTTGGATGTCCTTATAAAGTTTCACATGACCAATCATAAAGTTATTTCTACCCCCATGTCCTTTGGGGCTAAACTCAAATTTTTTTAAATTATTGCTTAGCAACTTGATATGCAAAATGTTCCATATGCAATTGTTGTCAACAAACTCATGTACTTGTTCACTCATACTTGGCTAGATTTTGCATATGTAGTTGGTCATTGTGTTCAATTTATGCCACTCCTAATCCCATGCATTGGGTTGCTATCAAACACATCTTCCATTACTTGAAACATTCCAATACTTGGGGCATTTTCTACACTCCACATGCCAAGCAAGAATTTTTTCAAAGTTGGATAGATGTTGATTAGGTTGGTGACCTTGAGTCTCATAAGTCAATGTCCAAGTATGTTTTTTTACTTAGTGGGGTAGCAATATCATGCGAAAGTAAAAAACAAACAATAGTTGTTTTCTCATCTATAGAATTAGAATACATATATGTTATTTTAATTGTGAAAAACCATGTGGTTTCATCAATTATTCAATGCTTTAGGATTTTTGCAATCGAAAGCCTTACCACTTCATTGTGATAATCAATCATGTATTGCTTTGACTTTAAATCTTCAATTCCACAATTACACCAAACATATTGAAATTCAATATCATTTCCTTTGAGAAAAGGTGGAAAATAAGAAACTTGAATTATTTTATTGTTCAATTAAAGACATGTGGGCTAATGTTTTCACAAAGGTGCTTCTAAAGCTTAAGCATGACATATGTTATCATGCAATTGGACTTAGACATTCGATATAATAGTTTGAAACATTTTCATCAAGGGACGATGTTGGATGATAATTCAACATTTAGATTAAGAATGACAACTTTATGAAAAGTTTTCATGAAAAATCAAAACCTTTCATGTTTTAGAATTGTTTCCTATCTTTTTCAATGCTATCAAAAATCATGTTCATTAAAACCACATTACCTTACAATTAGAGCTCCAAAACAACTAATATACAATTACACTACAAGTAGAGCATGAAAATATGAACAATTAATAAATAAAATGCCACATTAAAAATCAAAAAGTTGTATTATAGTTGCAACTTAATTGCAAATGGGACACCTATACAATGTAATATACACATCATAAATATGAATGTAGTAGATCATGTTTGATTTCTTGACAAGTTGCACTATAATTTTTGTGATGACTACATTACAATTGGTGTAAATGTAGCACCCAAATCAACAATTATGTTGCAACAAATGTATGGCATCAACACATATGATCATGCCACATGTATCCATTTCCATAATCCATTAGATATGAAACTTGCAACTAGTTGTCAACCATGATTCATAGTGATACAACTAGTTATGCTATTATGTTGCCATTCTGGAAGTAATATTTTTCCATTATTTTGTGATTGTTGTTCAATTATTAATAAGTTAATAACTAAAAAAATTCATAATTAATCTTTAATAATAATAATTTTTCAATAACTTATTAATTATTGCATATTAATTAATACTTAATCGTTAATATGAACTAATCAATATATAAATAGTTAAATGAATAAATAATTTTCTAAATCAAATTGATTCATAAAAATATTAAGTTCAAATAATTAGTCATCAATTCAAATAATTAATCATTTGATATTTATGTATTTTACACATTCATATAATTGGATTTAATAATTAAGTATTAATCTGAATTAATAATTTTAATTCATATAATTAGTTTTTTAGTTAATTTTGATAATTAATTAAAAATTGAAATTTAGATAGTAAATGACTAATTATTTGAATTGAAATAATTTATTATATGAAACAACTAACCAACAAATTAGATGAATTAAACTGATTAGTTCAAATAATTAAAAATTAATTTTTCATCATTTCAATGTCATTGGTAATGCATTGGAACATGAAGCCCAAGTTTTAATTTTGACAAACATGGTGTTTAATTAAGCCACCATCTTGAAGATCTGAATTTTCAAAAAAATTAACAAAATTAAATAAAAAAAACTGCAAGAAAATGCAAATTTTGTAATGTCCCCAAAAGCATAAACTAATGCTAAGCGGTTATACAAAAACGGGAAAGATTCATCAGAGAACCGGTTGATAACCGTAGTTCTCAAAAAATAAAATCAAAGAACTGGTTTTGATATACAACCATGGTTCTTTAAATGGATTAATTCTGTGTAAACTGCCGGTTCTTTGATGAGTTTCAAATAACCGGACCCCACACAGTTCTTTTACTTTGTTTATTTATTGTCCCTGAAAAACTGGACTCAGCAATTTGTCTGATTCTGAAATATTAGAACAAGACCAAAACTGACGGTTATCAACAAAATGAAATACCCGCCTAACACCCATAGAAACTGCCCCCAGACAACAAGAGATTGCGAGTTCAAATCTCAAAATTTGACTTGGACAGTGTGGAATTATTTTTTATTTAATTTAATTTAATTTAATTTTTCCAGACCCACCACATTTAGGGTTTAGGTAAACACTAAATTCAAGTTTTAAATTTTTTTTGTAAAGGGGTTTGGGAATGTTTTTTGCTGAATTTGCTTTGGTATGACAAAATTGAAAAGAAAACCCTGGTAACTTGTTGCATAGCACAAATAAAAAATGGGGATTATGTTGAGATGGCATTATTGTGCTCAGATTCAAAAGTTGTGAACAGGAAAAAAAAAAAAACACACATTAACAAAGAACACGGTTCATGAAAAATCCTAAACATAAATTGATTGAAATTTGTGTTAAAAAGACGAAATTCTCTTATAAAAACCATAATCACAATAGAAACATACTTTCAAGTCATTTGGTTAATAATCTTCATGTTTGGAAATCCCTAAGTTGGTAATTGAAAATATGTGTTATTAAATGAGGATACAATAGTTAGTAAGTTCATACTCCCTTTTTAAGAGAATGTATTATTATTTTGTTATTATTTGTCCCAAGCTAATGGATGTGCATGTGTAGATTTTGGGTGCACCCATCCAATTGATGGGTTCTTTTGAAGTCTACCCATCAACTTGTTGGGTTTCTTCTCAAGATATGAATGTTGGGTAACCGATTAAATCATGCCTCTGTGCATTGGTTACTCTTGTGACCCATCTTCCCCTTCCCCCCACCCCCCCCTTTGTGTGATGAAAAATTGTTGCATGTGAGGTTTTTTCTTCCTTTTGTACTTTGGTACATGACTCTTCTTCTACATACGGAAAGGTTGCATTAGACTCTTTCATTTTTCGAAAAAAGAAGAAGCAAAAGCACACAAGGGCCCATTCCAAGATCCTTATCTATCTGGAACTTTTGCATTGATTTTCTCATGTTCTTTGGATTCAAGTTCAACTTTTTTTTACATTTTTCTTTTGGTGAAGTGAATCAATGGTGAGAAGAGAACTTGCACCATTGGTTGTATGTAAGGCATCACACAATTGCCTTGACATTATTGTGTTGGATGGTACTTGATGAAGGGGTGGGGGAGGGGATATTTAGCATCTCACATCCTTCATCTCAACCTATTTGGGGGGGGAATGCCCTCACCTTCAGGTTTAATTGTACACTTTCACTTGTGGTTAAGATTTTCAACCTAAGGTTTAATGAAAGAAGAAACTTGTTTTTCGAAATAAGTCTAACACTTACTTACAAGTTAACAACTCAAAGAGAGAGAGAGAGAGAGTGTAATTTGCATGTGAATCAATAAACAACAAGCCACATAGGGTTGATACATTTGTCCTACATGTAACCAAATTCAATCATGATGGGCATTACATTCTACTCCATCATTACCATGTTCTCATAACACCCACTTGGAGGAGGCATCTTCATCATGTTTCAATAGGTAGCTTGAAACACAAAATTTAACCTAAGTGGAAAAGAAAAAATTCTCCTTTATGTGTTACGTATTACCTCCTTTGCTAATTTCATTACTAAAAAAACAAAAGAAAAATATTGATATGTAGTTCTAAAGGAATTCTTATAGGTAGTAGTAGCATACACCTAATGGTATCACAATTTCTTCACGTTGTGGAATCCATTTTCACATAGTATATACGATTTGACGAATCTTTAATGTACCATGCAATTAGGGCCCATTCTTCCTTGGAAGGTGTCAAGCCTTGTAGGGCAAGACCTTGGTAATGGGTCTTAAGACCTGGGCTTGTTCCTTGTGTTCCCCCAATGCCATTGATTCGCTTCACAAGTGAACCAAAGTGGAACAAACAGATGGCCACATGTCCGAGCTAAAGTAGAGTATTGAATAAGTCACCAACATAGGTTGGTTACTTAAACAAGAGAATTGTGGGATATGAATGAATAATGGCCAAGCCCGTTATCAGCTAATGGAAATTGCGGCTTGCCACCTTCTTGAGGGATGTGCCCATTCCAAAGTTTAATTGATTTTCTCGTTGCCAATTCACATTTAAATTCATTTTTTTTTGTCAATCATCGATTCATGTTAGAATGCACATTGATAACACAAAAAATAATTGTAGAATGCAAATGGAGGCTTGTCCCACCTAAAAAAAAGCCTGAAAAAAGGACCGAACTAGGACTCAAAACTTGTTACGGAATATGGAATGGTCAAATGTCTGCCCATTATTTTGGGTAAGGTGCCAATGGAGCCCAATAGGGTGAACTAGGTGGTGCATCCAATGCAATGGATGAGGGCGAGACCATTCCGTGGCATTATGGTCTAGGGTGAGAGATTCAATCACTAAAACAATAAAAATTATGTTCAATAATAGGCAGATTTTGGTCACTACTATGAATACATGACCAGTGTCAGAAGATTATGAGATATAATGTGATTAAAAAAATGACATTACATGCAACCCCAAACCTTAATGTGTACGGGAAGGTGGGGTCCAAGAGGGAGGGTGGGGTTCATCTTATTCTTAGGAAAGGGGAGGGTTCCAAATTGTGAAGCCCAAGTGCCTATGGCCAATAAGGGCTCCAATTTATGGATTGAGGGGACCAAGTTCTCACTTTGGAGCAAGGTGGGGAAGGGGACCCTATGAGGGTCTATTTTTGTGTCCCAACACGAAAATAGACCCAAAACCTAAGTCATTGGTAGGAGGGTTAGGATTTAAGAAGTAATTGCAACTTTTTTTTTACATAAAACTAGGATAAAGTTAGAGGGACATCCAACCTCATCTAAAAATTAAAGATATTAACCCTAATAATAAACCAAGTTCCAAGCCAACTAAGTTTCCTAAACCATAAGCCAAATGTGTGGATTCAACATATGTGTAAATGGATGAATGTCATCCATGAGATTACACCCACATGCCCATATTATTAAGTTTGATTTTCAGTAAAGCTTCCATTGCAATTGAACTATTGACATCCTTTTGTTTGTCTTCATTCAAGCTGTATAACCAATTGAGTTGGTTGAATAAAAATGTAGCAACAAGTCAAAATTGGTGCCATTCTATGCTTTGGTGAGATTGACATGGTGTTGTTCTTCATGTCATAGGTACCTCCACCTTTCAAAAAACCTTCGGAGGACCTAGTAGTGATTTGAATCCACAACCACTAGCAAATGTGATTGCATATGCCATTGTTGGTATGGCGTCCTTGAAGAAGAAAAGTTCTTATCATGACCTAATTGTGATTCAAGCCCACAATCACTAGCAAATGTGGTTCCATATGCATGTTAGCATGGTGGCCTTTGAATGATATAATAGTGATTTGAACCCACCACAACTAAGGTGTCATCAATATGGCATCGTCAAAGTAAATTTTTTATCATGACCTAATTGTGATTCTAGCCCACAATCACTAGCAAATGTGGTTTCCATATGTGCATTTGCATGGTGGCCTTTGAATGATAGAATAGTGATTTGAACCCACAACAACTAAGGAAGGTTGGTGGTTCCTTATAATCTCATTGGTATCCCCCGTCCTTAAGGAAATTAGCATGGCATAATAATAATGATTTAAACCCACAACTACGAGCAAAGTTGGATCCTTAAAAGCTATTGGTACCACTTCATTAAAACCAAAAAAAAAAAGGGGAAAAAAAACATAGCATAGGTTTTAGGGTTTAGGGTTAGCAAATTAAGAACAACTTTGGGTGTGGTTTTGGAGCATTATTAAGTAGTTAGTGTGCTTTCTTCCAAGGACGAGCGTGACTTAAATTAAATTAATCGTGCTTCGAATCCACCCTCTAGCAAGGCATGATGATGGTTGTAAATTCAAGCCAGTGGGGGTGTTCATAAACCCGGAATTGACCCACCAATTCCAACAAAGTGTGCTAGGTCTTATTGTCCGTTTTAATTAACTGATTTTTGTGTGGAATTGGCTGATGAGCACAGGTGCTGATTCTGAGAATTAATTAGCAGGCCTGCCTTACCGATTCTGTAGACCTAATGCCTGATAACACCGGGGAGCATGCAAGGTTTGGTCAATTTCGACTCTTAGCTCGCCCATGGACACTTGTTCAGCCCATCTTATCAATTAGACTTGCTAGGAGCTGGAATCGACCAAACCTTGGCCGCTCTATAGTGCCGGAAACACACTATTTTCAATATGTAGAAAATATGAAAACTTTTGATTTTATAAGTTGGTGCGAGTCATAATGTCTTCCTTAAGGCAAAAGTAGTACCGACTGATTTTGGAAGGCGGCTTTTGTGCGTATTTATTTATGTGGAAAAGTCGGATGTGGAAGTAAATTTCGGATGGTGCATTTGGTGGGCACTTTCATATCCGTAATGACCTGTCAAACACTTTCCCAAAGGGCGATTTAAAATCCATAATCTTCCCTCAGGACAATGGACGTCATCTTACACTTTCTGGGTAGGTTCTTCCGTTTCCGTAAAAGGCTTGTCAAATTTTCTTGGCTTGATGAGTAGGAGCTGACACAATCGTTACGCACAATGAAGCCCTCGGAAATGCACAATTACAAGAATTCAGTGTTACCCTTGGTCGACACCTCAAACGAGCACCTTACCTTATTCTGGTATCAACCCTATTCCCGGGTCTTACTTACCACATTAATACTACCTTGTCTTAGGCCCTACGTGTGTGTTCCGACCCATGTTTTGCATTCAAGGAAAGATTGTTCTATTGAGGGGTGAGGGAAGGGGTGAGCCAAGGCCGGGTGGTTTCCGTAGTCCTCGTCTATTGGAACTCAAGCTTTACACTTGTTGCAACTTCAAATGGCCTCAAACGGCCGGCTTAAGTTAAAATAAATTTGCAAACAAAAAATTTAATCGCTTCAATCTAACTATAATGTTACCCCCGACCGACCGATCGACCCTCAAAAACTAACTTGGAAGTGGGATGGCCTTTGCCACACTTTTGCAGAGTTGAAAATGAAAAAAAATGAATGCAAATTTTGCACAACACTTCTAAGCATACATGACAACCTTTTCTTTTCTTTTTTTCTTTTTGGGGCGCTGGGGGGTTTAACAACAAAAATAGAATCACATCCATAGCCCTAAACAAAACACTTTGAGAAAAAAAAAAAAACTTAATAATTTATTTATTTTAAATCAGGAGAACAAAAATTCCAAACGTTTGTGTAAATGAGAACTAATTTACACAAAAAGCGAAGTACCTACTTTATTATGACCACCCTTTACAGCCGCCAAAACAGTTGGGTCAATAAACTCAATAACCAAAAAAGCCACGCAATAAAATCCTATCACAACGGGCCAATCAATTATCAAAATGGGACCATTGAATAGCAAACCGTCAGAAAATCTCCCTCTAATTAAAATCCTCTATAACCTATTTATCTCCTCCTCCCTTCCAAAGAGGAAAGGGCAAAGATTTATTTTTAAAAAAAAATAATAAAAAAATCCCCTCAAGTAGGTCTATTTTTATTATCACCAAACTACATTTAATATTTTGAAGTTACATACCTTAAAAAAATTTAAATTAAAAAAAAACACCCATTTAGAAAATCTATTTCTATTATTATCACCAAACTACATTTAATATTTTGAAGTTATATACCTACCTTACTCATTCATTATTTAAAAAAAAAATATTTATTCAAAATTTTCTTTCATAAATGTAGTACAATTTTGGCACTATTTAAAAGGTAGTTTTTAGTATTCCCCCCCCCAAAATTAAGGAAAATAATATACAAGGAAAAAAAATTTGTTCTTACTAGTAACTACCTACTACAGGGATTTAGCCAAATTTGGCTATAGACCATAGTGAAAGTAGAAAACTTTAATAATCAAGAGCCTAGTAGAGTACATACCTACCGGGGTTTTTTTTTCCTGCTCAAATTCCTCAACTGGGTCCACTGGCGAGGATCCCCTAGATTAATTAGGATTATATGGCGACTGCACTAAGTGGGCGGTAACATTTTTTTACAAAAGTGCTTGCTCCTACAAAAGTGGCGGCGACCTAGGAAATGCTTTAAGTCTAGATATGGCTACTTTAATTTTTTTATTTAAAAAAAAAATCCCCAATTGTTTTCGTTTTTTGGGGATGAAATAAAATAAAATCGCCAAGCAAATTTTATTTTTGGGGCCAATTGAATTTTTAAATTTCGCCCTAAATTTGTTTTTCAATTCGCCCCAAAAATGAAACACTACCTAGTACCCCCTTGCACATGAAATGACGTAAATGGGGAAAGGGGGGAGGGCCGGGGGAAGGTTTTGAGATTTTGGCTGAGAACTGGAACCGGCGGTTAACTTCCCGTCGTCGTCTTCTCACCCCCCACCCCTCCATCTTCTTGGTTCTTCCGTTGCATTTCTGATTTGTATATTTTGTGCTGCAGAATTGGAGCCCGTTCGGCGTCTTCTTCTGCTTGCTGTTGTGGTTGATGCACTTGTGCTGTGTCGGATTCGCTTTCGAGCTTTTCCAAGGTAAAATTAACCATAACTAGTTTGTTTTGCACTTTCCGCTTTCCTTCTGTCTGCGTTCTGTGAACATGCAACTATGTGCATGTCGA
>Ga0209611_10007543_pt1 | contig 17371 bp, 17 predicted proteins | sample S1TSphgellanicum_3_FD_187693 | JGI IMG/M metagenome (GOLD analysis project Ga0209611, IMG submission 187693) | Host-associated microbial communities from peat moss isolated from Minnesota, USA - S1T2_Fc - Sphagnum magellanicum MG (SPAdes) (version 2) | ecosystem: Host-associated > Plants > Peat...
ATGTGAGATGCATCCCATTTTCGTAAATTTGTAGTGCGAGCATCTTGCTCGCTTGTAGTCTAAGTAAGCAAGATGCTCACACTACTGATCATTTTTTTGCAAAACTGGGATGTACCCGCAATGCATCTGCATCAAATGTCGTGTCTGGCGAATTTGTGACAAGAGGCAAAGTAGCTAATACCAATTCTGTATGAGGCTGCGCTTTATTTTCCCAGAGTTCAGGGTCATAAAAGGTCAAAAATTCGGCGCATCTTCATGAAGAAACGGTATAAGTAGTGATGCAATACTGCTCGGATAAGCCTTGTTTTCTCTTGAAAAAATAATCACAATACAAAGCTGAGCAAGCATTTATGCTTAAAATATAATAGTTAATACAAGCTAACTATGGGAGAAAAAGCAATAACAGTTGCAGCCACTAAAAAGATGACCTTTGAAGAATTCCTTAATTATGACGATGGGACGGATACTTTATATGAATTAGAAAATGGAGAATTAATTCCCGGTTTTGGAATGGGTAGAGGGATTTTATGATGAGCGGGTTTATCAGGGAGAGAGTGCGATCGTCTCTTCAATTTTTGCTAATCTTCAGTTAACTGCGGCTGAAGTTTTACAAGGATGAGATGTGATGAAAACGTTTGATGAACTTCGACAAGTCTTATCACTACAAAAGCAATCTCTCTGTGAAAATTATCAAATTACAGAAATCGGTATCTTTAGTTCTTATGCATTGACAGCGATCGCCAACTTCTGGCAACAATGCAAATCTAAGGCTGTTTTGCTTTCATAGATTCTTTAGTTAAATACTCTAGAAGTTGTTTACCCTCTTTATGATACGGTACTGCGGTAAGTAAATACTTCAGCGACTCAACTGCCTCATTAATATGTCCGAGTCGCGTGAGAACCAGGGCTTTTGCGTAATAAAACCCTGGTTCATCTGGACAGGAAATGATCTGTTTCTCCACAAGGTTCAGCGCCTCAGTATTATTGTTAGCGTTGAGTTGTGCAATCAATTGCTGGATGAAATCTTTACTTGCAGCTTGGGCTATCTTTGAATTCCCACTAAACATAGTTTTTTCTATAAAATCATCAGCTTCAGCGTCACGGATCACAGATGGTGGGTGCTGGAGAGGAAAAGTCATCTCTTCGGTAGGTATATTAGCGAATTTACTTTCATCTTTAGAATGGGTTGCTTCTGGCCCAAAACCGATATTAGACACTAAATTCACATTGGGAAGAATAGTCAACCCGTTCTGAATCCAGTTAGCAAATGTCCAAGGAAAATCCCAGGTCTTGAACCCATCATAGACACTTTGAAAAATACTTGACCAGTAAATCGCTGCCTCAGTGTCTTGCAGTATATCCACCAGCCAGTTACTATCTCGAACTTTTGGCCACAATTGCATTTCGTTATCATAGTGACGCCACGCCCGTCGCCAAGTTGCCCAACCCCAACCATGGTTATAACGAGAAAAGTAATAACTGTATTCTTGACGTTGACGTCCAAATTGAAAATTGTCTCCAGAAATCGTCATTATCTGTTTGTGATCGCGATATCGATCTAGCAATTCTTCACAGAAACGAAAGAAAGTCGGATGGGGAACGCAGTCATCTTCAAGGATGATTGCTTCTTCAACTAGGTCAAAGACCCAGTTTAGTCCGCCAGAAATTTGTTTTCTGCTATCTAAATGAGTATCAGAGTACTTTCTTAAAACTTCACAATTCCAGTCAACCTGATTAATAATTGCTTGCGCTGCTGCACATTTTGCTACATCTTCTGGTTGGTTTGGACGAGGAGCATTAGCAACGACAAGTAACTTAGGAGGTTTAGCTTTGCGAATTGCCTCAAAGACTTTCTCTGTGGTATCAGGTCGCTTAAAGATAATCAGACAAACAGGCGTATTTAATTGAAATTCATCCATGTTTTTTATCAAAAGTATATAGATTTAACTGACGATTCGGTTGACAATTGATAATCTACGTGATGGTAAGAGACGGGGATTTCAACCCCGCCTTAAACCAGCCAAGTACCAAATTTTAGTCCCTCAATAGAAAATTTTAATTTGGTGTCATAGGCTCATTTTTGATCTTTTTAAGAAACCCGTTGGTACACCAAGTTATGTTATAACCAAAAAAGTCGCAATAATGACTATCAATTTCATAATGATCTGCGTACCTTGATAAAAACTCTTTCAGTGCCTGATGAGGTCCGCTATTAAATGAACTATCTTGCATCAAATCAGAAATAATTCCATCTTCAATAATGATGTATTCATCCTCTTTGAGATACGGGTGAAAAAACTCTAAAACATGCTTTGTAGTTTCGTAAGAATGGTCAGCATCTTCTATCACCAAAAGCGGACGTGGTAAAGATTGAAGGAAATCTGGTGTAAAAATCTCCTGTAATGCCTGCCCATTACCTTGCATAAAGGTTATACGGGGATGATGCACTGAGGTGACTTTTAGGACATCAACCGAAAATACATGACCCTCGATACTAAAAGTACTCAGCATATCTCCAAGCCATAATGCGCTACCTCCACGATTAGAACCTATTTCAATAATTGTTCGCGGTAGTAAATTCCAAAGCAGAAGTGGATAAAGCGCAAAATCGAAGGGATTTTTAATCATCTCAATGCCTTTGTAGGTATAGCTAAAGCAGGCATCTTGAATTGACAGTAGAGTTTCACGCGGTAGTCTTGTATTCCATGGACGTTGCTGGGTCGGAATTTTAGTCCTTTGTTTAAATATTCCTTGAGTATAGCCGTCTACTATATCTTGGGAAGGGCGGTGACTAGGGTTAATTTCTAGCTCTGCTTTTGCAGCTTCAAAAGCTTGTTGGTGCTTCTGGACAGCATTTAAACAAATTGCTCTAACAAAATGCATTTCTGGTATCTTCACATTGAGGTTGGCTGTTTGTTCAGCGATGCGCACTGCCTCAATAGGGTTTCCATTACTTAATAAGTCAAGTGCTTGTCTCATCATTGCTTCCGCTTGTTGAGCAGCGAAATTCTCGTTGACAAGTTGCTGATTCGACAGACTGCTTACAGGATAATGTTGCAGATGCTGTGGTAAATGCCAGTCAACTTGTGGATCGGGTTGATGCATAACTGGTTCGACGTTTCCCCGCCAAGCTACCCCCATGATTTGCATGGTTTGATAAATCATGACTTTCCAACCTTGTTGCCGCAAATATTCCAAACCTTGAGCAACATCTGGAGAAGCTAAATCATGAAAGAGGATCAAAGCATCATCTTCTGCATATTTCTCACACACCATTGCATCATGTAAAGGGCCTGGTTCATCATGATTTCCATCAATAAAAATCAGTGACCACTTACGCTCCGTGGCTAATGCTAATTCCTCGACTTTTTCGGGGCTATAACCAGCTACTAAATAAACTGAACTCAGAACACCAGCCGCTAAGAGTGAACTCTTAACACTTTCATAAAAATCCTGTTTATCCAGCACAGGATCTACGACATCTAGCTCAATGCCTGCCAGTGCCAGATGACAAGCTGACCATCCCAGCCAACAACCAATTTCTAAAGCTTTCTTTCCCTGAAAATTCAAGGCTGTATTGTACAGAATATGCGCTTCATCGCGACTGAGGAACCCTACATTTTGATGCCGCTGATCTATATACCAATGATGCGGAATTTCCCAACGCAAATATGGCCAAGAAGAATGCGCAGTATTTCCAACAATCTTATTTGGAAAATATGCATCAGGATTAATGAGTTTAAAGTTTGGTGAAACATAGTCCCAATTTGATTTGACCGTACTTTCCATCACAGAATTGAAAATATGTTCAATAAGAGCATGAGTTTCTTGAATCATCCGTTCTTCTGTGAAGAGATGGTCGGCACGAATTTTGGCAGATTGAGCAATAGAATGACGTAATTCGGGATGAGGACACCAAGCTTGAATTGTTGCAACTAACTCATGGACAGTAGATTGAGGATCAATTTTGGGGTCTGGTAACAACTTACCAGTATCACCTAACTCTTCGGGAATGCCACTTACGGCTGTTGCAATGACAGGTAATCCCTTCGCCATCGCCGCCATAATTGCTAAGGGTATTCCTTCCACTATGGGAGTCAAAACAAAAATATCACTTGCATCTAGCAAGTCAGAAATGTCCCAACGTTGTCCTAAAATTTTGACTTTGTCGGTGATTTGCAGTTGATTCAGTCCTAAGCGCAGTTGGGTTTCAAACTGACCATCACCAGCCCAGACAAAATAAAGTGAATCCCAAATATCAGTGCCTTTTAACTTTTGAATAGCTGCTAATTGATATTGGTAACCTTTGCTTATTTCTAGAGGCGCAGATGTAAAGCAAACGACTGCATCTAGGGGGATTTCTAATTCTTGGCGGAGGCGATTGCGCACAATTTGCTCACTAGGAGCAAAATATTTGGCTGGTCTTCCAGGATAAATAACTTGTCCTTTGTCTTCTGGAAGTCTATAAAATTGATGTAATAAGTTTAAATTTTCCTTTGAAACGGCAATCACTGCTTTTGCCCGTCGGTAAAAGCGTGACATCTCATTCATGACGATAAAGGATAGTCCATCTCCTTGTAAAGGTTCAACCAACCCAATGACAACGATAAAAGGTATTCCCAGTTTAATAGCAACCTGCTTAACCCCAGAATTTAAGAAGGGGCTTGTATCACTTGAAATTATCAGATCTGGTTTAGCAAGTTCAAAAATCTTTTCTGCTTGGGATTGATCAGATATAGTACGCTCTATCTCTTTAGTGGTGTCAAAATCTATCCACAGATGTTCAATACCTAGCTGTTGTTGAACACTCACCAATGGATTAGAACTTTGAGATTGTACACAGGTTAGTCGATAGCCTAATGCTGCTAAACCGCACAACAGCATGTGATTATATTGTGCAACTTCACCAATTCCCGGATCGTCGCTGTAAAGCAAAATATGTTGACTCATTTTGTTCCTTTATTATTGATCAACTTTTCACTCATTTCCTGAGAAATACTCCCCACACTCCCTGGATTTCTCACTTGTGAGAAATCCAGGTTACCCCTACTCGAACAGAGGCGTTTTTCCCAAACGCTCAAGCAACTCTTCTGCCTTTGTGAGTCGCGGCAGAATTTGCAAAACAGCAGTGGCTGCTTTTTTGGCTAAATGCACATCACCCATCTTGTCGGCGGTTTGGGCTAAGTGCCAAAAAGTGCGCCAATGATTGCTTTGTGGAACAGATGGGTCTTGTTTGTCAAACCACACTCCTGTACCATCAATTTCACGCAGGGCAAAAGAAACACCCTGGTGGCGCTCAAAATCATGGATGGCTTGACGACAACCCTCCCAAAATCCGTAATCATCTACTTGAATGATGCCGTGAGCAACAACGCTATCATAAAGGGTGTTGAAGATATCCATCGTTGACTCGTACCAGTCTCCATCGGCATGAAGTAGCGCAATACTACCGATCTGTGATTTAGATTGAGGTAAAGTCTGGGCAAATAGTCCTTGAACTGGGACAACAATATCTTTGACATTTAAAGCCTGACAGACCACAGCTAAATTTTCCGATATTGGTGCCTTTAAAGTTCCAACACCAAAACCGATCACATCTGCTGGAATTCCGTTGTAGCGATCCACTTCAATTGGTTCTGGCATGCCTTCAAAGGTGTCGAATGCATAGACCAGTCGTGGCCGTAAACTATATCTTTGAATCACAACTGCGAGCAGTGCGGCTGAGCCTCCTTTGCAGGTTCCACACTCCACGAAATTTCCAGGAATATTATCTAAACAGATTTGTTTGGCAAGGGAGTAAAGTGAAAATAACCGCGCTCCAGTTAACATTGTATATGGTTTGATAGTGGCAATTATTTGAATAAATTCACCAAAACTCTGGTCATAAATCGAGTGACAGTTATGGGATGAGATCTGATGTGCGATACTTTTTTTCACATCACCTTTTTGCCAGGACAATAAATTTAAGTAGTGATGAGCGATTCTTGAGTATGGGTTGACTGCAATGACCTTCTCAAAGCAAGCATCAGCTTGCTCAAAGTCTCCCTGAACCCAAAACTCTTGACCTTGATGATTCCACTGTGCTAGGATTTCGAGCTTTTCTTTTGTCAGCTTTGGTGGCATGACACCATCATGCTGATACTGTGCGACGTCTTGAAATAACTGATTGAGGGTTGAAGCAATGGAGTGATTTGCTGATGATGATGATAAGGTTGATAAACCACTCACCGGGTAATGTTGGAGATGGCGTGGTAAAGACCAATTCACTTGTGGGTCTGGTTGATGTTTCACTGGGACGACATTTCCTCGCCAAGCTACACCCATGATTTGCATGGTTTGATAAATCATCACCTGCCATCCCCGTTGCCTCAAATACTCTAAAGCTTGGGCTAAATCTGGAGATGCTAGATTGTGAAACAGAATCAAAGCATCTTCTGCTGCATATTTTTCACAGACCATTGCATCATACAAAGGTGCTGGTGCTTGATAATTTCCCTCCAGAAAAATCACTGACCACTTGCGTCTTGCTCGTGCTAATTCTTCAACTTTTTGCGCACTATGACCACCAACTAAATTCACTGAATTCAGAACACCAGCAGCTAAGAGTGAATTCTTGACACTTTGGGCGAAATCTGGGTTTAACAGCATCGGTTCTACCACATCTAGCTCCACTCCTGCCAGTGCTAAATGACTTGCAGACCATCCCATCCAACAACCAATTTCTAATGCTTTTTTCCCCCGAAACTTTAACGCGGTGTTATACAGAATATGCGCTTCATCGCGATTGAGTAACCCTACCGTTGGCTGTCGCTGATCTACATACCAATTATGGGGGATTTCCCACCGTAAATGTGGCGAAGAAGAATGAGCCGTATTGCCAACAATCATGTTGGGAAAATAGCCATCTGGACGAATGAGTTTCAATCCTGGTGACACATAGTCCCAATTTGATTTGAGCGCGTTTGTGATCACAGCATAGGTTTCACAAAGCATTCTTTCTTCTTTAAACATTTGTTGTGCCCGCGTTTTACATGCTTGAGCGATCGCATGACGTAACGCTGGATCGGCACACCAAGCTTGAATTGTTGTGACTAACTCGTTGACAGTGCCTTCGGGGTCAATTTTTGGGTCTGGAAGTAATTTCCCTGTCTCACCCAACTCTTCGGGAATACCACTCACTGCTGTTGCAATGACGGGTAATCCCTTCGCCATCGCCTCCATAATTGCCAAAGGCATTCCTTCTACTTCTGAAGTTAAAACAAAAATATCACTGGCGTCTAATAAGTCGGGAATATCCCATCTTTGTCCTAAAACTTTCACCTTTTCGGTGACTTCCAGTTGATTGATTTCCTCCCGTGTTTGGTTTACTAACGTACCACCGCCAGCCCAGACAAAATAAAGCGAATTCCAAACGTCGGTGTCTTTTAACTTTTCAATTGCTTTTAGTTGATATTGGTAACCTTTAATCGATTCCAGACGAGCAGATGTCAAGCAAATTACCGCATCTAAGGGGATGTTTAATTCTTGGCGTAGACGTAAGCGCACTGATAGCTCACCCGAAGCAAAGTATTTTGCCGGTCTTCCATGATAGATAACCTGTCCCTTGTCTTCTGGCAGTTTGTAAAATTGATGTAATAAGTTTAAATTTTCTGTAGAAACGGCGATTACTGCTTTCGCTCGTTTGTAAAAGCGAGTCAATTCATTGACGACTAGAGGTAATTGGTCTGCTTGGGAAGTTGTCACAGTCCCAATCACAATGATGAAAGGTATTCCCATCTGAATGGCAACTTGCTTAGCCCCAGAACTTGCCATGGGCCATCCGTCACTAAAAATTATCAGATCTGGTTTAGCAATTCCCAAGATCTTCTGGGCTTGGGATTGGTCGGTTATACCACGCATCAGTTCTTTAGTTGTGTCAAATTCTAGCCACAGATGCTCTATACCTAGCTGTTTTTGATAACTCATCAATGGGTTAGAAATCTGACTTTGTACACATGTGAGCCGATAGCCTAATGCTGCTAATCCGCACAACAGCATGTGATTATATTGCGCAACTCCACCTGGCCCTGGATCATCGCTGTAAAGCAAAATATGTTGATTCATCTGTGTTTCTTCGATACACTAACAGTCAACAGTTGGCATTATTTGTACGCGAGTACTGAATTAGAAATAGTTGATGAGTACAGGATGGGAAAACTAATCATCCATAACCACTCATACGTACTGTTCGTGCCACGAAGTTGTTGATAGCACTTTAAAGTGTGGCGTGCCTTTTCACCTTGATAACGACTGATATAATCGTAGGCAAGGCTTAAGTAACCATTGAAAAAGCACTGGTCAAGAACCATCAAAGGTAACTTTTGCAGGTCTAGGTTGCGGTGGAAAGCCTTTTCTTTGACGCGCAACCAGCTAATTAACAACCGCTCTTGATTTTTTTGTAGACTGTCTGGAGATCTGCGGTAGTTTACTAAAGGCTCTTTCAAGCCAATAACTGACCATTTTTCGATGATCCGCAACCACATATCGTAATCTTCACAAGGTATGACTGTGCCATCAAACCAGCCAACCTCGTTTAGACATTCTCGACGCACCACAACAGAGGGTGTCGGGATAAAGTCACGTACAAATAAAATCCAAGGTTGGACAACAGGAGGTGTAGGATTTGTTTTTGCCCATGTATCAGGAAAAACACCCTGCTCGTCAAAACAGAACATATCTGAATATACCAAAGCAATATTAGGATCGGATTCCAAATATGGAATCTGCTTTTCTAATTTATTTGGTAGCCACAGGTCATCATCGTCGAGAAAAGCGATATAGCGTCCCTGCGCTGCTCTAATACCTGCATTGCGAGCAGATGCTACTCCTTGATTTTCCTGGTGGATAGTGGTAATTTTATCCTCAAACTCGTCTAAGACTTCTTTTGTGTTGTCAGGCGAGCCATCATTGATGACAATGATTTCGTAGTCAGTGTAGGTTTGTGCCAACACGCTCTCAATTGCTTGCGAAACTAGATTAGCTCTTTTATACGTGGGAATAATAACGCTGACATTTGGCATGGTTAGAATCGAGTCAGGAGTTAGGAGTTAGGAGTTAGGAGTTAGGATTTATCATTAACCTGTCAACCCCTTCGGGGAATTCGCTCATTCACTCATTCAAACATTTTGAACCTTGGTATTAGTAGTAGTCTCCTTCAAGCTAGTTTTGGTAAAATCGTCTTCGGGGGTCATTAGTAGACCACGTAAAGTTAGTTCGGGCACTGTGTAAGTTTTTTTCGGTTTGGATTGGCTCATTTGTGTATTTATTCCTATGCTTGACTTGAACTATTCATTTTCTGATAGGATGTCGCTAAATCTTCGTAAATCTTTAACAGCTTCCGCTTCCAAGCCTGTTCATCGTAATTCTCCACAATAAAGCGCCTTGCTTTTGCTAGGTTTTCTTCTCGCTCTGACTTGGGAAGATTCACCACCTTGACTAGTGTTTCTGCTAAAGCAGTAGTCTTTTGCGGTTCTACTAGAGTGCAAAACTTTTCAACGAAGGTATTTTCATAAGCTGGCAACAGAGCCGTAACCACTGGTCGTTCGCAGGCGATCGCTTCTACTAAGCTTGAAGGAAAAGCATCAGTGATGGGGTAATTGACTACCACATCTGCCACGGAGTACGCTGTCGGCATCATCTCGATGGGGACTGGGGGTAGCCAGCGAATATTCTGCTCGATCCCAAGTTCCTTTGCCCTGGTGTAGAAGTAATTGTAATAATCCTTGGCTTCCTGCAAGGAGTTAGTACGTCTGTACTTGAAAAAAGTCAGTACTGTCGGTTTCAGAAAATGTGGATAAGCTAGTGCATAAGCTTCCAAGATTTGGTGATGATTGTAGAGCTTACTCCATCCACGAGGCGAGAGTAGCACTGTAGTTTCTTCGGTAACATCTAGAGATCGCCGCCATTGAGCTACGTACTTTGCTGGTTGGGGGCAAAAATTTTGTGTTTTCGTTCCTAAGTGTATTAACTCTACCTCTTGAAATTGACTCATCCACGGCTTGCATTTTTCTACAAGACCAGGCGCTTCTACAATGAGTACATCGGCGATTTTGAACATGGTGCGTGCCACTTTACTGATCTGCTGGCTTTGCACTTGTTCTGTTTCTATTAAACTATTTAAACCTCCCCATGCAGAGACGACAAGAGGGTGTAGGTCAGCAAGAGCGCAACACTCGGCTCCAAAAAATAAGCCGTGGACGTGTATGATATCTGGCTTGAATTCTTTGGCGATCGCACGCAACTGCGAAGCAGCTGTCCATAAAAGTAACTGGTGCGTCGTGTCATCTTTAGGTAACTCGCCAGTGAGTTCATGAAAATTAACCAATTCCAGAACAAATGGTAAATAGCGGTAATTTTTAGGAGTTTCCTCTGGTGGAAGGGGGTTATGGGGAGTCAGCAGCCAAACTTGGTGACCAGCCTCAAGCGCCCATTTTAAAGGGCGTATCATTGCAATTCCCCCAGGAGCAACCATAAATATGCGCATTATTGAATTAACCTCTCTTCTAAGTTGAAAGTCTTGCATAAACCTGATAAATCATCATTTCAAGAAGCAGTCACTTCAACTAGTTTGTGTTTCACTAATTTCTCAACAAAGTTCAGCAAGTCTTGTTGTAACTGCTGTGAATCGACCTCATACTCTTCTAGCAGAGTGTCATGTGCTGCTTTGATAGATTCTGATTCCGTCAGCACCCAAAGTATATGTGTCCCGACTTCATTTTGAGAAAAACATTCTTGACTATGAATATGTACCAAAGTAGACTTTCCTTGTAAGTCCTGAATTAGGACTTCCTTTGCAAGATTCACTTTTTGATTAAGTGCAGCTGTCATTCCTCACCTCGATAGCTTAAGTCAACTCTTACGCCGATAATGACTTAGTACAGGATTGCACAAGTTCGTGACGAAATAAAAATAATGTCTATCGTTCGTAGTTGCGCTAAAGCGCAACTACGAACCAAAAAGCCACGAATTTATGAAACGCTGTACTTAGGAATTATGAAATTTCCTCCGATTTTTTTAATACGAGGAAAAAGATTAATTCCTATATACATAATTTTTTACAACCAAATTAAACCTTCTTTGGTTATTCTATTTTGCAATTATTGGTAGAGGAAACACCTTCTGAAAAATCTTTTTTGAATGCAACAACAATGCATTTTACTCCCGTCAGCTACACTAATACTATAATTAGGTAGCAATTGCTACTATAAACGATCGCAGCCAAATATAAACCATTTACATGGATTATTTACACAAATTTCATATAAAATTTAAATAAAATTTAATCTTTATCTGATTTTCTTTACTGATAATTAAAATTAAGGCTTAGTACAGCGTTTCATAAAGCGTCTTGGTTCGTAGTTGCTAAGAGCGAAGACAGCGCAACTACGAGCCTATTTCCCTCTGGGATAGTGTGCATGACAGGGAGTTCCCCAGCAAACTTGCTCTGATGGCATGTTACTAAAAACACTGCTACGAGCGCCAATAACAGCATTAGCTCCGATTTCTACTCCTGGTCTAATAAAGCAATCTGCTGCAATCCAGACGCCATTGCCAATGCTGATACTAGCTGTTTTCAACCCAAAGGCTGGATCATTCATGTCATGGCTACCAGTACACAGATAGCTTTTTTGGGAAATTACGCAGTGTTCACCGATGCTAATGTAATCAAGACTATATAAAACTACGTCATCCCCAATCCAGCTATAATCGCCTATCGACACTTTCCATGGATAAGTGAAGCGAGCAGTAGGTCGAATTAAAACACCTTTACCAATGCGAGCACCAAACAGCCGCAGTAAGGCGCAACGTAGACTATTAAGCGGATGAGGAGTCAGGGGGAAGGCGATCGCCTGTACAAACCACCACAACAAGATATACCAACTAGCACGTCCCCGGTCAAACCAAGATTGGTCGTACTTGCGTAAATCTATAAAGGGTTCAGTATTGGGCATTGTTAGTGGTTAGTGGTTAGTTGTTGATTGTTGGTTGTTAGTTGTTAGTTATCAAAAATTCTTACCAATTCTTAACTCCTAATTCCTAACTTCTAACTCTTTTCTACATTGCTGTCTGTTCAATTTCTTGAGTCCGGGATGGTAGTGCAGCAACGGTTGTGCATGTAGTATTTAGCTGACCGCCACAGTTCCGTAATTCGTAGAGTTTGACTCCTATTTGATATTCATATTGACTCAAAAGCCGTGCATAGATATATCCGGCTTTGCCATCCAAAAAACCACGCTGAAAGATGTAGGACAAAATAAAGCGTAAAAATGCTTTAAATGGTAGCCGCACCCACACTTTTTTCAAAAAGCGCTTGCGTTGTACTGCATTGCCAAAGAGATTTGCGCCAATAGTACCGCTGTCACCTTTGCCTGTAAGCAAATTAAGATATACACGAGCTTCCCAGTTGGAATAGCGGTTGTGACGTTCAATCCAGTGGTAAAGGTCACGAAAGTCCTCGTGGATCATATCGTTTTTTAGATATCCAGCTTTCCCTGCTAAGATAACGTGTTCGTGAACTTCGTTATCGCCAGTATTGAGAATTTCTTCAGTGTTGAGGTTCTCGTAGCGGCCTTTTTTGTGTTTAAATAGTCGCAGATTCCAATCTGGATATCTACCACCGTGGCGAATCCATTGACCTAAGAAAAATACACGGCGGTTAAGGTAGTAACCATCATATTCGGGATTTTGAATTGCCTGGGCAATTTCTTCCCAAAGTTCTGGGGTGATGCGCTCATCGCAATCAACGATGAGAACCCATTCATTGCGGAAATTTAGATTGTCTAAAGACCAATTTTTCTTTTTCGGCCAGCGTCCATTGAAGTGAAATTGTACAACATTTGTACTGGAACTTTCAGCAATTTCTACGCTTTTGTCGCTACTTTGAGAATCCACGACAAACACTTCATCAGATCTTTCGACACTGGTCAGGCAGGCAGGTAAATTTACTTGCTCGTTTTTTGCTGGAATGAGTACGGAAACAGGTATTTTAGAAGACATATAGCAATCCTAAATGAGTTATAAACAGGGTACGTACTGTTGCAGCTTCGGAAAATCAAATTTTTGGTGGCTGTTGTTCTAGTAAAAAATTCTTCATCCGTATTACCAACATCAATATTTAGTATAAATGTATCATAAGTCTACGACTCATTTAGGATTGCTATATATTATATTGTTAGTGGTTAGTGGTTAGTGGTTAGTGGTTGGGTGTTGGGTGTTGGGTGTTGGGTGTTTTTGGATGGGGATAGAAGGCCCTGAATAGCTGCGGTTAAGTAACCAATTTGACCGTAGGCGTACACTAGTTTGTCAAAACGTTCTGCTGGGTCTGAAAAATATTGCAATGTTTTATATAAGCCACGCACAAACCGTTCGCTACCTCGCTGCAGTTGACCTATACCGTCTTTGCCAGCAAGTTGTTCTCGATAACACTCACTGATACCTTGCCACCAACCTCGGCTAAAAAACCAAGAACGTCTCAAACGTTCTGGGGAGACATTGTGAGCAACTAAGGCGTTGGGAAGATAAGCAACTTGCCAACCTCGTTGGAGGGCAAGTTCGGTCATTTGCAGTTCTTCATTTGATAATAATTTTTTGCCGACTCGCCCGAGATGAGTATCAAAACCTCCTATTTCTGTTAAAAAGCTGCGGCGTATTGAGTAATTCAAGCCTCTGGGGGTTAAACCCGGATTTTCTATATAAACTATACTTTCGCCTAAGTCATAGGCACCCAAATTTGCGGCTAATCCGGTTGATAGCCAGCGTGGGGGTTGAATTCCCTCGGGCCACAATAGGGTAACTTTGCCACCTGCGATCGCTAGAGTAGAGTTATTTTGATAAGCAGAATATAAAGCTTGCAGCCAGTCAGCACGAGCCACCGCATCGTCATCTAGGTATGCCAGAATTTCGCCACAAGCAGCTTGAGCGCCAGTGTTGCGAGCCACCGATAGACCAATGACAGGTTCAAAGATATATTTGAGGCGGGGATTTTGGGTTCTTTGTTCTACGACAGCATGAGTGCGATCGCTTGATCCATTATCCACTACCACCACTTCAAAGTCATGGGCAAAATCCTGCACCAAAAGGCTATCTATGGCAGCGCCTAGATAGGTATCTCGATTGTGAGTACAGATAATGGCAGAGATTTGCATATGTTGTTGGTTATTGGTTGTTGGTTGTTGGTTGTTGGTTGTTGGTTGTTGGTTGAGATTCCTTCACCACTAACCACTAACCACTAGCAATTTTAATGATCGCTGCTCATGTGCTAATCTAAACCAAAAACTCCTGACTCACCAACCGAGTATTTTCGGAAATCCACTTTAAATCTTCACGGGCGATCTTTTCTCTTGTCACTGAGACTGAATGTGGCTGTGCAAAACCACAAGAGTCTCAGCGAGTTGAATCAGGCACGTTTCTAGATATTGCTTGCGTCCCAAGAGTTGGCGCAGTTTTTGGTAACGTGCGATCGCCATACTGACGCTGGCGACTTGCTCTGGTGGACAGGGACGCGACCACACCTCACCCGAAGCATCTAAACCGCACAAACGGTATCCTGCACGGGGAGATTGACAAGATACTTTTGTACCGTTAGCGCAAATTTCTTCTACGTAGTTCATTAAGCGGTCTACTTCTGCATGGCGTAGTGTTGCAGTTGCTCCCGGTTCTGGTTCTGGTTGCCTTTCATGAGATTCTAGCCAGCCATTGACAATCGGGCCTTCTAAGTAAATATCCTGAATTTGCCTGATAATTTTCTGCAGTTCTACCTGCCAAGAGACAACTTTGTCCTGAATTTCTTGTAAAAGATTCATCGCCAATGCTGGGTTAGCCCCATTGCGATGGCTAGTAAAGTTGGGAGTTTTGAATTTGGGTAGGTTTGGCGTTTTGCCTCCGATCTCTTGTGCCGGAAAAGTTTGCACAGAGGGATTATGGGGAAGTAAATTCTGTTCTTCTAATTGTGTGGAAGGTTCCTCTTGGGATAGCAAAGGATCACCATCAGTGTTTTCTTGTGTTCCTACACTGATCCGAAACGAGAAAGACGGCTTTGGCGAACCACTTTGTTCGGTAGTAGAGGCAGTGTCGCTTTTTCCCAAATCGTGTAGAGTTGCTTCAATGCGTTTTAAACCTGCTTTCATGGGAGATCTCAAAAGTTGTTGTGCCTTATGGTGTTTAATCTAGCCGACAGGGTGAGACCTGCATTAGCTTGCGAAGTCACGCATGTAGAGAGGTTACATATAACCTCTCTACAGACTGGGGGTCATGTCAGTTTTCTCAGTAGTTGCATCAACGATGCAGGTGGTAATTTAATCTATTAAAAGTTATATAGGGGAAAAATCCCATCAGTGAAATGAAAAATTGTCATGAAAGTTTGCCACCTTCATCAATACTAAGATACTCAGGAAACAACTGTGGGTAAACTCACCTTAGTAACTGGACCAGCTCGCTCAGGTAAAAGTGAATGGGCGGAAACTCTGGCGTTGCAGTCACACAAAGCGGTTGTTTATGTGGCAACGGCGACTCTTGTGGCAACCGATGAAGAGTGGCAGCTACGCATTCAACAACACAAACAACGCCGTCCTCAAGACTGGACAACATTGGAAGTGCCACATGAATTATCTGCTACCTTAGCTGAGGCGAAGCCAAATACCTGTCTTTTGGTGGATTCTTTAGGCACTTGGGTAGCTAATTTGTTGGAACAAGACGAGGTGATTTGGCGTCTCACTCTTCAAGAGTTTTTGGAAACGGTGCAGATGGTTGCTGCTGATATGATTTTTGTGGCTGAGGAAACTGGTTGGGGAGTGGTGCCTGCTTATCCTGTTGGTAGAAAGTTTCGCGATCGCCTGGGTTCGTTGGTGCGCCATTTGGGTTTGATCTCTGATGATGTTTATTTGATTACTGGGGGTCACGTTTTGAATCTCAGCTTGCTTGGTGCACCGTTGCCCATGAAAGGGGTGTAGGGGGTAGGGTGTAGGGTGTAAGGTGTTTCTCGTTCCCTGACTCTGTCAGGGAATGCTCTCCCTAAGCTGTTGACTTTATGCCCTTTTAGGGGTAAAAGTTCATACAAAATTATTAACGGTCGTTCTTCCAATTGCAGTCGTGCCCGTAATTGTTCCAGATGTGCCATCGGCTTGAAAATGATTCTCCCATTCCTCAAGCCTGGGATTGAAAAAGCGAACTTCTGTATTTGATTGGGGATCGATTCCGCTTAAACGGTTCCCTTTACGGAGATTGCATGAACGACATGCAAGTGCCAAATTTTCTTCAGAATCTGCACCTTCCCGACTCACGGGTATGATATGTTCGACCTCAAACGGAAAATTAAAAACGAGTTCGGGGGCATGGCAGTATTCGCAGCGATGATTAGCTCTATCAGCAACCAATATATAATTTGAGTTCATTAGGTTGGTTTTTGTAATAGAGATGCACTTCTGTTTGTTGCTGCTTTGAGTTCTGCCTCAATAAGATTATCTAACTCAGCTTGCATGTCTTCAGAGAGTGATCGCCCTTCGTCGCGTGCAGTTCTCCACATATCCATCAGTTCGGATAAACGAGAAAGTTGCTCAACCCCAAAGAACTGGTCAGGATGAAAATTTTGCAGCAATAGTAACGCGCTAAATTCATTTTCACCTAATTCAGTAGTTAAAGCATCCAGCGCTTGCCCAGCAGTTTTCCCAATCGACTGCTTATCGCCTGCAACAGCCCGGTAGGACTTGTTACCGCTGGCATCGTATATCGGTAAGATTGCTACTGTTGTCATGTTTTGATTCAAAAGTACTTGTTTGCTAAATTATAGTTTGGGTTGTTTTTGCGAGATATTTAGTTTTTCATTCTGGTAATCAAACTCCCAAAGTGCTTTAATATCTTTAACACTTGATGGAGATTATTGCGATAGGGCGATCGCGTTGTAAACAAATCAGAAACGCCGTACTGTTTTCCTAAGGTTTTGATAAACAAATAACTGCTACCGTTTGCCACCATACGATAAAGTGGTTGCTCTGGTTTTGGATTTGCTGTCATATACGCCAGTGTTTGGGGAATTGCTAGTTCTAAATCAAACGTCGTCTTTTTCGACTCAATCAAAACAATCCAAAGTTTATCAAGCAATACCAACGCATCAATCCGCCCACGCAAAATTTCATCATTGTCCCCAAGAACCGCAATCTCTACTGAAACTTCTGACCTAAATTTGTAAGGTGCTTGATAAAAACCAGCAAGTTCGAGTAACGGAGAAAGCACGACCATTTTAATTGTTTCCTCCAGAAGAATGCCATCAGAAATTTGGTAAAGGTAATTCCGTCGCACCTGTTCCAAGCGTGCTTGCTCTAACTCACTTAATCAGGGT
>Ga0209611_10007547_pt1 | contig 17367 bp, 11 predicted proteins | sample S1TSphgellanicum_3_FD_187693 | JGI IMG/M metagenome (GOLD analysis project Ga0209611, IMG submission 187693) | Host-associated microbial communities from peat moss isolated from Minnesota, USA - S1T2_Fc - Sphagnum magellanicum MG (SPAdes) (version 2) | ecosystem: Host-associated > Plants > Peat...
TGTGAAAGATCAACTCCTTTTCCCTTGAGGCCATATGAATTTCCCATATTTTGCACTACTGAAATTCCTTTTGCTCACTGCTCTCATAAATATTTTTCTCTTAACCTTATGCTCTCATAAAACCTGCTACAAATCCTTTGCCATCCCAATAGCATACACAGGGTATGATGGGTGTCCCTCACATCACAGATTCTCGCAAGCTAAGCTGATTTTTCCACTAGATCTCTCCAAAAAACATCAACCCCTCTCCTCTTCACGATCTCCCTGGAATTCTCACACTCTTCCCTCACTCCTTTTCGACTTTTCTTGCAGATGTTTCTTCTTCTTCTTCATATTCTCCTCGCCCAGAAACTTCTAGAAGGGTTTTGCCGTGACTCTTCAGACTCTAGCATACGCGCTTTACCGATTGCTTCTTGGCCACTGAACAATTCATTACTTTCTTTTGTGGAACACGTCTCTATTTTCTACTCATAATTGAGGATGGAATATGCAATGTCAGCTTTAGACTTGTCAAACGAGCTTTACTTTTTCCCTCTGGCCTCCTCCATTATTATCATCATGACTTTTGTTCACATCCACACACTGACCTTTCTTTTACCAAAAAATTAAAGTCGAAAAAGAGCTAAGTCATAAATTTTAAAAGTGCTAAAATCAAATGCTTTTTGAGATTCTCAAAAGCCAAAATTCATCCAAATTGAAAGAAAAATCGTCAGATTTCCTTACATGGTTTTCAAGTAGGTAGCCAAAAATAAGAGAAATATGTTTCAAATTTTCTAATGCCATATTTAGCTCATAGCTTAATTTAACTAGATCTTCCTACTGATGGTAGCCACTTGGGCTATATCTCAAAACAGACCCAAAAAATGATTCATCCACACGTTTCCTGCTGTTGGCTGATTTCACCCAGTGCATTATTGAAGCGCTCTGCCAGAGCTCATGTTGCAGGCAAATGCATGATTAAATTGGGCCTTGGGCGGACCGGCCACGATGAATCGACCCCCACATTGGGATCACTGTAAAAACCCCCAAAACCCACTTAATTGGCTGTATTAGGCCCCAAAATTTACGGATTTGGACTTTGGGACCCTGATTTAGTCTTGGGAAATGATATTTATAAATATTTACGAGCAATTTAAATGAGCTTTGTGGTTTTCACCATGATCCCAATGTGGGGGTCAATTTGCCTTGGTTCGGTGAACCTGCCCTACACTAGAACCACCGTGAAAATCCCAAAGTTTTTGGGGGCAGCTTCAAAACATTATAGATACATGTAGCGTCCTCAGAGCATCTCCACCCCACACCTGCAAACACTCCTTTTCATTAAATCTTGCAGCGGGGTAGCCTGACTCATACTCCTGTCCAGTATTTATGTCCATTTGCAGTGGTCATTTTAACCCCTTTAAAAGCTACCATGGATTTGGACGGTGACTATTACTGGTCCAGATGTAAAGACATAAATGGTCTTTGAGTGTTTTAAGGGACTTTTATGACGTTTGTGGGTGGGGACAGCGATCATTAAAAACTATTCTATTTTAACATAAAGCAGTTTTTTGCAGTTTTTGGGAGTTTTTGGGGTGGAGATGATCTTAGACAAAATCAGGGTCTCTAAATTCACAAAGACAGCCTCTAAGAGGCCTCACTCAAGAAGGTGAGTGTACCAGTGCAGGTGCTGGTTCGCCCTGGCCAGTGGCTATGATTGCAGCAGCCTGGGGGGAGAAGGAAAAATTACATGGACGGTTATAGCAAATAAATCCAGAGCGGGAAAACAAAAGAAATTCTGTACAGAGCAGTGATTTTTCTTGGTGAATCTTCGCACTGTGGCTACAAAGAAAACTTGAAGAAATTGGGAAAATTCGTTTTAATAGTGTGAATTTGAGAAAAAAATGCACATAAAATGGAAAAAAATCGACAAAGTTTACAAACCACAAAATTGAAAAAAGAAGGAAAGAAAAAAAAACACTGGTACAGAGGTATATATATGTGTGCACCCTAAATAAAATATGGAAAAACATGTTCTGAAACTAAGGGCGACTTTAGACGAAGGTCCAGGGACCAATGAATTCAAGCAATCTTATTGGTCGAAAGCTTTAAATTGGTCCCAAGGCCTTTTAGACAAGGGTCCAAGACCAAAAAGTGGCAAATTGAGGCTAACATGGCAGCTGTTTTGGAGGGAAAATCATTTGGTTCGGACCAAAAGACAGTGATTAAAGGAAAGCTCCTGATTTGGAGAACCAAGAATCAGGCTGTGGACCCACCCAGGTACACTCCAACTCAAGGATTCTATTGGCTTCACATGAGTCCTAATTGGTTCCTAGGAAATTGGACTCTGGACCCTCGTTTGAAGTGGGCCTAATGGTGTTTTACTGCAAGACCCTTTGGACTCCTTATGTGGAGAACCACAATCAGCACGATTGACATCTGGTGCAAAGTGCAAACATGTTGGATCCGAGATGTAACGCCTTAGCCTAGTGAAAGCCAGTAAGTTTTTGCTCATATTTTGGTTTTCTGACTTGTTTTGTGTTATGGTGCCCACAACCAAGTCTGTTGTTTGTGAAGGAATTGGGGAAACCTGTAATTAATGGCCAGGCCGAACCTGCAGCTACATCAATATATTCACCTTCTTGAATGAGCCCTTCCTTTCCCCAATAATAACTCCAAGACGCATCAAAGAGATGTTAAATTTGAACTCAGAGACCCTGATTTAGTCTAAGGGCCGCTTTACAGTAGGAGTCAGGGCTGAAAAAACTCGGGGCCAACTTTGAGCATTTTGGGCTTTTTGTCTGGCCCCAAGTTACTAATAAATGCTACAACATTGGCCACAAGGGTTGCAAATTGGCATCGTGACATCAAAGGGGCAAACATCCTGGTTGATAACAGGGGATGCATCAAGCTTGCAGACTTTGGTCCATCCAAAAAGGTGGTTAAACTTGCAACCATTTCTGAAGCCAAGTCCATGAAAGGCACACCCCTTACTGGATGGCTCCTGAGGTCATTCGTCAGACGGGTCATAACTGGCAAGCTGATATGTCGAGTGTTGGCTGCACTGTGATTCAAATGGCGAGTGGTAAACGTCCCTGGAGCCAGCAGTTCCAAGAGGTAGTTGCATTGTTCCACATTGGAACTACAAACTCACACCCTCCCATCCCTGAGCATCTTTCTCGTCAAGGCAAGGATTTTCTCCTCGAGTGTCTCCAGAGGGAGCCCACACTGAGGCCTAGTGCAACTGAGCTTCTGAAGCATCCTTTTGTTCTCACCTGCGAGATTCAAGGAGGATTCAAAATGGATATGAGGACATACAACAACAACAAGCAGCTGATGGTCACTTGCAGCAGCAGCGGGCAAATAGGGGAAACACGGAATTCCGATCTGTGAAAGGTACACGGAGACAGATTGGCCAGGACAGCTGGAAGCCAACTGGGGTGCTTGGGAAGGGTTCCTCCTTTTCTTTCAGAGGCTCCTCATACTCCGTGAAGAATTCTGATGACATCAACTGGGCTTCCAGAAGGGTTGGGAATTCAGACACGGACGACCTTAATTGTTCTGTGAGGTTGGACTCTGTAAGGTTCGATTCTATCCAACATGATACTTGGAATGAAAGCTATAACCCGGTGTCAGAGCCATCATTTGTGGATGGCACCAACTGGAGGCTTAATCTGACAGCGAATGGAGGGTTCTCTGTAGGAGGACCTGTTGCTAATGGAGATTTCGCAAGCATGGGGACCCCAGAATGTGAGCATAGTCTCGAGGAGAGGGGATGGTCTCTGCAGCAGCAGGAGGAAGATGAAGTGACAGAATCCAAGATTCGTGCCTTCTTGGATGAGAAGGCTTTGGAGCTCAAAAGGCGCCAGACACCACTCCAGGAGGAACTTTATGAGACCTCAATGAGGAGCTCAGAAATTCCTGCATGAACTAGGCCTGCAGAGAGCATTATTGCACCTTTTGAACCCTGCTATTGCGAAACAACAAACGCACAGCCCCAGCAAATCACCGGGCAGTCTCAGTGGAAGGTCAATTGGAATCAGAAGCAGCCAAGAGAGTGAGACGAGTGTGAGTTCTGGGAGCCCCAGTGGAACTGGAGCACCTTCTCCCAGTGTCAATTGTTCCCCTCTTTTGGAAATTCCGTTAGCACGGTTGAATGAATGGAAAGGTCTTATTAATGACACACAGCAACCGCTACCAAGCTCTCGTCTGAGTTCTAGTGAGCGTCAAAGGCTCTGGAAGGAGGAGCTTGAGCAGGAGCTTCGTATGAAGCGAGAGGAGAAACGGAAAACTTGGCTAAACAGGGCTCTCCAATGTCTCCACCCAACTCCAAGGGGCTTCAACGACCTGCCAGTCGTCTGGCTACTGCTTCCCAAATTTAGCAACTTCATCTCATCTGAGGATTAGACCGGATACTCTATTGTGTAGTCTTCTCCCCATTCTAGTCCATGGTGATGGGTTATCTGTGGCTATGTACTTCCCTTCTGCAGGGTGCAAGGTCTTTCTCTCCCTCTCTGTCTGTTCTGTTTGTTTCTCTGTGGCTTTTTATATTGGTGATCTCCTGTATAGCCTGCTTAGACTCTCATTTGGTAAGCAAGATCAGTTACCAACTCCAACCTGACAGTGGGTCTCCTTGGCCCCAGTCTTTGGCTCTTTCATCCTGTATCTTTTAGTTAATAAAATTAGGGTGCTTGTGCACTTGTGACAGCTTATACTTGTTGAAGGTTTTCAATTTTTGTGGTTTGATTTTTGGCATATTACTACATTCTGCTGAAGTATTCTGAAAGTTGGCATTCCTGCACAGATTATGAAGTTATTATTGTCTTTCCTTTCTACTGTTTATCTCCTCTTACACAGTTATTGATAATTGGAGAGTTCCTCATGCTGTGTGTTCATGTCATCCCGTGAAAAGACATTGGTTGAGCACACAGAACAGGGGCCATTGACAATAATTTGGTTGCCAAAAATGAAGTAGTTTCAGTACATGTGGCAGGAGGTCCTGAAACAATGATGCATTTGTGGGTGTTTTAGCTCCATTAGGTTATATACATCATCTCAGGGAACTCTAGCCATAGGAAACTCATTTGCAAGTTGACAAAAAATTGTGTCTCTTTCAGGGGTTTGGGGCCAGGATGGATCCGGGTACTCTGAGTGAAGAAATGAATTTTTTGCTGAACATCAATTTAGAGCCTCAGGGAACTTTAATTGTTGATCAGCTTTCATAATCAATGAATGGTTGGTGGATGGGTGATTGAGATCATTTCACTGATGGATGGGGTTCTCCTCTCTTCAGGCCTGCCATTGTTGCACTACTGTTCTTGTTGTGTTGGTGTATGACACAAGCAAGTAAACCTATGGCTAGCATGCATGCATGTGCTCGAGGATACAAGTTCTTCACCTTCACTTTTAGTTTATCCATTATGGTTACTCTTCATTTTAAGATTGGAAGTGGGGATATGTTGGCCATTTGAGTATAATCACAAGAATTGGAGGATGGATTTTCAGAGTTACTGGAGTTGCCAACATTAGCCTTTGGGGAATGTGGAGTTCCATTGGTTGGTGTTCTGGATGTGGGGGGTCTAGGGGTCATTTGAGCTTAGAGTTGTTCCAGTAAATTGCAGTGCTGATTCTTCTTCAGAAGTTGAGGTCACGGAGACATTTGCCGTACTTGTGGATTGTCCTAGGAAAAAGTGCCTTACACATGACACGTCCAACTGTTTCTCCTTCTTTAATGTTCAGCATGGTTCAATGGGGGCTCTGTCACATGGCCAAGTTGGTGCTACAAAGCAACTGCACTCTTGACTTGGCTATGAAAATTCTTAAGTTTGGGTGAAGAGTTTTTGTGCATGTGATAAAATTTGCGTTCAAATGGTGCAAGAGACTTTTGTTGCACATCAACTGTTGAAGATATCCTATCTACAAAAGATAAACCATTTGTCCTCAAGGGATGGAGACAAGTGGCAATCCTTGGGGCACATAGTGACCTTTGTTCATCATGTTTTTTATCAAGCAAGGTATTTGTGGTTCATAAGTTTTGGAGCTTTCTTTCAATGTTGGTAATATTGTACCCTACCATATCACCAAGCTTTAGACTCCACCATGTGTTTTATTTGGCTGGCCCTTGTTTCAAGATGGGTTGGTTAAATGCATGCCCTTAGAACTATTGCAATTGCCCTATGAGGAAGATAATGATTTTTTTGGTGATCAACATTTGCAAGTGTTTGTAGGGTACTATTCTAACCCCAAAGCAAATAGAGGAAGTTTTATGCATGGTAACATGTCATCATTCCCCCCTATCAACCCAACTATCATAGCAATGATATCCATTCTTGTACGACATGCATTTTTGGTGGTGTAGCCCAACATTTGGATTTCTTTAACCATGCCATCAATTTGTGCATGCAAACATGTTTCTCATCATTCATTGTTAGCTTTAGAATGTGGGCCAAATTTTACTTTTTATGGTAGGAGTACATTGTAGACATTCTCTAAACAACAAATTTCTCCATGGTTGACATGTTCACATTTGAGTCTTGAGAAAATTTATGGAACCTACTTTTCTTGATGTGGCATAAGACCTTATTCAAAAAAGTCATGTTAACATTGGAGAGTATATCAAGGCTAGTAATTGGAGAACTTGTGAGTGTTCTTTCATAAAGTTCTTGCCTATTCTTGTTTGATGTCACCAAGTTACAAGTAGAATGCTTGTAATTCTATGGAACTTTATGAAGCTAGTTGAAGTAGTTGTAGGATGGAGTATAGATTTTAGTTTTAGTATAAGGAAAGTGAATTTGAAATGCTTATGATGCCTCACAAGAAATCAAGCATGTCTTCAGACAACACTTTAGTCATTTTAACATGGTTACCACACTATTATTTCTCCATTTGACATCTGTTTCCATGGAGTGGTGGCAAGGGTTAATTTGTCTATGTAATGGTGTATTTGTGTTATCTTAGTATTTGAGATTTGATTATTTTGCTTCAACTGTTGTGCAAGAAGTGGACAAGATTTTGACCAACTTTAGCCTTGGGTTCACGATCAAGGTAAAAGCTTACAAAGGTGTAGGCCAAAAGAGAGTGCCGGAATCACATTTCATGCTCTTGGGAGTGCAAGAGAGTGTGAGGGAATGAACCCCCACACTTCTAAATGAACTCCCATTTTGGGAATTCGAGTCCTAATGGACTCCCAAGTCTTTAGAAGGCGATTGCAGGGGTCAGAACTCATTGGATTGAATTTTTCATTATATCATTAAATATCTTTTGGAATTTAGATGTTTAAAATGGGTTTACATTACTCATTTGAGTACTTAAAACTCAAGTTATGGTCAAAAGAAGGGCCGAGAGTCAAATTGCCAATTTGACTCCCAACCACTAAAAGTCGAGAATCACTCCAATTTCCTTGCGTGCAAATGGTGTACCACATACCATTGAAAAAATTTCAATGAGGGCTACAACTTTGCTTTAACTTTCATCTCAATCAGAGGTTTACAAACAAAATTATGGGATTTCAAAATCGTAGGAGTCTCATTTTTTGGGACTCCCACTTGGGAATCTTGGGACAAAATGCCATTTGGGTGCTAGCTCCGTGGCTAAGCACAAAGTATACTATAAGGGGGAAGGTGATGGCTTCCTTCAAGTCTAAGCTATGGTGAGTCTAATGAGTCCAAGTTTATTCGTGATTCATTCGTGTACCAAAAGTGCTCAAACTATGCACTAACCAACTTGTTGTTTGGTTTGTGCAGATTCGTGTGAATAATTGATGTTTGTCACTTTTCTTAATTTTCATCCGAGAGGTCTAACATGCCCTTCTACCCCCAAAGTGTTGTGAATCAAAGAGTGTGCCCCAACTCCTCACTCTTTCGTTGTTTTCACCTTAGACTTATATTTGAATCTATCGAAAAATTTGAGAACGTGTCATAACTTGTCTATGCAATGGTGTATTTGTGTTATCTAAGTACTCAAGATCTGATTCTTTGTTTCCATTGTTATGTAAGAAGCGAACAAGATTTTGACCAAACACAAATCTTAATTACAAAAAATTAAAACTAAAAATTTCAAAAAATTAAAATCCAAAAAAAATAAAATAAAATTTCAAGTTTAAAAAACAGCTTGACGAGTAACTTTCGACTTTTGAAAGTTCCTGTGCCAGGCGGGTGGGTAACTTCCCTGCCACATAAGTTACCTATCATGTCAGAGGAATCTTGGGGCAAGAGAGGGTACTAAAAATACAAAGAGAAAAAAAGAAGCGATGCTTTATGTCTATGAACCGCTGTGTTTGGGGAAAGCAACAAGACTGAGCCGCAGTCAGGTCCAATTTATTACACTCTTTTTTGGAGGTGCACAGCAGTGTTGCACCTTTCACCAGCCACGGCAAGCTGCACGAATTTGTGCAGAAAAACCAATTTCCTGAGCTAAACCGGCACATTTTGACGGTCTGTCTGGAGTGATTATACTGAGTACAGGTGGAGATGCTGGAAGGCATTTGCTTCTCAAGCGGAAAGCACAGGTCCATTTTTTTGCCTTTATATTTTGGGGACACTCCCCAGCCTTTTCTTCCTGAGAACAGGTATCTTCGTTTTGAAAAAACCCGCGAATCTGGCAGGGGGCCTTCTGACTTGAGAATAACTTCGGCTTTGGGGATCTCCAACCTGAAAGGCATGTGAAGGTTCCATATAGAGGTCCTTCCACATCTTCTATGTTCCAAAGGCCTTCTATATGGAACGTTTTCCTATACTTCATGTTTGGAGGATTTGTCAAATTGACCTGTATTTCTTGTGACAAAGAAAAACTCATTGTTTCACTCAATTTGATCTGAAGAACTACCTGTTGCACTCATATAACTCTTCCAAGGAACTGAAGAACAACCTTCAGGTATTGTGTACTCAAATCTTTTAACATTTTGGTAAAGAGATCTAAGCTTTTGGGCTGTACAAATAGGATTCATCAACCACATCCACTGTTTCAGATGGGTTGTCTTGCACCCCATTCACCAAAGAAAAAATTCCTTTATGCACATTAAGTATGACTGTATATGCCACGGAAGTTGACAATCAGCGCTGGGATGTGCAGTAAGAAACTCTCTCTCTCTCGTCGACAAATCTTACTTGTAAAACAGGGAAAACCTGAATGCAGCTTCATATCAAGACAGCTTCAGATCAAGTGACCAACAAGGTAATACACTTCCTCCTCTCAAAGCCGCTGTTAAAGGACTGTGTCTAGTTGAGTGAAGTAAAGCAGTTCCTTAAGTTGCTCTTGCGAGCCCATCAAGGAACTGTGAACAACAACAAACCTTGATGTGTATCGTTGCATTATTATGCCTGTTTGTGCAATGAATGACAAACCACATGAAAAAACACCGAAAGATAAAAGGAAGCTTGGTACCAACGTCCCCAAACCCCCCCAAAAAAGAAAAGAAAGCAAGAAAGCAAGGAAATCTCCGAAGAAAACAAACGAGAGCTTGGGCTTCATCATTCAAATGAAAAGAAGTTTCCGATGAAAAAGTACAAAGCACCAAAAGCTTGCAGCCAGGCAGTTCGAATCTACTTACATGGTTAACAGGGACCCCCGACATCGCTAAACAACTACAAATGAGAAAGACGGACAAAACCGAACCGAACCATCAAGACACAGAACGAAAGGATCTGAAGAGAAAACCGCTTGATAGGTACACAACGAGAGAATGAGAACCAGAGCTCCGTGAGAACAGAAATTTCAAGCAAGCACGAGAACTTAGTATTGCAGCAGGAGAGACCTAAACGCAAATCATGTAGTCGTTTTGAACCAGGGGCCGCCGCCGCCATTTGGCGCCAGGATTAGGGTTTACAAACAAGAAGGGTTACCTTGTCGTCCATCCACAGTCAAACCAAGTGTGAAGATACAACAAGAGCAGAGAGATTCCAGACTTCCCAGTTTCAATCCTAGTGGAAGGCTTGCACATGCTATGACTACCCACGGGTTGCAAATTGTCAATAATTTCTGGGTTGTTGCAATTTGCAACCCTGAAGAGCAACATACCCTCTACTACAGATTGTAGTGATCTGCTGGTCTGCAGCAGCTGCAGCTGCAAGGCTTGAAAAGCCATAAAAAGAACAATATTCCACCAAGTGTGGAGTCCAAAAAAAATCTGCAATAATGGTTGTTGACACCTGCTGCCAGGAGTTGAGAGAGAGAGAGAGAGAGAGAGAGTTGCAGATCAGGCCTGATTCTCGCAGTGGCCGAGGGAAAATTCAGATCATCATCGGCAATTTGATCTAGAAGAGAGATGCTTGCTTGCTCTCGGCAATCACCATTTCAGGAAGATCATTGCTGTCTTCTCTTCCTCCCTCCCTCCCTTTTTCCTTTTTTTCTACAGCAAAATTCTCAACTGCAATTCAACACAAAATATCTACAATTGTAGTTTGTCGTTTCACGCGACTTCAAATCCGTGAATACCTTCGGCTCGCATATTTTCTGGGCTACGATTTTGCTTTAAACTGCATCTCAAATGGAGCCCATTTGCGAACGTTACGAGCGAGATCAGACATGCACCCACACAAAACAAGCTCCTTTCTTTTGCCCCCGAAAGACTCGGTTACGTCGCCTTGAACCTCTTGAATTCTCCATCACAGTAAAGAGAGGATTTCAATAGGTGGAGGAGAGAACTTGGGAAGTCCATCGTTTCTTCTCTCTCGCTTACTCACTCACTCATGATCACGCAGCAAACTGCGTTTGGATCATCACAAACCCTCTTCCCATCCCTGTTGTTGATGTTTCCTTCCTGTCTTGCTCCATGCACTTCCTATTGCTCCAGGCATCAACACATTTGGCCAGTCATCTCTCAAGTCTCTGCTTGTTATGACCATAAAATTCTGTAGCAATTGTTGCAAAATTTTGCAAGCTTTTGGAGAGGTAAGAGTAGTGATCCATGTGGCAACTAGCAGAAACAGAAAAACAATCTGAAGAAGCTTGAGGGATGCTGCATGCATGAAGGTCAAGTTTGCCTTCTTCACGTATAAAGGATACAAAGCAGCAGTAGCAAATAAAAGAGACAAGTCCACCAAGCAGCAATTAGCTGTGGGAATCAGGGTGGCAGCAGCAGAGGAGTCTGATGCAGCAGCAGCATCAGTCTCTTCAGATGGATCAATCTCTCCATTGTCAGAAGATCAATGCAATGATGGCTTCTCTGGTTCCATCTCCCCATTGTCAGAAGATCCATGCCATGGCGGCTTCTCTGGTTCAATCTCTCCATTGTCAGAAGAAGAAGATTCATGCAATGGTGGCTTCTCTGGTGATAAGGAAGCTGACATTACAACACAAAGTAGATTCAAGCTTGCCTCTGGGGAGTTGACCTACTTCAGACCAGAGTTGTTGAGTGTTGTCATTCAGTCCAATACACTTGAGCAATCAGTATCCACAAGAGCAAGCACCTGTAGCAAGTGTGCACAATTCTCTGACAGTGTACGAGATCCAAATGGGTTAATTGTATCAGCAGCAGCAGCAGCTCAATGTTCTGACAGCAATTGCACAAATCCACATGTGGCTGCAAGACCTGAAGGAATTGCAGATGCATGTGATCATCATCATCCCTCTACATCTGGTGATGAGGAGGAGGCTCTTATGAAATCTGAAGCCCAGAAGAGGGTTCTGCATGAGCTGCTGCCGCCCTCTTCTTCTCTTCATCATGGGATTGTTTGTGATGCACCTGATGAGGAGGAGGAGGAGGATAAGGGAAGTGGTAGTTCTAAGGATGTGGAAGAGCGTCGTAAGAGTTTAGTAAGTGCTGCAAGAGCATCAAATGCTCTGAAAATGAAATGGGGAGACTTGGATTATGAAGATGTGGAACAGATGCAACTTCCTGGAAATCCACATGACAAGTTCGATAATTTGCCAACTAATACTTCAGGACAAGATGTGAAGCAAGAAGAAGTACACATGATCACGACTGCAGATGATGATGAAGAAGATTCTGAAGAAAATTTCTCTTTAAAGGAAAATGATGCAGTGGGATATAATTCTCAAGCAGGACTTGCTCTACTGTCACTGCTACACTGGCGAGATTCTCAGAAACTTTTGTTAACAGCAAATGCAGAAAAGGCAGAGGTCCAGGGTATAACCTCCCTGCTTGCAGATGGTCATGATGGTCATGAGTTCACATTGTTGCACAATGATGCAACAGCGGAGGAGTATGAGAGATCTACTGGTTTGAGTGAGGTCAGGATGACCACAGATTTAAATAACACAAACAACAAGAAAGGTGTGAAACAACCTTCAGGAGCACTGAAACTTGACAATGAAGATGTGTCAGGATCACTTGCAGCATTGGCTGAAGTTGCTTATGTCTTGGCTCCTCAAAATCAAGCAAATGGAGGGGCAGCAGCAGCAGCCGAAACAACTAGAAGAGGTGAACGTGCCATGAAACAAGAAGATGATAGTGCAGAAAACACCACCATATATCTCCCTGTCTCAAGTGGTTTATGTACATCTCAAGCAGGCAACACAAGCATGATGCTGGAGCATGCATCAGAGTCAGAATACACACCAAAATCCTCATCTGCCTTTCAAGCCACCAACTCTAGTTTAGCAGCTCATGGCTTTGATGATCACTTGATGCACAATGCCATGGAGAAGAAGAAGAAGGGTTATGCTTCTTTGGTGATAACTAATGTCAAAGCTTTGGAAGATGGAGCTGGAGAGGATATGGACTTGTGCAATCCTGATGAAGTCATACTCACATCAGATCTGTTGGAGACTACTACCTCTTCTGAAGGTTTAAGGGTGGGAACTGCTGCTTTGGAAAGGGGTGATGGTGCTTCAGTGAAAAGTGCAGATCAAGAGCAGCTGACAGATGCTGGAACAATCACAAATTCTATCAAATTGGAAAAATGTGATGATGGCAGTAAGCTACCATCAAGATTGTTACATAGTGACGATGATGATGAAATTGTCTTCTGGTGTTGCTACTCTGCTCTTGTTGATGCTCCAAGATAAAGATGATGAATTGATGATGCGCATAAATCATCATGAATCTACATGTGCTGATGAATTGATGAATCATCACGAATCTACATATTTGCTGTTGATTATGTGCACATGGATTGCATATAATACCATAGTTTTCTTGGTGTGTTTTTTTCATGTTTTTATAGTGGATTTGTTGCTGCTGTGATGCAGGACAATGCAAGGGACGGTTTCACCAGAGATTGTGGTTCTACCTATTTGAGAATATGAACAGGGCAATTGATGAGCTTTACTTTCTTTGCGAGCTGGAGTCAGATCTCAACCAGATGAAGGAGGTCCTTCTTATCCTTGATGAAGCTGGTGTTGAGTTTAAAGACCTCCAAATGCGGGTTGATGCTTTTGACAGAATCACAAAAGCTTCATGTCTTCCCCAGTACCCCATAATTTCTGCACCAGTTACCAGCAGCAGCAGCAGCTCAATCTCTACAAATGATCAGAACTATTGTTGCCCTGCAAATGCTTGGGAGGTGAGCAGCCCCACTCTTTTCTGCTTCTACATTACATCTTGTCTGCATCAGATTGCTTGAACCTGTGATGATGATGTTGATGATCCTCTAGGCATGAAACTGCAATGCAACATTCTGTTTTGGCTTCTAACAAAAATCATGTGGCTTTGTGCTTATTGCAGGTACAGCGTATGGCTGCAACATCTCAATACCATGCCAATACACTTTCCTCTTCTCTGGAAGCTCTCAAGAAACCACAAAGGAGTGCTCCACAAGTCCATAGACTACAAGGTAGACAAAGAGACCATCTCCTGTGTCCTTTCTATTGAGCATGATCATCCCAAACAAGATTTGTCTTTGTAAATTCCTGATACAACTGAGAGAGTTATCTGTCTGTGCATAGTATGAAAGTGGTACCATCTCTGAATTGAGAGAGAACCTCCACAGTACCATCTCTGAATCAAGAGAAATGAACTTCCATCTTCTCTCACCACCAGTCAGAGAATCTGTTGTCTCTTTCTGTTGATGCTTCCTCAAGGTCTGAAGGGGATTGATTCTTCTTCAATTGCTTGTGCAAATCTTCTCTGCAATCCAAACTCCAAACATCCTTCATCAGTGTTCAAGGTATTCCTGGCTCCTCTCAATGCAGATAGACGACATTTTGACTCCATTGGATTCAACAACACAGAAGATGTTGCTGTAGCTGGCTCTGAATTGGTAACATATCGTAGGACATCATCAGCACGAGCCTCTCCTCAAAGAAAAGAAGCCTGGCAGAAGAAGGGAGGAGGTTGTATCAAGGATGAGATGCTGATTATCAACAAGAATACTACTACCAACTCTGTGGCTGGTAAAAGGTGCGCAACATCCAGCACATCCCAGATTGAGATAGGATTCATGAGGCCAACAGCATCAAGTGGACAGCGAGTTGCATCACGAGAGAGGGAGCAAAATTTGGTTGGCAGCAAGTCTCATTCAATGGAAGCTTGGAAATTGGAGAAGCGAAATTCAGAGCTGGCGGCAGCAATAATTATTTCCACCTCAGACTGTCCTCCTCCTCTCACTATTGCAGCAGCAGCACAAGGATCCTTGGAGTCTGTTGGATGCTCTGGTCGAAAGAGAACAGAATGTGTGTGTCTCCTCCATGACAAGCTCATGTCACCTGAAAGGAAGAAGAAAACTTCTCCAACTGAGACAAAGAACAAGCAATCTGAGGATAAGGAAGCTGCTCAAAGTGTGATGTCCCAATTACACAAGGAGCTTCATGAGATGGACAGAGTTCTGTTTCTGGAACAAACTACAGAGAAGCTCAGTTGTGTAAGCAAGTGGCAAGCTGTATGAAAGAAAATAATGGACATCATGGCAGCACTTGTAACTTGGATAGTCATGAAATTGGAGCTGATCTTGCTCAGATTTCTGCAAGAAAAAAACAAGTGAAAGAATGTGTGCATTGCGGCACAACTTGGGTAGTCATGAAATGAGCTGATCTTGCTCAGTTTTCTGCAACAAAACCATGAGTGAAATGATGTGTGCATGGCAAGGCAACTTGGGGAGTCACGAAATGGAGCTGACCTTGCTCAGATATCTGCAAGAAAAGAACAAGTGAAAGAATATGTGCATGGTGGCACAACTTGAGGAGTCATGAAATGGAGCTCACCTTGCTCAGATTTCTACAATAGAAACAATTGAAAGAATGTGTTCATGGTGCAACTTGGGTGGTCATGAAAAGGGGCTGATCTTGCTCAGATTTCTGCAGGAAGGTGAGAAAGTGATGACAGTTCTAAAATCAGTGACTGCAGTTCATAAACCTTCTTCACATGAGGAGAAACAAAAGTCTTCTTCTATTGCAACTGAAGGAAGTTTTGCAATAGATGTGGTTTTGCAACTTAAATTAGAAGCTAGTGAGTTTCTTTCAGATTTTCTGCATGACAGGCAGGTATTTTTCAAATTTTTTGGCAATTCCAAAAAGTAATCAATTAGTGCCTAATGAGGCTAGGTACTGCGGGTAGTCATCCAAGGGAGAAGCTGATCATGCAATACTTGTTGAAATTTCACATGTACATGTCATAATGTTGTTGCAAACAGAAGTTGCCATTCAGTTGTCGATAGTCCATAAATGAAATGTTCAAATGGAACTTTTGCAATTTGAACTCAAAGTTGCCAAACAAATGTTGATTTCAGTTTGAGCCTTGAAATGGAACTTTTGCAATTTGATCTCAAAGTTGCCAAACAAATGTTGATTTCAGTTTGAGCCTTGAAATGGAACTTTTGCAATTTGATCTCCAAGGTACCAAACAAATGTTGGTTTCAGTTTGAGCCTTGAAATGGAACTTTTGCAATTTGATCTCCAAGGTACCAAACAAATGTTGGTTTCAGTTTGAGCCTTGAAATGGAACTTTTGCAATTGGATCTCAAAGTTGCCAAAACAAATATTGATTTCAGTTTGAGCCTTGACATGGAACTTTTGCAATTTGATCTCAAACTTGCCAAACAATGATGATTTCAGTTTGGGTTTGATCTCAGAGATCAAGCTAAAAGTGTTCAAATATGTTTGCCTTGTGCCAACTGTTCATCTTCAGGGGTTTGCTTCCTGAGCTCTCTGGCATTAGATGCTTTTATGCATCTCCCTTCAACTGGCTTCTTCACAATTTTGCTTTTTGCTCAAGCTCTTCTCACAGATCAGAAAGCATTTTGTCATTCGAAGCTCTGAATTATAGGTACATTTTGTTGATGGGACATTCTTCTCTTTCTACCTGACAAGTCTCGTTCTCGCATTCTTCCCATCTAAATTCATTGCTCTTTCTTTCCTTTCCCTCGCTCTCTCTTGCTTAGGTGCCTGATAGATCAAACCTCAACATTTGATACGCCAGGAGACCATCTCTCATAGCACAAGGTTTTGGAGGGCACTGGAATTGTTGAAGGCAATGTGAGACAACATGACACCCACTATTCAGCAGCTGTGGATGTGTATGGTTTTGGGATGGTGTGTTATGAGTTACTCACTGGTTTCAATCCCTTTGAAGGCCATCGCTTGTCAGACTACAAGCTGGTTTTGTCTGGAGGAAGACCAGAGCTTCCCGATCACTTGAGCCCTGAGATCACCCAATTACTGCACAAGTGCTGGCACATGATCCTGCCAATGGCCTGGCTGGGGTGAGATCATTGAAATCCTACATGCAGAAGGGCGTAGATCTCTGACATCCTAGATGTAGAATTGGGTATTGGAAAATGTACAATGGGAATGCACATATGGGCAAGGGGCTAACTTCAAATATGTTGTGATGAAGCAGTGGCATGATGAGATGTAATGTAGCCAAATTTTGACTTAGTAGGCCAACTTTAGATGGAGGTCCAGGGTCCAAATTTGTCGGAACCAATTTGGACTCTTTTGAAACAAATTGAATCCTTGAGTTGGACCATGCAATGGACCCCAGCTTGCATCTTGATTCTTCAAATCATGAGCTCTCCTTTTTAGCTCCCCCCCCCTTTTTTTTTCTGGGTTCAAACCAATTGATTTTCCCTCTGAAATTGGTGCCATACAGATTTGGCCTTGATTTGCCACTTTTTGGTCTTGGACCCTCATCTAAAGGCCATGGGTTCAATTTATTATGGCTCTCATCTCATAAGATTGCTCTATTTGATTGGACCCTAGACCTTGGATCCTCATCTAAAGTAGCCCTAAGATTAAGTACTCTTGTGGATGATCGATCACCAGGCCACCTACCTCACAAATTGACCCAAAAAAAAGAAGCAACCCTAACTTGGGCTACTACATTGGGTTCTTCCCATTAAGTGAAGACCACAGCAGATTAGGGCACTTTATTAAGTGCGTTTTGTTGATGAGATGAGCTTCATCTCTTTCTCGCTCACAAGTCTTGTTCTCGCATGCTTGCCATTTAAATTTCATGTCTTTTCTTTCCTTTCCCTCGCGCTCTCGCTCTCTCTC
>Ga0209611_10007548_pt1 | contig 17366 bp, 17 predicted proteins | sample S1TSphgellanicum_3_FD_187693 | JGI IMG/M metagenome (GOLD analysis project Ga0209611, IMG submission 187693) | Host-associated microbial communities from peat moss isolated from Minnesota, USA - S1T2_Fc - Sphagnum magellanicum MG (SPAdes) (version 2) | ecosystem: Host-associated > Plants > Peat...
ATTGCCACTTAAGCAACATTACAAAATTGAAAAAAAAAAAAAAACTGCTCTACACTTTACAATGTTTACAGCATTCCACTATATATTATTATACATCTTTGATGCTAGTTTCTGGATGTAATTTGAAGACTTTTAATTTACTTGAACATTTTCTGGATTGATAGTGATGATCGGCAGTGAAGTGATGTTTGGCACTTCTTTGCCAAATATCTATTTATTTTAAAAAACAAGGTTAGGCAGCTTCAAATTGAATTTTCCGGAATTCAACAGTTGTAATAGTAATCCAATGGTTAGGACGTTGGGACAGTAATGTGCTCATACTTTCGCATCAAGTTGGGAGTTGATCCTCAACAAGTTGAACAAATGTCAATTAAAATATTACCTTTTCTTCAGCTAGACCTTTTGCAAATTATTTTATGTCAAACAACATCAGTTGTTGTAGGTAAGGTGTGTCTCTTCAATTGAGAGGTAGTTTGGGAACTTATGTGCAATATTTTGGAGTCTGGTGAAATTGACTTTGACATCATACCAACAACAGTACTGATATATATATTATTGTCCCCAGCAGCTTGTTGATGATCACATTTTTTTCTCTATGGCTTTTTGCTTTCCTTTTCTAGCTTCTTGTTGGAGTTGTACCACCATTTAATGTCACCAAATCATTTGAAGCTCAATGCTGTGTGTTGCTTTCAGTAGCTGTGTGTGTGTCTTCTTCTGCAAGGATTACAGGATAGTGGTGTGTAGTTTTCACCAACACATCACCAACACCCACTACCCATTATCATCAGCACATCACTGTGGATGGTCTTACGTACTAGATGAGGGGCTACCCAGCCTATTCCGGTTCCCAGCAAGCCCTTATCTAGAGCCTGTTAGTGGAAGCTCATGGGTGTGATGGGTGCCAGAATTAGGAGTACTCGATCCAACATGTTTTTTTTTGGGGTGGCGAATTTTCGCCATGTTAGAGTTATCCGCAATGTCAGCATCTTTGGCCCTGCTTTCACCCCTATCCCCTCGTTCAGTGGTATTCACAAAGTAATGAAAATTTATTAAATCTCAGTATGAAATGCTGAAATTCAGCATTTAATGCACAAGGTTCAAGAATAATTATAGTAGTTGTACAGGTAGGAGTAGTGAAAATATATGTAGCAGCAGTGGATGCGCTCAACAAAAAGGAAAGACTGGATGAAAGTCAATTTACCACCAAAATTTTTATTTTTAGTTACGCATTTGATGCCCTATTATGCTGAAACTGCCTGTTCTTGCCCCTTATTTGTGAAACTTTATGGATAACTCTTATGGGAAAAGAAAAGGGCCCAGCAACATTAACAATGTTTTTTTTTAAAAATAATGAAATAAAATTTCCAGCTTTCAAAATGAAAATGAAAATCGCCATTCTCGCTCCAGAAGATAGTCACAATACAGAATTTTTAAAAAAAAATTACTGTCAGATTTGGCTAAACCTTAATCATTGCTCGTCCAGCAACACCACGAAACTGGATCAATATGTTAATATCAATTAAAATCTTAATATGCTGACTTCGATCAGGGGGTATTTTTTTCCAACTAGGTCCATTGGTGAGGATCCTCAGCTTTAGTTAGCATTAAATGGTAACTCTGTTAGGTGGGCCTTACCATTTTTTAAAAAGTGCTCCTACAAGTGGCGACCTGGGAAGTTCCTAGGTCCAGATGTGGCTATTTTATTTATTTTTATTTCCAAAAATGACGAAAATTTCCCTAAAACTCAGAAGTTTTTTCATTTTCTAAAAATAAAAACTCAACAAGTTTGTGAAATTTGGCCACCCAAAAAAAAAAACCAACCACCTATATCAACTACATGCCTAAACTCCAAAGAGAAAAAAAAAAACTTGCACGTTTGAAACATGTTCCAAAAGTAATGACATGCTTAATGCTACCCCCACCTTCCCCACTTGATCCCCAAATATATTAATCATAAAATTGTTTACTTGATTTTTTTTTGAAACTAACATGTCTAACCCTAAACATCACATGACCAAAATGAGGACTTTTATGTTACATAAAGTTTCCTTTGAAATTTCAAAGGAAGGCAATCAATGATGGAACAAAATGTTGTTGCCATAGTTGTAAAGTTATTGTCATCCTTCACAAAGACAATCACAAAATGTAACAAATAAAACTTTTCAAGCAAAGATTGCAAATTGCCTAGCCATGCAAAACCCAACTGTTTCTTGCATTTGAAATAGTTACCAATAGTAGCACATACATGTTGCCTTTGAACATGAACATAAATTGAAGCTTGGAGACACAATTGGCGCAAATGAAGAATTAGACAAAACATACAAGTTCATATTCTTTATGGGGTGTGGGCAAATAAAAGTATACAATTTGACTACCTAAACATCCACTTGTCAAATTGACAAAAGATAATTTTAAAACCCATGATTAAATCATTATACATTCAATGTTCATCAAAGGCAATATAACTCTTCACTATTCTGTATTAATATTCAATTTTCTAATTTTAAAAATAGATTTTTCAAATAAATGCAAATAATTTTGATTTTACTTAGTTTCAAATGTGTGTTAAGTATGTTCTAACAAAGAAAAAATACAAATTTTTAATGATGTACTTAATGTACAATGATCTTTATATCTTAACTTAGCAAATATCTATTTTATTATATTTATAAATAAAAAATAATTTTGAACATCATATTGATCAACCAATTCCAAAAATAATTTTATATTATTTTATATTTTTCAATTGTTGTATTTAACTTTTGAAAAACTCAATGGAATGAAACCATTGTGCATTCCATTGAGTAAATCTAACTCAAGAACCCTAACAAACATGAAAATGCATATATGGGCACCTTGAACCCTAACTATTGGATATGAATGTGCACGTACATATATAGGTAATGGAAAACTTCCTTTAACAAATATGATTAACACAATAATCCACATCTGGGAATCTTTAAAACCCTAAGAAATGGATACAAACAACAATTATTTACATAAACCTTGGGATATGACTAGAAATCAAATATTAGCTGGTATTCATTCCATGGGTTACATCCATATTTGTCAATAAATTTCTTTCATATAACTAGACAACATTGGTTTGAATTGGTATTGGGCAGTTACATTACAAGAACCATTGGTTCTGTATCTAGTTAAATATATGTTAATATAACCCATTTGAAATTGTCATAAGGCAAAGCCATTTAGTAATAATAAGTTGTTTATTTTCCCCATGGTTAGTTAATAATGCCAACAATTTTTTTCCTATACCAAATATTCAACTCTTTTGGCTTTTGTTAATTGTTGAAAATTAGATAATAATTCGATTTAATTTAAAATATTGTTTGAAACCATCATCTACATATGCTCACAAATTATTATTATGTTTTGTTGTTTGAACTTTGGAATTTTTCATTAGTGTTGTCCCTCAAGGCTTGGATTGTTTTAATGTATTTGCTTGGAATTTTGCAATCTAATTGATTGTCCTAAAGTGGATAAAAAAATGTTATGGAACTCTACCTACCAATTTTCCCTAATTCTTTTATGTTTGAGTGCAATACAGTAGCACCTTGGTGGTTTCAACACAAATTTTCACCAGTAAGAAAAAAGGCTGATGGTGTCAAACTCTTGCAAGCTTTTCTTGAAAAGGAAGATCTATGATCAAAAAGCTCAGTCACTATAATTGATGAAAAGTCTAAATTCCATACTGACTTTAGAAATAAAATTGAATCCAAGCAAAATCTTGAACATACTTTATTTAAAGGACAAAAAAGCCAAATCTGAAAATATTGCTCCATGAATGGGATTATTGCATTGAAAGAAAACACTTACTTGCCTTCAGTAGCTAAATCTTCAAGTTGAATGCCTTTGTGGGTCATTTACAATGTGTTTATCAAAATGACATTACTTTAAAATAAGATATCTATGTATATCATTGAAGATATAAACACTTAGAAAATAAGTTAATCCCACAAAAAAAATTTGACAATATTTAATGAAAATTTTCTTGGCATTTGAAAGATAAATTTTATAAAAATTTAGAAAATGAATTATTCCCACAATAAGTTTTTGAAAACATTTAATGAAAATATATTTAGCATTGAAAATTGAAGCTGGTACCCGTATCGAGTCTCTTAAAAACATTTCATACCAGCCTGGTCTGGGTATTAGGATCCAATGCTGATTTTTTGGCTCGTATGTGATATACCCGGTATGAAGATCCATATAGCCATGGTATTAAATTGCCATTATCTCAAGTACCTACCATGCGGCTATTGGTAGAAGGCTGGTATTTGCCTCAGGTTGTACTAGTCTGGTCCAGTTTCTTTTGTTTTTTTTATTTTAATAATTGCTGATGTGGCTACCATTTGACTACTCGTGATGCTAATTGTTCCACCTTTGGAAAATATTGGAGGTTTTGCAGGTGACTTTTGTTTTTAGAATGAGGATTTGATGATTTTTTTCTGGGGAGGTATAGAGTTTAAAGTGATGATTAATTTTTCTTCACCAAGGCCACATTTTGGCTAGAAGCTTTTTTCATTTGGACACTTTCTAGCTACCAGCAGGTCAATTGTGAAATAGCTTGTAAGTTATAAGTGATAACTTATGACCCATAAGAAAAAATGACTAAACAACCAAAACAAACTTGAAAATAACATATAAGTTCAATTCATATTCCATCATTCCAAAAAAAAACAAATAAACAAAACAAAGTCACTTGTGAGGAGATTGAACCCTCCTTTAAACACCCATTGCAACACAAGGATAACTTAATTTAACACAAAAGACCACAAAGGCAATTGTGACATTAGTTCAAACTTCAAAATTGTATTAGATATCAAAGACCACCAAAACTTGCCAAGCCCATAAAAACAAAAGGAGTACAATCCTAGAGTCTCATTAGTAATTATTAAGCCAATGATAAGCACTTACAAAAGTTGTCCAATGCCAAACCCCAAGCCACAAAAGAACTTGTACAATGGCAATCTTTCCCAACTTGAAATATTCTAAGAAAAAGTAAAAAAAAACTTTGGATGTTAAAAAAGTGTGCTAGAGGCAAAATGTAGGATTTGCATCAATAGGTTTGGCCATGGCATCATGTGCATTTCATTTCACGACCAACTTGAAATGTTAAATTTCAACATAAGTTGTTTAAAACACTTCAAGCACCCACACATCAAAGTTGATCACTTTCTTGGGGTGGCAATATGCTTCTTTAATGACATTCAAATGTTGGGAAAAACTTACCTTTACATCTAGTTGCAATCAATATTGTGAGTACACCACACGTAAGTTATATGCGACCCCATGAGTAGGAAATCTTCCTTACAACTCTTTTGACAAGGCAATCAACAACCCTTGCCATACACAAAATCATATTCCAAAATCCAAAGTTCAAACATGTAAAAATTTGTTGAAACTTGACACACATGAAAATAAAATACAAGTTGCACAAATACAAAGGTTAAGGTGAACAAAATTACATGCATAATTTGCTTCCACTCATGTTATGACTACAACATACACATCCCTAGTCACAAATGTTCTCTCATTACTTTCCAAACTTAGATGAGTAGCCCAAATATATTGTTAGTTTACATCAAAAGCTAGGTGTTCCGCCTCAATGTTCAAATTAGTAAACCAACACATGATAATAAATTCATGTTTGGCATACACCAATGCTTTCCAACCCTCAAATGCATCAAACTTGTTCAAGTTTATGTATAAGGAAAATATTTCCATTTGATATACCTTAATTGTTGTCACAACATCACACATAAATACATCCCTCAACTAATTGAACTTGATGAGATTGTGAAAAAATTCATACAAAGGAAGTATGGTAACAAGCTCGAACATGACCTACACATCACAAAAGAGGTTGAAGTTTTGTGAATGCACTCCCATGGAGTGATGAGCTCATGCATCAAAAATCTACTTTGTAACCCTTGACCATCTAACACCTTGGAAAACATAAACATCATTTGTGCCGAATGTCATTACTTTCATATAAATCATATCCTTATATAAACTACCTTGGTTCATCAAAGCTTGCATAAACACCTTAGTCAAATTATCAGCATTTGATCTAGCCACCACACATTCAAGGGAAAGAAAAATTAGTTTGCCCAACCAATAATGTACCACATATGCAAGAATTAATAACTAGTTTTAGTTGTCAATTGTACTTAATTTATCACATGCTAGAGAAGTGTATTAGGTAGTCACAACAATAGATATGGTAGCTTCCAAAACAATGTTATGTATGTGGTGAGCCATTTTGACAACTTGCTAAGTTCATCTAATGCATTTTGGGATTAAATTCCAAATTCAAAAAATCAAAAAATTATTTGTGCCTCATATTCAAATATTGGTTTGCCATACTTCAAAGTACGGAACAACTTTGCAAATTAAACAAGTTTTCTACATTTCACCCCGCCCCCCCCCCTTCCCCCACCCCATTAACAACATGTTGCAACACTAATCCCCTACCCTCCATGCATGAGTAACTTCATTTTTAGAACATGTCTGCAATCCATACTCATGTACCACTCCTCATTCTTCACCTCTTTCAAAACTATTTCTACCTTTTTATGACTAGCATGTTTTTGGAGAAAATCCCATTTAGGTGCAAAAAGATTATTTTTATACTCAACCTCAAAGTACATTTTGCACTTAACAATGTGCACACAACCATTAAAACCTACTTGCAATTTGGCCCAAGCTAATTTTGCTACCCATTCAAACTTTAAATTTTCATGTTGATTCATAAAACCATTTTTTAAATTTTTTTTAGAGGTGATAAAGCAAGAGGACGAAACAACGCAAGTTTCTTCCTCAAGTTCAATGCCAAATGATCATGGAAAATAACTTAATGAGGCTAACTTTACATGCAAAAAATCACTTAACTAACTAATGACCAACACACCAACTTGAACATGTTGTTGGCTACAAGAAGGAATTGTACTATTGGATGAACCCACATCAATAACAATCACCAAGGTTGTGAGAAAAAAGGAAATATTTATGCAATTTTTTGGGGTGACACAAGAAGTAGTGTCACCTTCTCAATCCCTAAAATGAAACAAACAAGCTTGCAAAAAATCCACAAATTTACAAAAAATGAAATAACTTTAATATAGCTTGTTGAAATACCCTAATTATAGCGAATTTTCAGCTTTTGAAATGAACCAACAAGCTAAAGCTTTGAACCAAAATGACACTCAAAATGAAAAATAGCAAATGCCAAGGATTTGTATCTCAAGAAAAGAATTAGGCTATAAGTTGTAGTTAAAGATAAGGTTCATCACATTATAGTGTTACTACACCATATGCAAAGGGGGAACTTTCAACTAAAATTAAGGATCAAAACACATATATGGCAATTGGAGTTTGACCTTCACAATGTGCTTCTCAATGTTTGATTCACATAACCTACCAACAATGCCCAACTACCCCTTAACATGTTGTTTCCAAATCCAATGTCTTCGAGGTGATCGCAAATTTGATCTCCAATGACAACTTCATTGATGTTCAAGCATCTTGATTTTTCACCGTTCAACTAACATTAATAATAACACAAAGCCTAAAAGCAACAACCAACTCAGCAATGAAACATGTTACACAATGTGACAACTTACAAGCCAAATTGTTGATTGGATTTACAATGTACAAACCTAAATTCTAAAAGAAGAATCAATCAATGCAAAACAAAAACCCTCAAAGCTCAATGTTATAGTCTACTATTTAGTGGGTCATGAAACACAAACAAGGTTTCTAGTGATGTCCTTCTATGAGCAAGAAATAAAGCTAGCGAGAGAAGACCTAGAAAGGGAAAAAAAAGTTAATGAAGGGCCCAAATTCAAGTGTGCAAAAGTGGCAACTAATCAATGGTGGAGATGGGGGAAATGGTGACATGTGATGGCATTAAGACAAGAGTTGGCAAATTGACAATGAGTGTATTATGAAGGCGACAATTTCCTCATCCATGTACTTAATATAGTGATATCATTTGTTGCCAATATAGGTTTTAGGTGATTTTTTTTTTTAATCCTTAAAACCCAAGCTTACAAGTGGATAACCTATATTTTTTAGAGATTTTTGGTGATTTATGCCAAAAAGAAAACATTAGTCTAATTGGTTCATCAATACCATGACCAAGGTTCCAACCTAATACTCACCCAACATTGTTACATATTGCAATAAATGTCAAATTATGATATATATTTATATACTTTATATTGAAATGGATGAAACCACATAATTACCTCAAATGTGACACATGTGATGAACCAAGGACTACTATTATGAGAAAAACCATATTTTATTGTATAATGATCTTGTAATATCTAGTATAAATTAAATTTCACAATTTTTTTCATAAATAGATCAAAATTTCAAAAGAGAGATGACAAGTTGTGATATGTTTGATCAAATTTCAAATTTTTAGATATACAAATAAGGAAATATCTCAAGCAAAATTTGGGATCTTGTTAAATTAACTTCGTTGCAACAAGAAGTGTTGCATGTTGTTGTAGAACAAAATTTGTTGATCAATAAACTCCTAATAAACTCCTAATTAAAAAAATCTATTGTAAAATGCTTGACAAATTTTAGGGAGTTTTAAAACAAAAACCATGTTCAATTGAAGTAGAAAGGATTTGAAGCTTGCGAGTTACAAATTCAAAGGTTTTTTTTTCAAATTTTGTGATGTGGCACAAGCAGTGATCATCCCCAAAAAATTTTGCATTAATGGCAACTTTTTTTTTAAATTGCAAAAACAATAAAAAAACAAGCAAGAAAACTACATTGAAACTAGAAATTCTATCAAAATCTAACCAAATTTCTCCAAATTTTGGCAAGTATTTAGACAAAATCTTCAATTTTACTTTTAAAGGTCAAAATGTTGCACCAATTTGCAAAAAAAAATAATGATAACAATTGTGAATTTTAATTTATAATATATATAATAATAACATAATTGTTATCAATTTTTTTGTAATGTATCTTTGACTTTTTGCATCTAGTTTCTTATGTGCTCACACTATTGGACATCATCATCGACACCAAAATGGCAATCTCAAGATTGTTGTTATAGGGTATTGGGAGACTTTGTCCATCAAAAGGGTGGTGTCAAGATTGTTGTTATAGCAAAGGGGGGAGACTTTGTTGAGTTGCAATTAACCAATCCATGTAAAGCTAGTTTGAGTTTTCCCCCTTGAAGATTTCCAATTTTTACAAATGTTCATATGGACCACATGTTGACTATTTTGTATTTGAGTGAAGCTAATTTTTCTTATTATTGTAAAGCTTTCAACCCCCACACCCCAAAAGAATTTCACTTTTACACAATTAATCACAAATTTGATTAGCACAAAGACTAAATCAACTAAAAAAATCAAGTAAGAAACAAGTCAATTTACCTACAAAATGTGAGCTAACAATAAACTATGAAGCTTGACATGTTGATAAATTTCAAGTTGCAAGATGAGGAAGAATTGTTGAGGAAATGTTTCAAAATAGATGATGAAAAGTTGTTGAGGAATTTTTTGAAGAAAGACAACGAAGAACTATTGAGGAATTTTTGAAGAAAGATGAGGAAAATTTATTGAGGAATTGTGTCAGAACGATGAATTGTTCACTTGGAATTGTTGAAGAAAAATAAGGAAAGGAGAAATTGATAAGGAATTGTTGAAGAGAGAGAGAGAGAGATTTGATAGAATTTGCATATCCTCCATAAGTCCTTCATTTGTAAGTCATCCTTGACTACTAATGATTAGGCTGATCTAAATTACAGTCATTCTTCTCAGAATAACTTTCTCTCGTTTTACGAACTGCTTGGAGCTATTGGTGTTGTTGGAATTGTTATCATTGTCGGTTTTGATGTTATATCTACAAGTTAGTTCCAAAACCTAGAGTTGGGAATCTAAAACTACATAGTGAGAGATTTCGAAATTACTCTTTTGTCATTTCTACTAAATGAATTTAAAAGTAAAATTGAGTTGAAATTGCAAGTATTCTCAAGTTTGAAAGTGTTTGGGAATTGTTCATCGAGGTTTCCTATTGGAGAAGGCCTAATATGCAAGAGAAATGCATTCATAATTATTGTCAGGTTGGCTGTCACATAACATCAATCAAAGTCTTGTGGTTTTCTAAGTTTCATGAGAGAAAAGAGGTGAATGGTTCAAATGTTCAAATACATTTATCTAGAAGAACTAGCATGAAAGAGCACAATGAGTGTAACAAAAACAACTTATGCCAAGCAAAGGGACTATATGATCCAAGATGACCTACAAAATTCTTGCTGTGTGATGGGTTTTAGGAAGCACATGATGACTTCTGAACCCATGTTGATTTTGAAGATGTTGCTTTCAACATGGTCCTTGGAAATACCATTGTCTTGCTTTTGAGTTGCTACTCCTTCCCAATGAACTCTTCAAATGTTGAGTTTGGTTCTCATTTTAGCCTTCAACCATCAATCTACAGATTGTATATCGCCATGTTTTCCTGTAGTAAAATTGTCCCCCTTTTTTGCACTGCTTTGTTTTCTCAGATGCAAAATTGATCTAGTTTATCCGATTGGAACCTAAAAAAAGACTATTCAGATGCTATCCTAACCTAACTACCAACTCAGAACCAGTTGTGAAGATGAAAGAATGAATAAAATCAATTCCGGATCTGCCCCACATTGAGAACCTAGGTCCAAATGATGTTTTTTTAGTTGTTGCTCTCCTACTTTTTCTGGCTTTTGCTGCCTCTGCCCATAGGGAAGAGACTACACATTGGTGTAGATTTGTGAAGAAAATTTGAGCTCAAACTTGACCCTGCTCCCAATGTGTAATTGACATGTTGGACTACTATGTGTGCATACTATGGATGGGCAAATGTTCAATAAAAGTGCATGCATTTAGATGAGAAATTCTTGATCCTGTAAAGGGAAGTTTTTTGGTTTGAAGTTTGAATCTGCCATAAAAGGGCAGAGTCATTATGCGATTGTTGTTGCGGTGCCTTGCTGCGTGCACCTACCACAAAAGTCACGAGATAAAGTGTGTGCACTGCCTAAAGTGGATAATAATGCACGCCCTCTATTACTACTGATTGGCATCCCATGATATCCAACAGTTTTTACTCATGTATTCAGTAGGATTTTTTTAGTACCAGGATTTATCAAGTGGCATTTCTTCTTATGGTTCTCTGGCCTACAATCTTTTACAATGCTGGCTTTCCAAAACCTACTGTTGTTGCAGATGTTGCCAGTAGTGCATGGAAGTTGTTTGTAAAGTCACCCTAATCTGACCCTCTAATCCCTGTTTCATTGCCAATTTTGTAGTGTAGCCAGAAAGTTGGAAAATTTGAGTACCAATTCATAAAACTGGATAGCAGTTCAAAAAGATTTGCAAGACTCTATTCTGACTAGGCTTTAAATCTAGTAAATAAAACATGCAGCAATGCAAACATAGGTAAAGCAAATCCAAAACTGGGGGCTGAAACTGCTGTAAGGACCAATTCAGGTGAAGAAACTGGTTTGATCCCCGTTTTTTACACTGTATATTACTTTCATCCTGACTTTTGACACCATCCCCAGTTTCAAGGGAACTCAGGCCCAGTAGCCCAGTTTGAACTACCTTCAGATAACTCTATCATATTGGGATTGCAGAGAAAAGTCCTCCACAAAGCTTTGAAAACTGCAAGGCAGTGATGAGTTGCTGTAACTCCCCACTGCCTGATGACTTCATCGGCTACTGATAAAAGTTTGAAGCAGTGATGAGCTGCCCTGACTCCCCACTGACTGACTTCATCAGCTCCCCTCAGATGGTTTAGGAAAGTACAGACTAATGCATCCAAAATTCAAGCAAACCATTATACAAACATGTGCAATCTGATTTTCTGGAAATTAGTCATGATGTTGGCTAGTACTCAAAGGTGCATCTTGCTCTCTAGCTTTGCTGTGTAGCATTTTCAACTATAAAAAGCAGCTCAATAAGATCTCAACAATTGAGACAAGTAAAAATAGAATTCCATTAACAGAACAAAATCTTATATTACAGATTAAATTCCAAAAAATTGGAGGTCCACAGCTAATCCCATCTTATTCTGTCGTTAATGGCCGAGTAGTAGCTTAATAGCAGCTGGAATTGTAGCTTCAGAGAAAATAATCCTGTAATATTTCCCGAGTTTATTCTGAAGCTCACACAATTATGAACACAGTACTGTTGTAAAGATTGCTCAGGCAACATGGCAATATGAGCATTACAATATCCGTCAATAAATTTGAGCACCCATTCCTTGGCTTCGAAATAGAAAGATTTACCACACAACTTCCAACTTCGCAAGGCAACATGAAAGTGGTGAGTCCTTTAGATGGCTGCATATGCCAATGGCACCACTCCTTGCAAACCACAATCAATGTTTTCACCAGGATCGACATTGCCAAACCAACTGGTGAGGAACTTTTGGTATGTACCAATGCGGTCTCCCATGCGAGGATCTTCACCATGGCCGCACTCTTCATCACCAGCCATGACATTGATTGTCATGCCAAACCCTGGCAGGCGGTGGGCCAGTGTATCATTCTTTGTTGGCTGCCACTCACCAATCATAATCTGATGGGGAGAAGGCCTTGTTAGGGCAGGTGTCATCCAATACCAGATTGCTGCCTGGAATGCAAGTGTCGCATTGTTGGTCAAAATTTCAGGGTGATGCAACAAGTCTGCATTCAAGGCTATTCCTGTTGGCCCATAGTTGTAGTTCCTGCCACCAGCAAGCCACCCAGCCCCCAACCTAGATCAGCTTTTCTCTTCACACTTGGTGAAAGAGAGGAATTAAACTACTGCCTCTGCCGGTGCATGTTACCTTGCAAATGGTGACTAGCATAGCTGTGCAAATTTCTATCTACTAGCAGTAGCTTACTATTCAGAAGAGAGGGAAACACAACATGATGCACAAAATTTGGTCCTCATCAGGACCTCTTTCCATGAGGTTCATAAACATACAGAACCCTTCAACCACAGTTTCAAGTTGCAACAATAGAAAGGGAGCCTTGTGGATGGAGCCAGGCAGTCAAGCCAAAGAAATCTGCACACTGTGTTTTCATTAACTTTCAGACTTTGCAAGAAACAGAGAAGGCATAGCTGGAACAAACCAGTAGATAGGGAAGGCACCGCGGCCTTGGTATCCCACACCAGGCACACATGGATACAACAGATCCTCCTTACAGTACAGCTGGTCAGGGGCCATCTCCTGGTTGTAGCACAGCCCCCATTGATATGGACCATCCTTGGCTCCAGACCATCCACCTGCTCACCCCAAAAACCCAATCCCACTCCCCTCTTAGTCCATCCCATCCAATTTCTAGCATTACATCAAGAAATCAAAGAAGCCCGCACATACTGCACAACAAAAAGAGCTCTCCATAGAACCACAAATCCCCTTTTTCCCAATCCATCCCTCCCTCAGAGGAAAGTATGTGTATGCATCCCTCTCTGACCATCATTTTGATCACGTCTGTTGTCAAAAGCTCTGGCTCACAACCTGGATCTATACTTCATATCCACCATCACATTCTCTTGCTCTTCCCCTTAAGGATTGCAGATCATAAAAGCACCGGCACATGTATTGAGAAAATACAGTGGCAGCACACCGTTGAAACTGATTTCCAAAGAAAGCAGCTAGGCAACAAACAGAAGTGCATTCTCAGGACTACTACTCTAAGCACAGCTGACCGACAGAGGAGGGGGCATGGCCCCTTCCTCAGCCACATAAAAAATTGTCAGATCCTGAATCAAAAGAAACAAGTGTCTGACTCATATTCTACACCATGATGATTTGAAGAAGGACCATAAGACTGTGAGAGGAACTCCTCTGTAATGTCACTTTGAGGAACATTTTAGTACTTTGGCAGCCAAGAAAGTTGCCATAAAGACTACTAGGAGATGTTCATTTTGGATGTGCAATACATGCCATGATGCTTTACAAGATGAGACAGACATGTGAAAGAGGGCAACAAGATGAGACAAGCATGTGAAAGAGATGATGACAGGAGGGAGGGAGAGAGAGAGAGAGAGTAGTGAGGGTTTTGTTTTTCTTTTTTTCTGTACATGAAGTTTCATGAGCAACATGAGCAAAGAAAGCAGCAAGCTCGCGGTTCTGGATATCCAGTCCGCCGATGGAACCGAATCCCAAGGGCTCGTAAATCTTCGCTGCGTCCATGAAAGAGTCGAAAGTCCAGAATCCTTGGGCATGAGCAGTGGGGTCGTTCCTGTGGTTGAACATGGCCTCAAACACGTCCACCGTCACCAGATCACTCACAGTTTTGTTGCAAGTCTCGGGTCTCACGCCTGTGAGTTTCACTGCGTTCAAGCATGACGCAAGAACGACAAGCCGTGGATCTGTGGGTATCTTGGCTGCTTTTGCCTGTGCCGTCTGCGGCAATGCTGCTAGCACCACCACCACCATTACCAGAGACGCAACAACCACCGTCCATTGACCACCTCCTCCCTTCATCTTTCTTTGCACCTTCTCTCAAACACCTGTTTACTCTGCAACACAACCAAATGGACACAAACACAGAACTGAGTCTTTTCTCTTCTTTTGTTTTCAAAACTACTACAGCAGACATAGCAACAAGAAGAAAAAAGCTTCAACAGAGAGACACAGAGAGCTCCCCAAAAAAAAAACACATTATACAAAAATCAAGAATCTATTCCAAAGAAACATCACAGACAATATATCCCACATTTTTTTTAAAAACAAACAAACAGCCAACTCTGAGCATTTCACTTCTCCATTACGCTACAGAGTCTACTACTACTACTACTACCACTTTCTTGTGTTGTGGGTGGTGTGAGTGTACCTAAAAGAGCTGCACAAAAAATGGGCAAAATACAGAAATGTTTGGCAAAAGAAAGAAGCTCAAGCACAAGAGAGAAGCAAACGAAAATGCAAAGAGAGGAAAGAAAGAAAGAAAGAAAGTTGAGAGAGAGAGGATGTGGACTCACTCACCCTAGGGCACAATGGTGGATGTAACTGAATGGGTTGCTGCAACAACAGCAGCAGCCAGCAGTTGATGTGGTGATACTCGTTGCTGGTCTGAGTGAGAGAGTGAAAGTAGTAGTGTGCTGCTAGTGTGTGTTGCCTTTCTCTGTTTTGCTTGGTCTCATGGTTGGCCCTATATTTCTGGGCTAGCAGCTACTTTTTTCCATGAGGTCCCTAGTCCTCCCCCACCCCTACCCTACCACAATTCTTTGCTTTGCTTGCTTTCTTTCTTTCTTTCTTTCTTTCTTCCCCAACAAGGCTAGGTATACCAGCTTCCTTTACTATGGCGCTACCCTCCCCAATCAGGGTTTTCTTTTTCTTTTTTTTTCCCCATTTTATGATATACAAAATTTGGGCTAATTTTTTCCAACATGGGTATTTTAGAAAATTTAGTTGAATTTACACTTTTTTTTTAAAAATCCCAATTGTGACCCTTATTAACAATTTAGTTCCCCATCTTTTCCCAATGGAACTAATTTTAATTAGTTTCCCATCTATATTATGTTTACAGGGAAAACTATGTGTTTGTGTGTGTGTGTGTGTGTTTTTTTGGGTTTTGAGTGGCTGGGGGAGGGGTTTGCCTTCACAAAACTTGGTTAATAATTGTGTGAAAGCCAAATTTCAATCAACAAGGGGTGTGTGACACTGTGACCTTGCCATTTACATGAAAAAGTACCTTAAGGCAAAAGAAGAATTACGGAAACTCAAATATTTCACCATGCAAAAATATACCTAATCTTCACAAAAAAAACTTCTAAAAGAAACCAAAATCCTTCAAGATATTATAACTCTCTAAATACTCTCAAGTTTCAACACAAGCCAAAATACCATCTTTCAAAAATCTTCATATAAAAATAGACCTATTATTACCTAAGGGCCAAAATCCCTTAAGCTACTATACTCTATAATGAATCGAAACACAATATCCTTGCCTACCGTTGGTAGGCAAGGCCAACAAAGACAACGTTTCCCCTTGGCTCATTATTGTTGTTTTTGCATCATGTAATGGATGGCAAGTGTGGGTATTCCACATGATGATGTACATGTACGGGTGAAAGTAACAATAATAGACCCAAACACACACTCAAGAGAATACTTACAATGTATATAGGAGTGTCCAATGGGTATATGGACTTTAGAATATCAACATGGGTATAGGTTAAGGTTTTGGGCTTTGCAAAATTATCAATCCAAGTAAGGGCACACATATGAAATAAAGAATTATGTTATTCAAGCTTTGCAAAATTATTGGGGTCCATGTAAGGGTAAACTTAAATAAACAATAACCGTATTCATGGGGGAAATAGTAATAATAAATTCATTATTATTTTTAGCAGTTAACCACTAGAAGTCAAATAAACCAATAATGAAGGTTACTAAATATCCAAATTTTAAGGCTAAATCAAGGTATCGGAGTCCAAATTTAACATTTCCCGAGTTAAATATAACCATTATAGGTAAGCCCGCACACTCTCTCTCACTGAAGAAGGTGAAGATTCCAATGTGAAAAGTGCCGGATCACCACTAACACAGAGAAAAGTTATCTATGAGCCAGTTAGGGTATATATTTATCACCGGTATTATTCACTACCAAATAGTTACGGAACTTACCCAGCCAACACCGAGATATATATATATATATATATATATACACTATGTACACTCTTTTGGGTATGTCCGTGCCGAATGTGATAAATCCGCTCAATAAAATGGGTTGGGGGTGAGGGGGGTGTATGTGTGTGTGTGTGTTTTGTGGTAGGCAAGGTTTCATTGGTGGTGGATGCCTCAATTATTTCCCTGACACACTTAACTTTTTATTTTTCTTTCCTACATTTTATTTTATTTTGTTTTCCCGTCCCGTCCAGTCCAGTCCAGTCCAGTCCAGTCCAGTCCAGCAGCTCGAGTGATGACACATTGCTGTTCCTTTTTTTTGTCTTGTGTGCTCTGTCGAGATTGATAAGTAAATGCTTTTGGGGGCCCACTTTATTTGTTGCTTCATTTCTTTCTTCTCAACTCATGCATGCTCGACCGACCGATGGACAGACCGACCAACCGGCCGACCGAGCGAGCGAGCAAGCAATCAATAAGAGCAAAGCTTTTGTTACCCTAACAAAGTTCTTGGTTCAATAACACTAGTAGCAATTGCAAATTGATGAAACCTTGCCAATTTGTTTGTGAGATTGATAGAGAGAGAGAGAGAGAGCCTGTGTGTTTTGTTGTGGTGGTGTGTAAGGATGTAAGAAAATAACCCTATTTGAGAAAACTAAATTATTTTTCAAAACTCTCTCTCTCTCTCTCTCTCTCTCTCACAAGTGAGATCAATTATT
>Ga0209611_10007549_pt1 | contig 17366 bp, 10 predicted proteins | sample S1TSphgellanicum_3_FD_187693 | JGI IMG/M metagenome (GOLD analysis project Ga0209611, IMG submission 187693) | Host-associated microbial communities from peat moss isolated from Minnesota, USA - S1T2_Fc - Sphagnum magellanicum MG (SPAdes) (version 2) | ecosystem: Host-associated > Plants > Peat...
GGACATGGCTTTGTGTGTAGATTGCACCTTCACATCCTTGAATTTTTGCATTCACAAAGTGTTCCATAACCTCTTTATCTTTTTCTTTCTATTTTCATTTAACCTCATTATTTTCAATATCCAAGATCTCAATAATATAATTATGTAATATCTTGCTTCAAATATCCTCTTATTTCTTTTTCTTTTTTTGGGGTCTATTTAAAGAATTGGGAAATGAATGTTAAATTGAACATAATGTGTTGAGTTGTGGAAGTTGGTATAAGGAAATCATGTTTGTATCCTTAGACTTGCAATGCTTGTAGATTTGCCAACATAACATATATAATCAATGTTTGGTAAGCATGTCGATCCTTCAAATGTAAATGATGCATTCCTAAAACACAAGAACATTTTACAACTATTTGGCAACATATTGACAAAAATACATGCACATGACCTTAAAGTAGTGTATCAAAGGCATATGAATAAAGGACAAGAGTAAAAAATTGTACAAAAGCTTAATTGGAAGATGGTGAGGAATGGAAAGTAAGTAGTGTATCAAACGCATATGAATGAAGGACAAAGAGTAGGAATTGTACAAAAGCCTAACTAAAAGATGCTAAGGAGTGGGAAAATTGAAAGATAATGGTGATTGAAAAGGAGGGTGAGGTGAAGAGAAAGTGGTTGACCATTAAGGTCATCTCATACATATGGCTTAGCTAGATCTATGTGCATTGGCCCATTCCTTCGGAGAATTGATGGGTGATATTTCTTTGAACCGTTGCATAGTCTCTTTCACCTTTCACTCATTTATATTCAAAACATAGTTGTCTTGTTTGGGTTGCCATCATATTTACATTGATGTTTTTTTTGGTTGAATTTTTGCAACTTGGCAATTACTTAGGGATTTTCACAAATTTTTTGATATAAAATAATTTTCTTGATCCACATCTAGACCTAGGCACTCCCTAGGTCGCCACTTGTAGTGGCACTTTCAAAAAATTTCATGTTATAGCCCACCTAAGACAATCATTATGTGCTAATTAATACTAAGGATCTTGGGGACTTACTTGAGGAATTTGAGAAAAAAAAACCATGTTCACAATGGTTAAAAGGATCCCTCCTTGAATAAGTATGTTGAATATGATTCATTACCAACCAATGATTTAAATTAATGGAGGGGAAAACATTTCGGAAAGATGCATGAGATGCCCATGCCATAAATATTTGACTTTATTTGTATTGGGCTAAACATAAGTCCTTCACACAAACACTTCCCCACATGAATGACTAATTGATGTGTTGTCATTCTAAATATTCAATTAATGTAGAACATGGTGTATGATGTTAATTGAACTATTTTTAATTTGGTAGGAAAAATAGAAAGCACCTCAAGTCCTTTTTTGAAGTAAGAAATGTAATGTTTTCTTTACATATTTATTTCAAATAATGTCATTTACATTTTATTAAGTAGTATGATACCCACAACTAATGAATGGCAATTTTTGTCACAATAATTGAAATTGTCAACAAAAGGGGGTTCGATAATCCCATTTTTAATTTATCAAAAATTTGATAGTGAATGTTAAGCACAAGAATGTTAAGCTTGCACAAGAGGTGTACATGTTTTAAACTAGAACACTATGACTGGGGGACAAAAATCTAGATTAATTATAGGTTATTTGATGTTAATTCAAGAATCGCACAATGAAAAGTAATATTTATATTTGCATTTTACCTTCATTTGATTTTTTGAAAAAATAAACTAAACAAATAAAATATCAAAATGATAGATAATGTAATATATTACTAGATATTTTCATATATGGTGTAATGCATGATGCATGATGCAAACATGTGTATCAAACAATTTTTTTTCCTTCAAAATTTTTAATAGTTGCAAAATTCAACTAGTACAATGATAGTGAATAAATTCATATTCATATAATACTATGATTATAGCCATGATTTGGTTGATAGTTGATTAGGACATTATATGATTACATGATTTCATAGTTTAGAATGGGAAAGTGTAAATCAAATTACATGTGAGTATCTAAGTAGCTAGGCATACAAAAAACTACCAATGTTAATTACCTATAAGGTAGGTTAATTTAGGTAGCTAGGATAAACATATTTTAGTAGGCTACTAACTTAGGTAGGTTAACTTAGTAGCTAGGATAATCATATTTTAGAAGGCTACTAATATAAGTATCCTAAAATATTCAATTATGTGAAAGTTACATAAAAAAAGAATTTTCTAAATATGGGGATCACTCATTGAAAATTCATAAGTTACACACTAGTATATATGTAGTTATTTGCAAATCCAAATTCTATTAACTAATATCGTTGTTATAAATAAATTCATATTACCTTTTGTTTTTGTTATTTTCCCATAATGCAAACATGTGCATCAAGCAATGTGTTCTAAAGCTCATAAACGTGTGTTTTCTGCAAGGTGAACATTTCTTGGTTAAAAATATTTTTAAATAGTATGGGAAAGGGGTCTAAGAACTTGTAAGTCTACCAAATTTTCATTCATGATAGAACACATGGCCATACTTTCATAGCCTATAAGAGTACTTGAATTAAAAAAATTAGTATATATTTTTGAATGCACGCCTACAAACCATAATAGATGACAATCATCCCCTTTGGTGATTATGATGCATTAATAGTATAAATTTGATGAAAAATACCTCCTAGAAACAATTTAAAAAAAAACTCGCCCATTTTTTTTTTTAAATTTTTTTTTCTTCTTTGGTTTTTTTTTTGTTTTTGTTTTTGTTTTTGCTCCTTTTTCTTCTTGTTCTTCTTGTGTTCTTCTTTGTTTCTTTTAAGTCTCATTGAATTAGCTAATTCAACATGGCTAAGTTGTCCTAGTACTATGGGTCTTGAAATAAAAACTTAGTACATTAATTAATATGACATTGGCCCACTACTAGAGTTGAAAAGTTAATGGGGATGTTGTAATAATTGGTCACTATTAGGCATGTTGCATTTGAATGTCTCTGAATGTGTGTATGCCTATCATGGTTGTGCAAAGTGATTTTTTTAAGGGTTTAGTTTCATGTTTTTCTTGTTGCTTAACACTACAAGGAACCCAATCCATTCCAACCCATGCATTTGTGACTTTTATCCAAATTGATCATTTTTGTGACTTTAAATATGATTGTCCTTTGTGGCACTTGGTAAAAATGATTAGTAGTCACATAAATGACTACAAAATGGTTTGCAATTGTATATGCAACTTATAATACTTGCAACTAATGTCGATTTGGATGAAAATGCAAATGAAAATACACTTCTATCATCCATTTTTAGTTGCATTCCAAAATAGATGAAAATGTAATTTTTTTATGACTTGGAAGGTGGTTCAAAGGCCATTGGACACCATGTGGCATCTTTTCAATTTGATTTTTGACTATAAATTTTAGTTGCAAATGCACATGTAATTTTATTTTTTTATAAAAATGAGTTGGCCAATGTAATTGCTAGATTTAATGGTCTAATTGTTTTCCCTTAACTTTCTTTAATGAACTAACCATTAATATGTAGTAGGATTTGGTGGGTTTGTGAAATTTTCAAAGGACCCATGACCATTAATGATAGAGATGTGGCTAAGTAGTAGGTATTTTATCATGTTGATATTTTTTGAATTAATTATTAGATTAGGTAGGCTTCTAATTTATTTATTGAATATGTTAGGTAGTAGGAGTAATTTATGAACCATTTAATATCATACATTTAAATTACATTTTTTGGGTACAATTATGATCTATTATAAGCAAAATTGTATAATATAATTTCTTAAACAATTAGATGTTTGAAATGTGAAAATAAATTTTTTTACATAATTTTTTAATCATAAATTTAAATAAAACGTAAGATATAATATGTGTAAACATAATAAAATTTATAGTTCCATAAAATAAATTAATTATATGGAATTAATTAATATATAGAATTAAAAATTGATTATTTAGATTAATATTTTATGTAAAAAATGATATAATTTATAAAAGAATTTTTATTATAATTATATTAGAATTTATTTATGATCAATTTATAAATACTTTATGTGAATAAATGTAAATGTAAATTATACTATGCATAAATTTTAATTAAATTCTATTGGTAAAATATGATATATCAAAAGAAGAATTGTATAATATAATTTTAATCAAATGAAGGTCTAAGATATGGAATTTATTTATGTATTTATCATTAATTTATCCATTTATAAATCATACAATTGAATTTATTTTTCCATGGAATTGTCATTGAAATTGTATTGAATAATGAAATTCAAATATTTTCTTTTCAAATCAATTTATATTTAAAAAAGGGAAAAATTATGTTTGTGTACATTGTTGGAATTTTTAAAAAGTTTAATCTTTAATCTTGTCATTTGGATAAAATTATAATAAGATATCAAAGTTCAAAAATGATGTTTTGTGTATTGTTTTAAATAAAGTAGGTTAAATAAAATGCACATTACTGTCACAACAAATGGGGTGGTTTGGTGGTAAAGGAGTCGACCTCCATCCTTGGGATCAAAGGATCAATCCTCGCAAATGACATGGGTTTTGGTCAACATTGGAGCGTTGACCAAATGTTTTTTACCTACTTAACTAGCATAAGCTAGGTGCATGTTAGGTGACCTTAAGTAAGCACAATAGGTGGCCTACCTAGCAACCTAAATTAACTTTAAAAACATAGCCTATGTAATCACACATATCAACATGGTACAAGTTGAATTTAATGAAATTAACAATAATATAAAATACAAAATATTTCTATTTTACTATTTAAATAATAAATATTTAAACAAATATAATAATGTGACTACATTCTCGAATCATAAAGTCAGTCACAAAATGAAGATGCCATGTAAATTGGTTTGGATGGATGAAAAGTTCATGTAAATTGCATCTTTATGTGACTACCATTACATCTTGGTGCCATGTATTGTCTTTTGCGACTAGAATTTATGTGATTTGTCCAAGTTGATTAAACAATATAGCAAGTCGCATGTGGTAATTATGATTAAAAATGAGTCATAAAATCTAGTTGTATATTTGCAAATTTTTTGTAATGTAATATTTTTTCCAATCGGAAATTTTTACAAATGTGTCATTGGGTTATTTTAGACTTAACCATAATTGTAGAAGAATGTTTAGTACTTATGAAAGTGTATTTTCTATGGCTTGTGCTCCTTCACCTATGTGTTATGGTTGCTTGATGGTATGTTAAATTAGATAACTTTGATATATACATATATATATTTGTAATGTTCCATTATGCACTAACATTCTGCATTGATTATTTGATAATTAGATTGTTAAATGCTTGATCCAAATAAATTTGAAGCATAACAACTTACCAATCATCAATGTGATGATCGTCCTTTAAGCAACAAATTTATTGATTTCTTTGAATGACATTTTTTTTGTTGGTTTATGTCCAATTTGCTCACTTTAAGAGAACGTCCTTCATATCATGCCTTTTCTACCTCACAATGTTTGTTATATTGATCTCATCATTCCAATAGGTCATAGATCAATTATTCTTTTTCAGTAAATATTGCAATGATACCATAAAAAGTAATGGGGCAAGTTGGTTGTATTTAAACAAAAGCACATGCATTGGAGGCTTGTTGTGACCTTCATGTTGTAAGCCCTACAAAAGTAAGACTATTTTTTTTTCCTAGCATTGTTTACAATGTATATGTTAAACATATGCATGTCAGTAAATTGAATTGTCAGTTTTTGTTGCTTGTGTGTTTTTTTGTTTGCATGAATCTTTTTTATTCATGCTAATATATCAATAAGTTGAATTTGTGTGCCGATTAACATTTCATTGAAGGATCATCTGGAACACCTTCATTTATATTTCATAACTTTCAAGGTTGAAAAGTTTTATAACAAAAGGTGTCCTTGTACACCAAGTGATTTCACTAGATTTTGAGTGAATTCATTGGTTTTAGTAAACAAGAACTAGTTGGAAAGTAGTGAATTCACTTGTCTAGTGAATGAGGATTAGTGAATTGCACCCACCCATTAAGACGTGTGTTATGGAACCAATGGTATTTTTTTTCATTTGGTTTTTTTGTACTTAGATGATAATTACCAATCTAGACATTGATGACAAATTTATGATAATAGGTAACCATGTATAAAGCAAGGCAAGATCTCAAATTATGCATCCAATTTATCAATTTAACTGTTTTTTTAGTTCATATTTAAATCAAATAGTTAGTATTTAGTGTGATATATATGTTTCATGAAGATTTGTATATTTATCCATATTTACATATAGTAGTGAATGAATGAATAAATGCGTATGTTTCAAAAATAATAAACATAATTGAATTTAATTTTCAAACCAAACAAATCTAACACCCTAAAAAAAATTTGAACATGTAAATTACCACTATGATTATTTGTTGGGGAGTTCAAATAAAATATCGTAATAATTGACTTTAATTGCATTCATGCCCATTCTCAGGTTGTTTTCAAACTAAATTAAGTTGTAACATTAATTATTCACAAACAATGTTTTTGTAAACATGAATGGAATTAAAACTAATTGAAGAGTCATTTTTATTGTGTGTTGTAAGCATGCATTGTATTAATGTTTAAATTTATTTATACATTTTGTTAACAAATACTGGAAGGCTTATTTTAATCATTTTTTTCAAACTCAAAAAACATTAAAGAAAATTTTAAAGATGAAAACAACAAATCAACTTAGAAAGGTATTGATGTGGGGGATGCCAACAACAATTTGACCAATGTATGTAAGGTACTTCATTGTGAAAAAAATTAAATTTTCATTAGAAATCACATTTCATTAGAAATCCACAATATATACACATAATTGCAAAAGTACTAATATGAAGAGAAATGTCCTTTTTAATTTATGCTGCATGTTATTATAATATCCATAAATTCACATAATTCATTGTGTATTAGACGTTATATGCGAGATTTATTTTTGAGTTTTGGGATATTCAAATCTTGATGAAAATTTCAACAAATTAGCAAATTCTTTCCAATTTTATGATATAATTTTTAAAAAAATTGAATTAAAGATGCCCTAGGAATCAAATCTGAACATCAAAATGAGGAGGGCACCAAAAAAATTAATGTTTTTCACAATATGTGAAGATTGAATTCAATGGAACTTGGAATAATTATTTATTAGGTTGTATTGAATTCAATATCCAATGTCCAGGATAATGGAAATGGAAACATTATTTACTATACAATATATTAATCATTTGATTTTCAAACATATTAATATATGACCTTAATTTAATGATCATCACTAGTAGTGCAAAACAAGGCAAAGCCCAAATGAATCATAGGTATAAATAATGCAAGTAGTAGCCATATAATCTTGTTATTACATGACAATAAAAATCCAAATGTTTTTCCATGACTACATGATACTTTTGTTCATATTTATGATGTAGCTAAATTAACAATCATTTAAAATATAATTTAGTCAACACAAACATATAATAGATGATAGATTTCAAAACATAAATGACATATCATTTAGTAGGCCATTAAACTTAAAAGTGTAATTTTGTTGAATGAAAAGGTGAAACAAACAATATTATTTTCCAAATGGTGTCCAACAAACGATAATGTGCAACTAAATTGAAGAAAGAATAAAGATTATAATTACAGTGACGACATATTTCATAGGAGGTGGTTTAGGTAGAAGGACTATAAGGGGTCCAAACATGATTAGGGTATCCCATTTGAAACCTAAAGATTCATTCCTAGGATTCCCAAATTCACCTTTTTCTTCATATAACTTAAAATGTGTCAAATTTCCTTTCTTTCTCATATCAAATGAAGTAAATTTGCTCCAAATTTTATGTTTTCACTTATGAAAGTAAATAAACATATTTATCCATATGGGCCATGTTTTTATCAATGGCCTAAAATTCTTTAAAATTTCACTTCTTAAAACTTTGTACATTACAATAAGGCATTTAGTTCTTGTCACACTTGAACATTTTATACACATTAGCACCTAAGGTGTTTATGGTAAAAATCTTAGCCTAAATAATTAGTTTATACATTCTTTATGAATCCTTAAACTTTTTTTCTTTTATGAAACAAAATCTTGAATTTTTTCCAGGTCTTGTTAGAAATCTTTAAACTTGTTCAAGTTTAAAATGTTATGTATAATATAATACCTTAATAATGTATGTATGTATGAGGAAAAAATAAATTAATTAATATGAACATGCCACTAAGTTTTGAAATGACATGTTCAAGTGAGGGGGTCCATCAATTATTTAATGAGATAGTCCTATTTGGTACCCCAACCATGCTTTGACGGCCCTAGAGTCCTATAGCTACCATATTCCAATTCCAAATAGGCTATTCTAGCCTTTTTGCGTCCTTTTGTGCTTCAATTTCCTAAAGGAATGAATTAGTGTTTTGAACTTCAAAAACATTTGGAATTTTTTTCTTGTTTTGCGAATAAATTTGTCTTTTTTCTTTTTTTAACAAAGGAACATATGTGAATGCAAAAGATGAGAATGGAGAAATGCCTTTGCATTTAGCATACAAAAACAATCATGATGAAATCATTTCAACCTAATTCATCAACCAAACTGAACACAACCATACAAACATTGGATAAAGAAAAGTTGTTTTGCAAAAGCATAATGAGGAGTATGCAATTTGTTTGAAGGGACATCAAGAACATTCGGTAGTTGTTATAGAAGTTAATTAATGAAAAATATTGATATTCAAGAATCACATCAAAGCTATTATAGAAGGAGAAAAATAGTTGCAAATATAACTCAATACAAGGAGGAAGGCATTAAAGAAGAAGTGGAAAGTAAGAAGAGGGTATTGAAGAATGTTGCAAAAACTTTGTTGTATGACATAATGTTGTAGAATTAGGATGTTGGATTAGTTGAGGTCCTTTGGGAAGTTGAAACCTTCATGATTCAATTAAATTACCAAGAAGAAGAGGATATGGTTTGGCAATTAGGTGTGGTTCATGCACAAATATAAGATTTGGAGGAACAATTAAAGAGTAGTGAAAAAGAAGAAAAAATAAAAAATGACGAGGTACAAATTCTATCAAATAAGTCAAGACATGCACCTAGTGTGATACAAGAAATGAAGCGGTTGGAGATGGAATTGACCAAGAGAACTATTGGCAAATGATAATGGAACACTAGAGAAACACAATTCCAACTTCAACTTCAACTGCAAGAACTTCAAATCTAATTTCTAATTGAAGAACTTTTGTAAGTAAGGACGGTGTTGCTAGTGAACCACATATGCCAGTTTAAAACTTGTATTAGACACATATCAAGATTAATCTTTGTTATGAGAATATGCCCATGGTACCATTTCCTTGTGATGTAGAGGTAATGGTTTGAAACCTTGTACTTTTAATGGCATGTTGCATATCCTCAAAGAACTAGAATATCTACTACCATTAGTACCCAATCTAAAAGCATACTACATGTTCTATTAGCTTTAGACTTTTTTAATGATTAGACTTTCCCTCAAGTGTTGGAAATAATCATTAAGCTACAAGATTTTTGATTGTTGTAAAAATTTGACAATCTAGAGTATTAGGAATACTTGACTTACATCATTATTATGATTCTATTTCAATAATTCCCATGGTTATGGAAGGTTAGAATATCTTGCAAGTTGTTTGGGGTCTACATAATGCAATATCATTACAAATTGGAAGTGACATATTATGATATTATAAGTACGTATTATCATAAGTATTGGACTACATAATTTGGTAAACCAAACTTCAATATGGTGTAGATTGAAAAGCTACTTGATCATATTGAGGTGTGCATGAAAAATGAAAGGCACATGTAAATATTCATAATTTAGTGCTTATAAATTCATCAAAAGGTGGAATGTCTAGAAGTGATGGCAACAATTTGGTGACAATATAGTACACCAAGACTTAATTCTAGATTTGCTCAAACACATTTTGGAAGAGAAGGATATACAAATTTGGTCAAGAATAAAGAAATTGTGTGAGGACGCTAATTTTAAAACAAGGATAATGTTGGGAAAAGAGACTAGTTGAATTTGATAGAAAAAATTTCAAGAGATTCGATAACCAAACTGTTTCCTAATCGAATCTAGTGGCTAACCAAACTTAAACTATTGAATATTATGAATAACCAACTATAATAATTATTAGCATATAAATGGATAGTTGGAAACAATTGTAACTAATTACATGTAATATATAAAAGGTAGAGTTAAACAGCAAAGGGGTTCTTGATTCCTTTATAATTTTGTGACTACTATAGCAATTATTTTTTAACACTTGTGTGTGTGTGTGATGATATATGCATGTATATGTCAAGTTGAAAAAGAGGAGTGTGGCATCCTTGATTCTTGTGAAGGTAAAAAAGGTGGTATTAATATCATTAGAAGAAAAATGAAATTTTGTGATTAATTTTTATGACTAATTTCTAATCACAAGCAAAATATTTGATTAAAATCCCATTGGTCGCATTCAACAAGTTGCATGCAACCACAATCGCAAATGACATAATTTTTGGATGAAAAATAAAAGTCAACAAAAAAACTTTCATCCATTGACTAAATCCATACCTATTGTCTTTTGTAATTAACATGTGATTGATTTGGTTAACACTAATAACAAATGATGCACTAACATATGGTAGCATCTTTGAATATTTCCAAATTATTTTTATTTAATATTGAGAAAAATTCACACCGTCCATTCTGGATTGTTTTAAATCATGACATGTGGCACAATAAAAGTTTGCCGCATGGCGTATTAATTGTCTCCATTTTAAAGGCCAATTATTTGGTGACATGTGACACATTTAAATGAAATTTAATATTTAATATTTTAATTAATTAAAAATTGGATCGTTCAATTTAAGGTCAATAAGATTTTCACATGTGGCATCTTTGAATTAGGTAAGGAGGTTAGGCCTAGGGAGGAAAGTAGATAGGCCTCGGTTAGGTAGGTAAGTTTAAAGTAATCCTATTTTATTTTGGGTATAATCTTTAAGGTTGAACATTATTGATTCATCTTTTGAATGACATTTACACTTTGAATATAAGTAATGTACCTAGTTATATATTCCACATTAAAAAAATGGAAGACAAAAGATATGGGTTAAACAGTTTTAGTCGCATATGTGACCAATTTAGTCAAAACCAAATTGTAATTATTTCTTAGTATTTATTTTATATTAGCCTAGTTTACTTATTAACTACTAGTCATTATAAGTAATAATATTTAAATGCAGTATATTAACAATAATAATAATATCAATAATTTTATTACATATATAATGTTATTGTAATTAATTTAAACCAAATATTTTAATTCATACAAATAAAAATATGAATTATTATTATAACTAGTTTATTTGATCATTATTTCATTTTTATAGCTCTTATTAATTATAAGAAATAATAATAATAAAATAATTTCAGTAGGCATAATAGCCATTTAGTAACAATTAATGGAATAATATACTATTAATTATATTTAATATTTAAATTAACGATTATAATAATTATTTAAGTTAATAAGAAGATAAAATAAATATTGAAAATATTAATAACAATGTTTATAAAATTATTATTGTAGCTAGTAGTTAGCCTAGATTAATTTTTACAATAATAATATTTAATTTAATAAATCTCACTTGCTATAAATATAAATAATAAGTAAATATTGAATGATAATAATAATAATAAAAGAAATCATAATTTTGAATCCTTTAATAAATTGCATATTAATGATTTTAATCATAAGAAATTTCTTTGAATATTTATTAAAATAATAATATTATATAAGTAATATTGATGAACTATTATTTTTATGTTAATTATTATAGTAAGTAACATGTTTTAGTAATTATAATTTGAAAATTATTATTATTAATTATTATTCTAACTAATAGTTAGCCTAGGTTAACCATATTATTATTATACTAGTTATAGGTATTATTAACTATAAGAATCAATATTTAATAAAAAAAATAAAAAATAGGATACAAATATAATATGGCCTTAATATGTTTTTTATATATGTGAAATACAATTTGAATATACTCAAAGTACACATATATATTTTTAATGTATGATTGATATATTTCAATATGTTTTAAATATAAGCTACTTAAGATTTAATGCACCCATCATATATACTTGGACCTTGTTCACTTGTACATCATAGTATGCCCCTAATATTTCATAATGTAATTTTAATGGACCTTTATATATCCATAGGGCTAAAACTAAATTTGGCAACATTTGCAACTAATGGGACATATATGGCCTTTCTTGGATGAAGACCAAATTAAAAGTTATTCTTTTGGAAGGATGAAAAAAAATAGTTGTAGCATATTCACAAGTATGACCAAACATAACAAATAGTTGTGAAAATAATCAAAATTAGTTGCAAGCAACATTTAATTGTATGTAGACACAAATATAGTGGTTACAAAACCTTAAATTTTCAAAAAGTCTTATTCAAGATGAACATGTTAAAAAAAATATGATGATAAAAATAAATCATGTTTTTAACTTTTGAAGAGAAGTTCAACAAAAGGCTCCAAAATGATGTTATTTAATATACATGATTAGTTATCCTATAATATTAAGGTTAATGAAACCATTTTCGGAGTTCGAAGGATGCCTTGGTTATTCCAACATGTGGCATTTGGAAGAAGAGGAAAAAGGCAAAAACCCACTAACGATAACAATTAAAAACACATGCAAAATTTTATTGTTAGCATGGAGGTTAAAACTTTCATTGGGCAAAGACATTGATGCAAGCAAATAATCTTTCAAGATTTAAAAAAAATTTCAAAAACCTTCATTACAATTCTTTTTGACATTTACATTAGTAGACATTGTAGAAACAAATTTAAAAAAAAAGACAAAAACAAAAAAAATTGTAAGAAAACTCTTTAAAAAGAAGAAGTGGATTACAATACTTGAAAATACAAAATGCAAATTTTTTTTAACCACACCACCATCACCTACAAAAATAAACAAGCAAAAAACTAACAACAAAAAACCTACACACATTAAAAAAACACAAAACTAAAAAAAATGCAATGATAAAAAAGAAGACAAAAATTGAGAAATAATAAACGTGTATAAGTTGTGATGTATAAGCAAAATAAAAAAAGGTATAAGTAACAAAAGTTATGATGCAAACATAGGTGGAATGTAGAAATAAATGGAAGAGATGCATGTAAAACATCAAATGTTAATGGAAATAAAAACATTGGAATAAAGATGTGGAAAATAGAGGTGTTCAAAAACATACATACAAAAAACAAAAAATGCAACAAAAAGAGCTTACACATATTAAATGCAAAATTAAAAAAAAAAACATAACTTGATGAACATAGAAGAAGAAAAAAAATTCCAAAAGAAAGAAAAGTAAATGTGAGAAGAAAATGCACAATGTGTGATGGCTAATGCAAAATGTTGAACATAAAACATAAAGCAATGAAAAACAAAAGCAAGTGTAAGAAGAAGAAGAGCACTATGTGGGGATGCAAATGCAAGACAAAAGCAAGTGTGAGAAGAAGAAGAGCACTATGTGGGGATGCAAATTGCAAGACAAAAGCAAGTGTGAGAAGAAGAACACTATGTGGGGATGCAAATGCAAGACAAAAGCAAGTGTGAGAAGAAGAACACTACGTGGGGATGCAAATGCAAGAAATGAAGAACTCAAAAGTTGCATGAGAAGGAAAGATTGCCATTGTTAATACATAAAGAAAAAAATGCACCCAACAAAATGACAATAGAATTCATGAAAGGTGTGCAATGTGCTGAAAGCACAAAGCCAACCTCGTACACCCTACCCTCATCATGAATGAGAAGGAGAAATCACCATCGCCAATGAGAAAAAAAAATACTAAAAGCTTTGCGATGCACTAAAAAAAGAAAAGCCAAATGATGAATAAAAGACCCAAAAAAAGAAAGAAAAACAAGAGAGAAGAAATGCAAACAAAAAGATGATGATAGAAATTGTGTAAAAACAAAGAAACATGAGCTCAACAATTAAAAACAAAAAAAAAGATGATGATGATGAAAATCATGTAGAGACAAAGCAAACAAGACTTTAAGAACACAAAAAATGCAAACCAAAAAGATGATGAAAAAAATCATGAAAGGTGTGTGCAATGTGCTGAAATACATAAATAAATAAATAAATAAATATCCAGCTTTGCACACTATGCTAGCCCCCTATTTAGATAAAAAAGAAACAGCTAAAGAGAAAAAGAAGCTGAAATAAATCATTAATTCTCCACAATAATTTATAAAAAAAAACACCTGTTCAGAAAATTTAGGGTAAAAACTAAAAAACCATTTTTGTATCCCAGACCGTGTACGACCGTTGGACATCTTCCCGGTGGTGCTAAAACAGCGTGCGACCGTTGGCCGGATCTTGCGCTCCCGCTCTCGCGCGTTTGAATGCGCTGCTCCTCTTCTACGGCTCCTTTTGTCTCTTGCGCTCGCTCGCTCGCTCGCTCGCTAGCTCGAGGTTTTTCGCGAAACCCGTCGTCCGCGCAGCTCCATTCCACTTCTTAGGGCTTATATTTGTGCTCCGTGAGTCAAGATCCTTTTTCTAGTTTCATGCATTTTATCGCTTACATATTACTTTTTTGTGTAGTCATTGACTCAGGCTTCTTTGTTCCTAGGTGCTGCTGAAGCGCTCTCTCGTGTCTCGTCTCTCTCGCTCCCTCTCTCTTTTGCATTGAAGTTTTTTGTTTGTTTGTTTGTTTGATATATGAGCTTTGTTTGGTTCTGCTTTTTTGTGAAGTTTTCTCCTTATTGGAATGCTTTTCCTGAATTTGGCTTGGATCAGTCGCTGATTGCACAGTGTCGGTGGACAGGGGTGCTTTTGAAAGAAGTAAGGATCTGGGAGTGAGGTAGTACAAGAAGAGTGTAGCTGAAGAGAAATTTGAGTGTAATAGGAGGACGAGAAGATGGCCTTGAGGGTGAGGCCGAGAGCTCCCCAAGATGAGAATGCTGCCCACCCGCTCCTTGCAGGTTCTCTCTGCCTCCCTCCTTCCCTTCCTTTTGCACAACATTCATTTCCTCTTAGGGTTCTTGTGAATGTGAATGGCTGCAGTTTTTTGTTTCAAAGATCATCAAGGGATACAGTGCTCTGGGTTGATGGGTTCTCATGGGTAAGAGCAACTTGCAAGGCTCACATAAGGTGTTTGAGAGATTTTTACATACTGTGTTCGAGGCTTTGGTTCAACGAATTTCATGAAGTGGTCTCTGTTGAATCTTTACAGGAAAGTTGCAAGGAAATAATGGAGGAGGGTTGCAGACAGCAGGAAAAGCAGGGGGGCTTAAATTGCAGCAGCAGAATCAGCAAGGCAGTAATCATCCAGAGAGGAAGACTCTGTCCAACATCACCAACAAGCTCCCAAACTCCCAAACCCCAAATCCCGCTCTCAAACCATCATCAGGCTCTGAGAATCTGATCTCGAAAACGGGTTCTTCTTCATCCTTGAAAAAGCCTACTGGGTCAGCCCGAATTGCTCTTCGCAACATAACAAATGAAAATTCCACTGCAGGGCCATCTCCCTCCACTGCTCCGGTGAAAGATGTTGTCAAGCAGATGAAGCCCAAGAGTGGATCAGGTCTTTCAAAGAGCGATGCACCAAAATTGGGGCCTAAAATTTATCCACCTCTCAGTCAGGAGATGAAGAGGAATGCAGACCTGTGGGCAAAAGATGGCATTGAACACATGCACTTCTCAGGAGATGATATGGAGGCCCTTCGACTCAAGCTTGAAGATGAGGGTACACCCTGACCTGCTCTATGTTTATGTTTCCTGCTTGTGGGTTGAAGGTACAGTCCTGCAAAATAATATTCATGCTCTCACAGAAGAAGCAATCCAATCAAAATATAGGCTGGGCCAAACTCCTGGGGAGTAGATCTTGACTGAGCCCTGATGTCAGGTTTCCTCAAGGAATGCAGGAAGGTGAAATTGAGTATTGAACCACATGGTCCTGCAGATGTGTGTCCGAACTGTGGGGGGGTTTAACACAGGTCTTTGGAGATTTACAAGCATACTGAGTGTTTGGTACTTACAGCAATAATCTTGTGTGTAGAAATAGAGAAACGAGTGAATGCATCCTTGGCATACCGAATGCAGTTGCCTCGGTTCTTCCCTCAACATTCTGAGCCTGTAAGTTTTCTTCCAGCATTGACTTGTTCTAAAGTACCTATGAGATTCCTTTATACACCTCCCAAAGCACTCATGTCTAGACAACAGGGTGCATTCATATCTCACCCTGTAACATGTTGCTGACAATCCAACCCTCTAAGACAACCATGATCTAAACTCCAAAAGCCACTGCAGCTAGGCTTTAATTTGTGCTTCCTACGCAACATTTTCTCTTCCGAGAGGGCTGGTCAAAGTTGTTGAATCTTGCCTCTCTGGGAAGTTAATTATCCTCTTTGCCACCCTCAATTCTGTGTTGCATATGATTTCACTGTTAGATGGTACAAAGGACTAATATATAGTCAAAGGGTTTTTCCTAGGTATAGAAGGTAGTCTGTGAAGGCAGTCAGTGCTAGGAGCTCTCTGATCTCTCATTTGGAATCTAACATAAGATTCAGAGAGTTGTATTTGAACAACTTGGGGGGCCCAGTCTTTATCTCACTGAACTTTTCTCACCTTCATCCTCAGTTCAATAGGATGCATAACAGTGTTAGGAATCGAGCTCTTCTGAAACTATAACTTTCAATATTTAAAGGTCATTTTAGGTTTACATTTTGTTCATTGCATTTTGTTTCTGGATAGTGACAGTATGCAGACATGCAATTTTCTCATGTGCATTCTATTCACTATCTCACTCCTAACATGGCTTTCTACCTCACATATATGCCTGAGAACACAACTGAGAGGCTGTGTTCTCTTTGTTATGGCAAATTTGAAATGATAGGGTGATCCACATCATTACCTTATGGCTCTTTTTCTTCTTGTAAGGTCCCAATTGGTCTGTGGTGGTAGTAACATATGGGTGTGGGAGAGGCTAATTAGTGGAACCAGTTGTAGTAGAGTGTTCAGAATATGAACAGCCTATCTAACTTGAGATCGAAATTTTTGGCCTCTATTTTGTTTAGATTAAGGAAATTGGGGATGTCCTGGAGCCTGTTCCTTGTGGACCATTTGTGGAGAAAGACGACTTTGCAACACCCTTCACAGGTGCTGATTTCCTCTTCTCCCTTGACAAAATTTGGTGTCTTGTAGCTGAGTTTGGCAACCAGAAACAAATGGGTTGTGAATGTGCCATTGCAACATGTATTTTCATGGGTTTTGGCATGGTG
>Ga0209611_10007551_pt1 | contig 17365 bp, 16 predicted proteins | sample S1TSphgellanicum_3_FD_187693 | JGI IMG/M metagenome (GOLD analysis project Ga0209611, IMG submission 187693) | Host-associated microbial communities from peat moss isolated from Minnesota, USA - S1T2_Fc - Sphagnum magellanicum MG (SPAdes) (version 2) | ecosystem: Host-associated > Plants > Peat...
TTTTGGTTTGTAAAGCAACAGACCTCCATTGATTTATTTCATATAGGCTACTTGGTACATTACCTTTGAAACAAGTGGCATTTCAGTTGTGAGTGGGGTGGGGTGGGGTGCGTGTTAGATTATTATTATTTTTGGTTTTTGTTGCACTTGCCATTTGCCTAGGCCAAAAATGGCAAAGAACATAGGGAAGACATTTCTTGTAGCCAACGAGGGCACCTTTGGGGAACAAGTGATGTTTTATATTTTTACTAGTGTGGCCTGTGCCCTTGGCCCAACTGTACACTCGTCCTCAACTGACTTTTCCTTCTGAAACCTGGTTTTTTGGAATTTATTTGAATTTTCAGCAGCAAAAACCACTTCAAAATCAATATCTCCCACATTCTGAATCCAAATCTTACCAAATAAATTCCATTAAATCCTGCTCATCAAGTTCTTTCCAACAAGACCCAAGGCACATTCCAATTCATCCGAAAATTTCAGCTACAATTTAATTTAATTTTTAGTGAAGAAATCATTCAATATTCAAGAACTTTTGCACTGCAAGCCCAAATGCCATGGAACGGAACCAAGCCCATGCACCCCTCCTCATCAAGAGCTTTCCAAAGACATCAAGAACATCCTGATCTGAAGCATCCCGGTTCAGTGGATCTCATAACTACAAAACAAAATACCTTCCTTCATAGTTAGATTATTCTTGTGTTCCCATCATGTTCCCAATCATTTGCCATATGTTCACAATGATAGGTCCAATGTGTTCATGTTTAGGTTCCCCAAGTTCTCAATGTGTTCCTCAGTGGCGTTCCCAATAGCACCTCAGTTTTATCCCATTTTCTTTGGCAAATGTTATCCTCCTTTCACCTATATAAGTGGGCACCTGTATAAGTGGGCCAAAGGGGAGGAACTCTATACTTCAAAATAGAACCTTCTATTTTGGGGAGCCTCCATAGTGTGTTTTTTTTTTTTTTTTTTTGGGGAGTGATGCCACAGCCAATCAAATTGGCTCATTGCAAAAAAAAAGAAAAAGAAAACTTGAGAAGCACCTCATCTGATTAATAGGAGAGTTGAATAGGTAGGGTGAATAGGTATGGCCCAAAAGGTTGTAATAGCATAGGAAAGGTGAAAACCAAGCCTTACCCTACACATTTAACAATTCTAACAATTCTACTTAGGAAATATTAGGGTAGAAATTTATTATTTTATGATTGCACTTCTTACTTGGATGTAGTATAAGATCCCTGGAACCTTACATGCAAGATGCTCTATATTTTGAACAAAGGGCTGTCCCAGAGTTTCTGATCATGGATAAAATGATCAGATGAACTCCTAAAATATTTTATCCTCCTTAGAAATATGTGAACCTGCCAAAATATTTCTCACATCCTAGTTTAGTTATTTACTTTTCTGCAACTCCACACATAAAACTGAAATGGGGATTGCAATAGGTCGGAACTATCAATAGCAAACCACCTGGACCAATCATTATGATCGGCCAATCAAGAACAGGGAGCAGCACTCAGATCATATTTATTACACTCTCCTCTAGCTGGTGCACAGCTTTGATGCGCTTTTTACCAGCCTCAGCAAACTGAGCAAATGTGCAGTGGAAACACCATTTTCCTGAGCCACACCCGCATATGTTGGCGTTTCTTCATCCAATTTTAATGTGCAGTGTCACATACACCGGTGGGGATGCTTTTACAAACAAACAAACTGCAACTGTCTCAAGAATATACCTACAACTAGCAAGTGCCTCTAGGAAATGTCTAGTTTCCATATTTCCCAACGTACCATTGTGAACTTTTGGTAGACTTGAGAAGCTTGAAACTTGGCCTAATCCATTCTTGGAAAACATTTAGTTCAAAAGAGGAAGACATTACATTTGGTGAATATATTTGGAACAAATTAAAACTTGTCACAAAAAATGAAAGTTTAGAAATATGATTCAAAATTGAGGTTATATTTGATATTTTTGCATGAAATTTTAAGTGAAGAATGGCATGATAAAAGAAAAAAAATTCACCAAATTCGAGAAAAATGTTACATTTGCCAAAATATTTTGATCATGAAATGTTGTTTCTTATTGTTTCTAAATCACAAAAAAAATATTTTTTAATATTTTCGTTAAATGATAATAATGAAAGAGGATAACATCCTTGAATTGGGCATGGTGTTTTCTTTTACATTTTGTTTTCCCTTGTTAATGGAACATGTCACCCAACATCGACCCTATGATTATCAAAAAAATGTATGTTATATATTATTTATACATTAAATGTACCCAATCATTTATATTTGATTGTTGGATCAAAGTTAATTTTGACTTAAAATGAACTTTAAATTATGAAAAAAATGTTATGCACATTTCAAAAAAATATTGTTTGAATTTAAAATCATCAAAAAATTGTCATCATAATTCAAGCTTACTTCACATTGTTATATTCTTTATACATCAATATGTTTGATTCAAATGATTCACCTTTAATGTGCTTTCACCCCATGGTAGTTAGTTATGTGCTAACCATCCATATGTATCTACTTACCTACTAGCTTCCAAGTGCATTATGTATTCGCCTACATACATAATAACCATTTATATTACCTACCTACTTACTTGTGATACCTATCCATTTACATATGTAGTTACTTAGGTAGAGTGACGCGAAGTGGGATAGCTTAAATGATAGGTTAGTCAAGTGGAACCTTGGTAATTTAGTTGTGGTTCATTCATGGTTGAACCATAATGGGTTTTCAATGGATGGTGCACTTGTGTAATTTTGAAGGTGATTCAAATTTACATAGTTTCATCACCTTAAGAATTACAACTTGGGAACTATAATGAGACAAAGTTTGTGGGATAGTTTTAAAAACAATAATTTTATTTCTAAGGTTTAATTGAAAATGTTGTTATAACATTATTTATTATTACACCATTATAGTTACAAGTAATTACACGTGACCTAGTAAATGTAATATCGATGTCCTTATGGGCATAAGATCCCACCTACTCTTAAGCAATTTAGGCATGATATCCATCTTCTTTTTTACAAGGACAATCACAAATATAAGTTGCCTTCCAAATACATTAGGAATTTTAGGTGAATGTTTTACATGTAAGGATAAAAATTGAAAACATTATTGTTATGGGAATAACAAGCATGTGCAAGTTGGGAACTAAATGCAAGACCTAAATTCCTAGAATAGCCCCATTTAAATCCTCATTTGGTGCAAAAATCCACCAGAATTTTGCTTTTGTAAATGGACAATTATAATTAATTAAATAGGAAGATCAAAGGGCACCTTATGTGTAAAGTGCAATTTTGTAAAACCTTATATGTGATGTGTTGTTCTTTATTAAATAGGTTAAAATAAGGTGGGTCACCAAAAAGAAGAGGTAGGTTGACATAGTAGAATTGACCATAATGGTTGACTTTGCCTTGCAATATTGATGTAGGTGATCTAATATATTGCCAAGTGGGTATATTCACAAAAAAGGAGCCACATGAAGTGTAATTAATGTTTAATTTACATGGTTAAAATCATGCTTAATTCCAAAATTGCATGAATGCATAATAAATTTATACCATAATGTTTTTAATTTATCAATTTCACATGTGGATAAATTTGAAAATAATGAACAATAAGAATGAAATACCAAAAAAATATTTTAGCACTAAAACTAGTGTTTAATTACCATTTCGACATTGTTTAAAGACTATTTAAGCATTGTTTAAGCAAACTTACTAGAAAACATGTTGGTGAGAACCAATTTTGGTTCCTAGGCACACTTGTGTTAAGAGCTAACATCAATGTTAACTAGCAATGCTAATTTTTTACAAGGGGTCCCACCTATCTTTTAATGGAAAATATGTTGTCTATTAGTCTTTTGAAAGGTTGGTTTAATTTCAACCTATCTTTTGGTGTGTTAAAATTGAAAATGACAAAAATGATTAATTGATTTTGAATTGGGAAAAAAATAAATTGAACTTGAATATATTAAACCAATCAAAGCTCATCTTACAAACAACAACATTGCCAACTCCTCATTTCATTGAACTTGAACCCTTCATGTTTAATTACATTGTCAAACACAATGAATATTGAAAAACTAATGACTTACTATGAATGTACAATGTAAATGAATAGGAAAAAAAAAAAACCCACCATCTCCCACGTAAATATAGGAGTCAATCAAAGGTTGATCATACATATATCTTGTATATTTTTTGGTTCTTAAAAATAATTGGCTTTTGATCAATGTTTATTGCATTGCTCTCACACAATGATACATAGATCAATGTAATCACATATTCATCCTAAGTGTTGATGGAGGAGGGAGCTTGATGACAAGGCCTTTTACATAAAATTCAAGTTCCATGATTTCAAATTAGGTAAATCATGAATTGAGATTTTCACGTAAAGCCTACCTTTTTTATTCAATGTTAATTGTGGGGTGAAAACACACTAGGGTGTCATAATTTCAGTGAATTAAAGTCCCTTTTCAAAGTCCTTTTTTAGTGTAATTGAAAAATGGCTTAAAATATGAGTATTTTGATGATATTGAAAGTAACATTTTTTTCCATTTTCAATTTCAAATCATGATTCTACAAGACATATACAAAATATTACAAAATATTTTTAATAATTAATTTTAAATGCTTAAAAAGGATTTTTAAAAATATATATTTTTTGGGATTTAAAGAAGCCCATAACATAATAAATTAAAATCACATTCCATTCATTCAATGCATCATTAGCTTTTAAAATATAATTCATCCAATATCCCAAAGTTTCAAACACATAAGACTAACACATTGTAAGATAGAAGTCCATATCCACAAGTTTGATAGGTGTGACAAAAAGTGTGGGCAAATTTTAAAAGTCCATTACTTATTGGCTATCCACGATTTTGATTTGATTTTTTCATTCTTGGAAGGTTGATTATGATAGCTTTAAAAAAGTGAATCCCTTTTTTATTATTTCAATGAATTTTAATTAATTAATTTTCTTGTATTTAAAAAATACAGGAAAAACTACCAGTGTGACATCTATATAAGGTCATCGTAGTGTGTAAATACCTTGTGAATTGCAAAGCCCAAGGCTTTTATGCATTGATTTGGAATTTGAATGTTTGTTCATTACTCACTAAAGCAAATTAACATGCGCCTACTTTGGTAGTTTCACCTTTTTGACTAAACATTATTTGAAGTTATTTTAAACATAAAAAATCATAAATTTGGATTAAAGACCCTAATTTAATTTAAGAACCATACATTTATAATGTTTAGAACCAAGTAAAAAACCTTTGCAACTTTTACATGGTATTAATGTAAGTTAATTTTTTCAAATTGCTTATTATGCAAGAAAAAAAAAACAAGAATAGGGACAATATTTTTTTTTTCCATTTGTCTTTTGATGGGTTCAAGATTATTCAATCATGTCTTTTGATGGGTTATCATTTTTTACACAAATTTGATGTGCGACTAACAAAGATCAATGTAAAAATTAACCTTGCTAACTAGCACATTCTCTAATGTAATTACTTTGCAAATCATCTTATCTATGATGATTGATTGTTTTACAAGCATGTGCCATTTTAAAAATAATTATTTTTGGGCTATCATTTGAAGATTTTAAAGAGAGCATCCAAGAAATTGACAACATGTAGAATGTCATATATAGTGTGAGGAATGATTTAATGGAACACTGTTGGGTTTTCATGGCAATAATTATTTTGATTGAATAAAATTGTTCACATATGGCTACTTTTTGGCTTATTGCAGCTAATTCTACAATGTTAAAGTCAACTACTATAATGACATCCTTTTTTGTTGATTCCTTGTTTGTGTTAGGAGCATCAAGCACCAAAGTTGTAGCATTGCCCATTAAACTCACAACATTCATCATCAAAGTCGTGAAATTTGTAAGAATCACAATGATTATTAAAATGACTTTCAATGTCATTCGAAGGTGCAATCTTGCACTTGTTCTTTAACCTTTGAAGCTTGAAGTACTCCCAAAATTCAATTATCTATACCTAGTCCTTTAGCACAATACCATGCAAAATTTCAAGTTTTGCCTATAAGTGGACATTCTTTTTCAAATTGAAGACTACACGAGTAAAAATATAGGGTTTATATATTTGTTTTTGAAAAAAAACTATATAATTCAATTGGTTTTACAATAGGGGTAGGTTTATTTTAAAAATTAATGCATAATTGATATAAGGTATGCATTAATCTTAAGTTTTTAAAAAACAATAATAATAAATCCCTATGTTTTGAGTTTAATTTCATTATTTGGAGGAAGGGGGTGGGGGGTGGGGGGTTGAAGTAGTGCCACAAAGGGACCAATGAAGTTTTAAAAATGAGTTAGTGAATGTTGCTCATGATTCCTTTTCAACAACTTGACATTATGTCATCTTTATGATTGTTTTTATGTTCAATGGTTGTTTATTTGGTATATATGAACATGTGGACATATTGTGAATGCTTTATTACTCATCACAACTTGAACTAAACTCGAAAAATCAAATAAATATTAAAAAATTCAATGCAAACTTAAAATTTAAATTAAATGTTGAATGGATTGAATATGTGGATATTTGAAACATAGGTAATAATGTGAGAAAATTTTAAGCTCCTTGGCATAATATCCGCTAAGTAATATCATCTTTGAATTGCAACTATCATGTTCTCTATGGCTTTCACAGGAGCTTTCAATGTACATCCTTTGATTTTTGGCTAGTTTCTTAAACTCCTATGTTGTTTTGTTTCCATGTGAATGTTTTTTTGCAAATCTAGAATTCATGGAAATATCTTGGCATCTAAAGTTTATAGTTTGTACCTCACCCAAATCAAACTCAACAACATCAATGTTGTTTGCCTTGTTTTTTGCCTCATGTTTCATTGGAGGGGTTTTAAAAAGATTTTCACATGTCTACCCAACATGGATGTTGTGAAGCAACAACAACAATGGACAAAAGAACAACCATAACCTTTTGGATGTATTGATTTTGTAAAGTTCAAAGGCTTTCTATATTGTGTTCTCAACACTAATTCATATTCACACAAAGCTACCACTAACCTGTAGTTGTCAAAAAAATTATAACATTGTGTTTGATGATGACCCCATTTTGTTTGAAATTACCTTGCTAGATGTTCCACATTACAATTAGGTTGATTTTTATTCTATTACTTACACATTTCGTCCCAAAATGTGTTTGCCTTTTGATGGCTTCCTTTGAATGTCTTGCAAGACATGAAAACAAGAATGACAAAGTTGTCAATCTTCTTTAATTAACAAAATCATTCCCTTACTTCTCGTTCATGACTATAGAAGATGTTTGCAACTATTGTTATTGTTGATGTCATTGTTGTTATCACTTTCATTGTTATCACCTTCACCATTTCACCTCTACACACAAACTTGCAAGGGTAATTGATGATCATTGTATCTTGTGCCAAAATAGGGGCAAATGATAGTTTTTTCTAATGGCATATTGGTAAAATGCAATGCAATGCCAAGGGTTGTAATATGCAAACTAGAATGGCCATCATTATGTTTTATTGTTGCAAATGTGTTTATTTCAATTGACACATATGTTTTTCACATGCCTATCCCTATTTTTCATGTGACCTTAAGCCCAAGGTTTGATATCTCAAGGGGTAACCTTGCCTTTTGTAAAGAGCTTTCCTCTTATTTCCCATATTTTTTAATTATAAAAGTTTTGATTTAGTTTATCCGCTATTTATATAGGGAGAACAATTATAGTATCTAATAAATATATACTCTAATATAAAAAAAAAGGTATGTGGAATATGTTGTGCTTAAAAGGTGAAAAATTAAAAGAAGATTGCATGACCAATGAGTTTGTTAGAATGAAAGCTTGGAATTGACATGCAAATTGCAAAATTGAGCTTTTAACAAGAAATTGGAGCTTTTAGCACATCCTTCTCTCATTCAACTGAGGGTGCACAAACGCTAACATTTGTTACACAATTTCAACTTTGCAACCTCCTCCTTGTAACAATAGACGGGATTCAGGCACACTATCATGGGGTGCCATTTTCATTATCTTGAATTATAAGTTGTTCATGAAATGTATTATTGTATTGTAATGTTTTTCTAAAATTTTCAATATATATATATATATATATATATATAGGAAGTTGTGAATTAGTACACATAAGACATAAAAGTGATAAATTTTGTATTTTTTTAATAACATGCATAGTTTCAAAACCATCATTAGAAATGTTGTGCTTGTAGTCATTTACAACATTTGAAGACAAAAAATATGCATGCTTTCATTATTAGTTGATTTTTCAAAAAAAGAGTTTTATATTGTTGATACCATGGATTACTTTCCATATTTTGTAAATAAATAAATAGGTTGAATATTTTTTGAAAGATTTTTTTTCTAGATATTTGGTTGTCTAGAATATTATTCCAACTTAATAATAAATGACATCTACTACCAATCTTATGACAAACAAATGCTCATAACATGAAGCAAAAAATACCAGAAATGGGCCACAGTGAATGAACCAGCGCACCATCCACGGGATGTCCGCCGGTTATTACTCAGTTGTGCATGAACCTCCTCAACAGGTACCTGGTCACATGGCATTAATAACATGAGCAGGTAAGTCGATAGGTAGGTAGATAAATAGGTAGATAGATAGATAGGTAGGTAGGTAAGTAAGTAGGCTAGGTAAGTAGGTAGCTGCCCAACTGGACCCTCGCCTCTTCCCATCTAGTCTTGTGTTTGGCTGGACGTGCTTTTTGTTTTTGGTGCCGTGTGACAAATACGCGTGTCTGCAGAATGGGGCGTGTGCGAGCATTTCTCGGGGTTGTTATTGGCCGCAACCGCGCAGAGCACGTGGAATCGCAAGTGTCTTAGTCGTCGTGGGCTCTGGGATTCTTATCCTGTTATGGATGTGGAGGGTGCGTGAGTGGGCGGGTGATGGCGTGCGTTCAACGGCCCGCGAGCTTCGTGGACAGCCGCGCAGATCTGTGTCAGAAAAGAAAGTAGGGTTTATGATGGGCCACAAAAAAATTTGTGTGTTTTGTTTTGTTTTGTTTGGCTCTCTGTCGAGTCTGCGGAAGCCATGGAAACACAAATCGCTTTTTGGGCCACTGTTTCAAGTGCGGTCGTGGCCCTTGCTGTCCGGTCCATTCGTCTCCGCCTTTTCTGCTGCTTGCTTTTGATTGATTCTCTCTCTCTTTCCCCTCTCTCTGCCTGCCTGCCTGCCTGCCTGTCTGCTCTTTCTAGGGTTTGTAAGAGCTTGGATTTTGATTCTTTCCCAATCATCGTCATTTCTGATTTTGAGGTGTGTGTACAGAAACGCGCGCAAAATGGCTGGCTCTTTCGAAAATCTACTACCTAGCTTTTTATAAGAGGAATGCTCACTAAAGGATGGAATGATGACGCTGGATTTCCCTGTTTTTTCTTTGACAAGAAAAGAATAAAGAATGTCCACCAGCTAGTCATCTATGCAAAACCCTGACTGACATAGGTTAGGGTTATGACCACGACTATAGGTACTTTTGCGATGCTGAATGAATGCTGAATACCAGAGAGAGCGTGTGTGTGTATTTTGTTCCTCCTCCTCCTCTTCCTCCTCTCCTTCCTTATTGTGTACATGGCTTTTCCTTGTGGAGGTGTAAAGTTGGTAGTCATTATGATTTTGTCATTGGCAGCAAGCAAGCTTAGTCATAGTGGGGGGGGAGAGTACAAAGACAATGTCAGACACTTTTGGTGAGAACTTTGTAGTGAAGAGGTTGTGGGAGGAGGGTGGTGGGAACTTAGTAGTGGCGAGGTTGTGGGGAGGAGGGGTGATGTTTTTGTCTTTCGTGGGTGAGGGGAGGGGAGTGAGGGATGTTTGTTGTTTCGTTTGAAGAAAGTCCCCTGGAAGTACCTATTGAACCAGGGCTCCCAAATTTTTCCAAAGTGATGGAATATTGCTGTTGTAGGTAGGTAGGTAGTAGGGGTGAGAAAATGTTTCTTGTAACGAGCCTCCAAAAGTAGCTATTGAACCCAGGGCTTCAAGATTTTGCTGTGATATGTGTCACAATTGTGAGCCTTTTAGTCCCACCTCTTTTCTGGGATTCAGTGACGGGGTTAGGATGGATGGGAGTTTTTTTGTTGTTGTTGTTGCTTTTTGCAAAAATCTTCCTAAAAGTAGAGATTTTTTTTTCTATAGATCCCTTGCAACACCAGGTGCAGAAGGCCAGGAAGCTGCTGCCACATAAACTGGTCCCAAACCCACTTGGAGATAAAAAGGAAGAATCCTCATTTGTCCAAGCTCATTTGCAAGGCCTGGTGGAAATATGCATTTGGGCTTGAATGAAAATGGGTTCCTCTTTCAGACACGTATATGCTGGGCTTTTTTTTTTATAAAAATTGTGAGATAGGTGGTCTGCTGAACATCCACAACAGCACACAACCAAATTTGGCAAAAGGTCAGGGAGGAAAGTAGAAAAATTTAGGAATCCAGCTATATTTTGAGGACCTGCTTGAACCTATTGTCTAACTCTGCCAAACAAATTTAAATCTTTGAAACTTGGTGACTGAAATAGTATCTGCACAATTTAAATATTTAGCACACCTCAGTCGGAAATGGTCAAACTTAGCTTCTGTAAAGTAGGCACTAAATGTGTCATCAGAACACATTTATTGCCAGTCATTTGCATCATCAGAGAAATTTGTGGAATAGGCATTTTGAGACCAAAGCTGCATCCTAATATGCTCTCTCTTCACATTAACTTTGATGTTCACAATCTGCTGAAAGACCTTCCATGCCTCCTGTTTGGTTACTTGAATTTGGCAAATGTTTTATTGATGGGCATTGAACCACAGCGCAAGACACACTACAATAGATCTCATAACTGGCAGCACACAGAGCTTGCTAAGGTCAAGAAAGAACAATCTGATCATAGATGAGACTCTGGAGTCCCACATACTTTTCTGCAATTTCAAGTGTCCAACATCATTGTCCACAATATCTATTGCTTACACTTAGTAGATGCACTAAGGAATATACTATCCATATAAAACTTCAGCTTGGTGAATTGCCTTCTACCAACTCCCCATGATAACATCCCTGTCATGAGTAACAGCAAAAATACACTTTTATCTGCCCTTGAGGAAAACACGGATTGTGGATTACCCATGCATACTAAGTTCTGCTTGCAGAATGCCAGATCAGACAGCATACCCATACTACACAAATGACTGGACTGCATGCTGTTATTATATAAACAGTTGCTCTTACTGAAGCACAGAACCCCAGAGAGTTATGCAGTATATACAGAACCCACCACCTCCTATAACACAGGATATAGCCAAAGATACAACCTAATCTCTCCTCTCCATGGCCTAGATACGGTTGGCAATCAGTACTCTGGTGGTGGATAGTTTGCCCTGACCTGATAGTTGCCCTGATTAGTCATTTGATAGGAAGGTCCATAAGTCTGTGGGGGATAAGAACCCTGATCACCTTGCTGCTGATACCCCTGATCCTGATGATTCTTATGGATCTGAGGTGGATAACCTTGCGCCTGGTATCTCTGATCTTGGTATTCCTGATGGGTTTGATGAGGATAAACTTGTGACGGATATGCCTGTTCCTGGTAGTTTTGGTGTGTCTGAGGCTGATAGCCTTGGGGTTCATAACCATGCTCCTGGCTCTGATGTGTGTGAGGATGGCCTTGGTGATGATATCCCTGTTCTGTGTAGTTTTGCTGTGTTTGAGGAAGATAGCCTTGCTGCCCATACCCCTGTTCCTGGTGGTTCTGGTATGGTGGAGGCTGATAAGCTTGTGGCTCATATCCCTGTCGTCCTCCCTGATAAGTTTGTTGTGGGAAATCTGGACTTGCTCCATGATAAGCTTGGGGAGGTTGACTAGAATGACCTACTCCTGTTGCTGTTGCCATAGTTGCTTGATCCACATGCTTCTTGCCATAGCTGTCAAGGAAGCCCTCCGCTTTGGTAATGTACTTGCCATATTGACTCTTCTCTAGGTGTCCATATGAAGAAATTCCTCCCAACACCCCGCCTGCTGCACCTGCAAATCACTATTTTTCTCAATGAAAAGACAAGTTTGATGGCTTTTGCCAGGGGAGAAAAAAAATTCATGATCAACAGCCAGTGGCAGATCATCTCTAGACAGCTGGTATATGCTGTCACAGGTTTCGCCATGAGACACATTGAAACATGGTAGGCATACATGACTTCAAGCTTCTTTTGAGTAGAAACCGAAATGGATGCTTCAAGTATCTGTGAAGACATAGCCAAATAAATACTCAAAGTCTCAAGTGTTCAAAATCCAGTGTCATAAGCATTTCCAAAAACCTGGTCCTGTAGAGATGTATATGGATGGTCTTGGCAATTCAATTCTGAATTAGGAAGCCAGGGTACATTTTCATCAGATCTATATTGGACAAGTGGGTGCAGCAGAAAGAAGTTGTACCTGCAATTTTGCCAATATCTGTTGTTTTTCCATTTCCCTTTCCTGCAGCTGTTTCATAAAGCATCTGGAGCAGACTCTGAACATTAAGGATTTCAACTTTGCCAAAACATAATTGCCATACACATACTCACAAGAGAATCTTTCCAACACTTATCTCAAAGGATGTGACAAAAACCTTCCTGTGCTAAAGCTCTTCCACCCTGAAGGATGTGTCAAAAACCTTCCTGTTTTAAAACTCTTCATAATTCAATCATAATCCATCCATGTTGGACCTTACTATGGTTGGAAGCTCCTGAGAGTACCTCAGAAATACTTCAATCTCTTTGAAACATAAGAACTTAGTGTAACAATCTCCCGAAGAGCTTGCCTCATCAGAAAAAGGTCGAGCTGACTGTGGATTTCAAGCCCAGCCGACCTGGAAATAAAATGAAAGAACCGCTACACCGTTTATAGCAGGAAAATAAAGCTAAGCTCGGCTGCACTATTTCACAGCACATGTATAGACTGCTTTGCTATACGAGAAACGGCATACTCGTAAGAAAATTTCCAATGGTTTCAGGCTCTCTCCTATTACGTACAACAGACGGAGAGAAAAGCTTGACCACGAAGAATATTCAAAGCAGCAGACAGTACCTGCGCATCTTTGTAGATTTCGGAAACAGAGTTGTTGCGTTTCGGGCCTCCTTCATGGCTGGTGGTGGTAGTATGCGAGAATATGGAGTGGATCATGTTACCTGCGCCTCCTCCTCCTCCCCCTTCAGAGCTTCCGTCATGGTTGCTGCTACCTTGAAGACGACCACTCAACTTCGCCAATTTTTCTGCCTTGTTTAAGAAATCCATCGGCAATTGTTCTTGAGGCCTGGCGTCTATCAAGCTCCGCAACACCGCATCCAGCAGTCCAACAATTCCACGGGAGAAGACGAGATTCACAATCGCCTGTGGAAGAGAAGTGGTGTGTCATCGTGGATAGCCCAACGAAAGAGTTCGAAATCCTAACCCTAATCCTACAATCCTAACCCTAATCGTCCCCAGGACTGAAATAGGTCATCCTTGGATGCTATCAGTCATTCCTCTCCGACTTCTAGAAGTTTGACCAGGTTTCTAGCTATAGGATTTGAGTAGTAGGTATAGGAGAAGGGCTCCTCCGAGGGCTTCCCCTAATTTGAGGATCATAGCCTACAGAACACCAATAAAGAGTAGGGTGATACATGATGAAATTTTTTGCTGGATAATATTAGAATCAATCCGTAAAGTCACACTGTCTTCACCCTGTCTTTGGGCCTCGTTTCACCCCCTATCCCCTCTTTCAGTGGTATCCGCAAAGTAAAGACATTTTCATTAAACCTCACTTCAAATTGCTGAAACTTAGCATTTAATGCACAAGGTTTGAGACTAATTGTAGTGTAGGTATACAGGTAGGAGCAGTGAAAATATATGTAGCAGCACCGGAGGCAGCAGTCAGGAAAAATGAAAGACAGGATGAAACTCAGTTTACCACCAAAGTTGATGGTTTTTTGAGTTTTTTTTTGAATTTCTCACGCTGTGTATGGCCAAACTCAGGGTTCTGCTCCTGTGTTTTTCTTACCCTATTGATAACTCTAATATGCCCTCCCAATAGATTAGAATTTTTTTGCTAGTACACTATTACAACCATGGATCATAGGTTTGTGGTGTTTGAACAAGTTATGTGCTTCAAGGTCTGAAATTTTTCTGCTTCCATCTAATGTATTTTCCATCCAAATACATAAGATTGTTTAATGTGGTAATGGTTATTACAGCTTCAAATGCAGATTAGTGCTTAGCAGGTACATTCTAAGAGCATCTCCAGCGGTGCTCAGTATGTGACCCTGCCAAAGTAGTTTTCACATCCAAGTTTAGTTATGTACTCTTTCGCAACCCACCTATTAAACCAAAACTGGGACGGCAAATAGGTCAGGGAACTACCCGTACCAATCATTATGATGGGCCAATCAGGTACTGAGTAGCGGTTAGATCATATTTATTACACTCTTTTCTGAAGGTGCACAGCACTGTTGCACCTTCTCCCACTCTTTTCTGTAAGTGCACAGCACTGTTGCACCTTCTCCCAGCCACAGCAACACGCACAATCATGCGGAGCCAAAACCATTTTCCATTTTCCTGAGCCAAACCGACATAATTTGGATCTTGTTCATCCAATTTTACTGTGCATGATCACATACCCAGCAACTCTGGAGATGCTCTAAGACAATGTTATCGACCCATGGACACCACCATTTTATGCCCTAATGTAAATATCTTCTACAGGGGAAGTCTGCCACAATGTATTTGGAGTAGATTTGCTCTCTCATACATGGAAAATCCATGAACAAATGAACCATGAGTCCGGTGGCATGCACTACCCTAATGTTTTTGTGAAAAGAACTGCTTACCAGAATGTAAGCACCGTTGCATATGCTTGTGAATAAAGAGATTATAATGCTGAACTGATCTCTTAGTTGACTGGATTACTTTATTTGTAATGAATATAACAATTTATATTATTACTTCATAGAACACAAAATTGCAACTAAACCAAAAAGATTGCACAAGAAGGAAAATCAAATAAATTACCTAACAAATTAATGAGCATTTTAAAGTGGTGAAATAAAATGAAGTATCAATTCATTTGCATCCTCCCCCTTGCCTACTTCAAGAGCTTTGAAGTTCCAGCCTTTTGAAGCTAGTAAAATTACAAGTCAAAGGAGTGCAGAACCTAACTGGTTTGAGCCCCCTGCTCACAGCCCTTATTATGGGTTCAAACTTGTGAAGCCCCCCTCACTATAGTACCCTTTACCTGCACACCAATCAATGGAAGTCACTTATGACTCAGCTGCAGATGGTTAGCTAGCTAGGGAACTGGAACCCCTGTCATCATGCATGACCCATCATACCTTCACTCCATTGGATTGGTACATGCTATCATGAAAGGTTAAACAAATTCCACTTGGGTCTTAACCCTAGTGAAGAAGACTGCAGCTAATCTCACATCATAACCAGTCCACTTGATCAGACAAATCCTTCAATTGGATTGGAACTTGCTTTCATGACAGATGGAACAAGTTCCAACTTGGGTTTTAATCCTAATCAAAGATGGCAGCTACCTACTCTCCCAACTAGTTCATCCAATCATGGCTTCTTCAATTAGATTGGACTATGCTTTTGGCAAAAGACTAAACAATTTTCCAACTCAAGAAAAGCTCCATTCTGCATGTGCACTCCAGGCCATGGAAAGTTGACTGAGATTTATAGCCTGTTCTTTTTTCTGGATGCTGTAGTTTGGGAGAAATGGTTTTGATCTGTTTTAAGTTGGTAGACCAGAAGGCATAGAGTGGTGGTCATACCAGCAACCAATTCAGGCACAATGGCCTGCATGTGCATTTGCAATGTCCTACAGTTGGCTCTCCTTCAGATTCTTTAGGCCAAGAAGTGCTTTCACAGGCCGGTGATCTGAAGTTTTGACAGAGCTGATGGCATCATAGCACCTCAGTTCAGCCTTGATAGAGCTCACTTTATATAGAATCCTGTCTGTCCATGACGGCACCCGCTCCTGCAACCAAAGCCCCACCTGATTGAATTGGAGGTGTATTATCATCTGAAGGCCTATGCAACTCAATAATTATATGCACTCCAACTTTCTTCCATGCTATCTGTAGACTTTTTCCTAGAGTTCAAAGAGGCATATTAAGGCTAAGAAGACAGTCAAGAGAGAAGACTTCAGCTTGCATTGTTTTTAGCTACAGTTGCTTCCAAATTCATCAACTTACATTATATTTCATAAAGTCTGAAAACAAACCTTTGAGCTGGTGTCATAGTTGTCAGTTCCAATATCATATTTGTAAGTTGGTGGGAACAATAGGGGCCCTTCCTCAAAATCCCTGAAGACTTGCCCACTCTGCACTGCTCGGGACAGTTGGTCATTGGCCCACAACTGCCAGAATTCCATTACATGTCCAATGTCATTACCATTCCCATAGATAAAAAGAATTTTAAACATTAGAAAACTGAATAGTTAGAACCAACTTATAGCTTAAGTCACAGGGAGAGTCAGGAATTCCATTGGGTAGATCCTAACTGCAAGTATAACAAGACCAAGGGAAAATCCAAAGAGTGAGGGCACCCAGGGAAGAGCCAAATGGGTTTACCTCTTGCAGTTTATGGTTGATAAGAAAGTGAACTGAGCTGCGTGGTAGCTCAACGCGATAGTTAAGGTCACCAAGCCATACTACAACATCTGATTCTTCCACAAGATTAGATGCCACCCCAGGCATCTTGCAATCCAGCTCATCAGTGACAGCTAAGGGTTGCACACAAGAGCAGCCTGCGCTTGACCTTGCAAAGACACTTTGACAGATGCGAAGGTACTGGGCATTCCGGGTATCAAAGTTGCTTTCATGAGCTGCAGTTGAGGACATGCACAGTTCCCAACATTTGAAAGCTTTCCATAGAATTAATTGTAAGCAACTAAAGTCTAGGAGTCCATACAACAATTTCCATGCCAGGTGTTTGCTACAGAGGAATGGAACATAAGACTTTCTGGAGAGCCATATGACTCACCAGAAAAATGAGAAGTAATGAAAAGCAAAGACACTCCTTTGAACTGCAACATGACTGCAGCAGCACCTTTCTGGCAGCCCATCACACTGCTGAAACCACGAACCCCCACTTTATCAACTCTTGCTCCTGCTTTTGACAAGCAAGCAGTGTGTCAGTAGTGCATCCCTGAAGTCATCACTGTAACTAGCCAGCTAATTGCTTCCCTGGCCTATTAATTTAATGACATGATTTAGATGATGCAAGATTTATGTTCCTTATCTTGAATACATTGGAAGTCAACTGTATGATATGAAACAACAGTAATGCCTTTGGGGGGG
>Ga0209611_10007552_pt1 | contig 17365 bp, 14 predicted proteins | sample S1TSphgellanicum_3_FD_187693 | JGI IMG/M metagenome (GOLD analysis project Ga0209611, IMG submission 187693) | Host-associated microbial communities from peat moss isolated from Minnesota, USA - S1T2_Fc - Sphagnum magellanicum MG (SPAdes) (version 2) | ecosystem: Host-associated > Plants > Peat...
TGCCCCCCCCTTCCCCTTGCATTTTGCATGTTTAAAGTTTGGAGCTTTTTTTTTGTTGTGTGACAATTAACAACATTTTTGGATGAGGTTTTTTTTTCCATACATTTTTTTTTGTTGCATTTTTTATTTTTAAAAGTTTTTTGTTATGATTTTATTTAATTTCATGTTTTATTATTTTTAATATTTTTTGTCCAAGTTTTTTAAGAGACATTTTGTGCATTAGAATTTTTTTTTTAAAGTGAATTTTATTCTTACTTGTAAATTTTGTAACAAAATTTATCAATTTTTTTATGCAATCATATTTCATCTTAAACTTTAAACCAAGACAATTTTTACAAGATATTTTGTTTGTTTGAGTTTTTCCACCTTTGGTCTTGTTGAATATCATGTGAAAAATGGAAGGCTCTAGTGGAAATGAAAATACATTAGTCCAAAATGAAAGATGTGAAATGTGTATGAATGAGGTTGAATGTGAAGATGAAGTAATGGAATAAATTCAAGAAAACTTGAGTTTGAAAACTAGAAATATAATTCTAGAAAATGATTTTAAAAATAATCAAAATTTGAAATTGGTGATTTTTATGGTGAGTAACAATGCAAAAGTGATAATTGATTCACCTCAAATCATGTATTATATGTTGTGTTATTCCAATCCTATGTTTTCTTTCAATTCAAGAATAAAAGTGAGGAAGGGTTTAATATATTATTATAAGACAAGTGGAATAACATGTTTGAAAAAACATGTTGAGTAGACCATTCAAAAATTTTGATTTTTTTCAAAAGGTAGTCAATTTTATAGTGAGAGGAAGTTTGGAAAACTGGCTTACTATTAAAAAAAGGGAAAACATATCATGTCCATGCATTTTATTTTATTTTGATTCTAAAGAACCTTTCAAAAAAGATGATGTGGAACAACAAAAGTTTTGGAGAATCTTGCACTTTTGGTTGTAAAAAACCATTTGCCCTTGCAATTTGTGAAGAATGTATGGGTGAAAACATTTGACCTTCCATATGTGTCCTTGAATCTAGTTCCCTTCACAAAAGTCTTTTTCATGTGATGTTTTATTTGGCCTAGTGGAGAAAACCAAGCAAACATATGTTTTGCCTCTCCTTGAAAAATGTCATTATACCATTGTTAATGTTGATCTCACAAGGTTTTTGCTTTGGTTATAATTTTTTTGGAATCAAATTAGAAGCCAAAGCATGTAATTCTTGGTTTATTTGAAGTTTCTAAAACTACATGGCATGCATTGACAAAAAAATCGATTGATCTTTTGGATGAATATGGCTTGAAAAATAAGATTATGACATTGGTTGAAGATGAGGGTTCAAATTTGAACACAATACCAAGTGCTTTCAAGTTTGTTGTGAAATGTGAAGCTTTAGGCTTGAAGGAGAATTTTCAAGGAACATGTTTTGAGCATGATTTTTTCAAAGCTTGGCAATATGCCACTAGTGATGAGAAAACTTGTAAAGGCCTTAAATGTGCATTTATGAAATCTACTTAAACACATTTACAAAAATGCATCATTTGGTCAAAAACATTTGGTAATGTTTGGCAAGAATGAAACAAGGCTTGCATTGAAGCTAGTTTGAGGCCAAAAAAATTGAACATTGTAATGAAAACCAAGTCAATTTTGTTTTCAGACATTGTGTTTTTTATTTTTGTTTGTGTGAGTTTTTTTGTTGATACCTGATGTATTCCATAAGTTTGCAAATAATATTATAAGAAACATTACAATTCAAGGTAGCAATTGTTTTATGTTTTAGTCACCAAACATCAATGAAAATTAACTAGTCGTGTGCTTCCACCTATAATTTGGGATGTTTTTCAAATTTTTGTCCTTTTTTATAACAAATTGTGAGTGCTTGTGGGCTTAACTAAACATGTGTGCATTAGTTATTTTTTGAGGTTTTGCATGCATCAATTACCATGGCTTTGAAACTAAAAAAAGAATATGGAATGGCATCCTCTATGGCTAATTTGATGGAAGATGTATGGACATGGATTTGGAGTTGTTTATGTTTTCTTGCAACATAAAACAAATAAATATTTGATGCTTTAGATGGGTTTCTTTCATTTGTAATGAAGTATGAAAAGTAAGAAGCCCATAACATTTTTTTAAAATGTTAGACCGAAGGTTTTTAAGTCTTACGTTGGTTTCTTCTTTTTTGGATGAGAGCAAGTTGTTTTTACAATGGAAAATTATGATAAATGTTTTTTTTTTCCAATGCTATTAATTGAAATGCCATCATCTATTTCACCCTATATTAGAATTTGGAATTGCAGTAAATCAATTAAATCATGAAGATTTTGGTCTTGACAATTTTGAGATGATTATTGAGACTAATGAACTAGCCAAGGAGTTGGTCTATAAAAAATTGCAAATGTTTTGGAGATACCAAATTGATGGAAAAGACATTAAGTATCTTTCGGAAAGGTGAGGAAAACATGAATACTTGTTTCCAACTATTGTTTTCCTTGCCCATTAGATTGTTGGAATTATGGGATCTGAAATTGAAATTGAATTCTTTTTCCTTAGGTGGGATTTGATGGATTTGAAGAGATGTAGGATGCAAACAAATAATTTAGATAAGTTAATATTTATAAGCAAGAACTAACCAAATGATCCTGAGGTGGATTGTTTTCACCTTCTAACTTGATAGATAGAGTTGATTAAAACTACTAATGCTTATTTTTAAAAAGAGCTAGAAGAATATGAAAAGGAGTTTGAGCAAGATGAGCTTGTGGACATGTAATTTGTAATTTATAATTTTATCCCTTTGTATAATTTTTTTTAAAAAAAAAATTGAATGTTGTTATTCAAGTTGTGAGAATTGCCTTCAATATTTGATGGATATTATTTTCTTATATATTTAAAATTGTGCAATCCAGATTCTGATATTTGAAAAGAAAATTGATATTCTTGACATATATAATATTTTTTTAATTAAATAAATTTAAAACTCAACCCTGATTCTTGAAATTTCATTTTAAAAATCAAAACTAACATATATCCAAAAAATTGATATCCACCCTACTCTGCTTTTTTTTCATTTGTCTCCTATGATATAGAATTGGTTGCTGAAGTGTTAATTTTGAAGAGAAAAAGATGGTGGAAGGAGACAAAGTGAACCAACCAGCACCCGCCAGTGCACCAAGCAAGATGAATGACATGTGGACAGAAACACTTATTCATGTTTTATTTCTGTCCAATAACTAACAATGTTGATTAGCTATGTACTAACCATACACATGTATCTACCTACCTAAAGGTCTGTTCACGCTTGGTGTTAGGTGCTCTAGTGTTGAGTCCCCTAACACCAGCCTAGTTATCATGAAAATTGTATGTTAAGCTATCACCCATTTAACATTGGGTGCCACCTAGGATGCCACATAGATTTTCATTTAACACTGACTTAACATCAAGTGTGAATGCATCATAATGCATGTTCAGGTGCAAGGTTGGTGGGAAATAGAGACAAGACTTAAATTCGGGGAGTGAATTGTAGCTGTGGATTTGATACCACTGGGCACACACACCCCCCTCCCACATTGTCCACATCCTCCTGAGAGTCCTGAATCACCTGAGCTCCAAGATTGGCAAATCATACAGCACAAAAATAGCACCACACTTAGAATATATTTATATGGCTTCTTCCTTCCTTTCATTTCTAGTTGGGGGTGTGCATTGTTCACAAAACATAGTTGTTCATCATAATTACACATAATTACATTTCCTAGAATGTAGTTTTACCCAATGCCATTTGGAGCTTGAAAGGGCAAGATCGCTCTCATCTTTCTGTTTTGGTTTTCTGTTTTTAGTTTAAAAATTTCAATCACATTGCAAAGGATACAAGTATCCTCCATCTTAAGTCAGACGATACCTGTAAGTCTAGCTACTTCATTACTTCCACCCCTTCAGGACATACCTCCCATCACCATGGCCAACCTATTGCAGGCGATCCATTTTTGACATGGAGAGATACAACCGTGCTACTACAGGCAATCAATTTTTTGACATGGAGAGATTTTGACATTTAGTTTGAGTTAACTTGCCATCCTGTAAATTCTCCCTTTTCATTATTCATTTATACGTTTTCCAAATCTACGGTGTGTTTTGATAAATAAAGTTTTGCAGGATTGTCTCTAAAGCACTATCTAAAGCCCTGGAGCAACAAATTAAATGTGGCATGGGTCTCCATGCTAGTTCTACAGTCATTTGTTATATCCATTTCAGCTTTTGTATATAGAATTTAGATGTATATATATATACAGTCTTTGGTATCTGGAAAAAGGAAAATTATTAACAAAAACCCTAAAAAATAGCTCATCAGAGTCTTGCAAATAGTTGGGCTTCCTTCTAGTTGTGGGGGTGTGCACAAATATAGTTGTTAAACTGTAAGTTACACACATAAATCTAATCTTTTTCCTAGAATGTAGTTCTGTAGTTCCTTGAATGTAGAGAGTTATAACAAGTACCTACACAAAATGGGAAATTATCCATCTACCCTATGAAGGGGTGGAGGTGCATAAATGAAGTTGTTGGTGGCCAAAAACACACCTGCAAATCTCCAACTCCTTCACCTGACACATTAATTCCTCTTACACTTTGATAATAATACCTTTTACTTTCTTTCTTTTGTTGTTTCTCTCCTTCTTCTTCTTCTTTTTTCCCCCTTCTTCTTCCCCCACCAACCAACCCACTATCACTCATGAGTCATCACTTTACCCACCCACCTGCCATTCATTTAATGCTTCCATCTTTACTCTCCAAATTTTAAATTAAAAACCCAAAAAAAAAATACTAAACTAAACTAAACCAAACCAAACTTTTGTTTCTAAAGAAATTCACCAAACACACTATTCTTCTCTCTTCAAATCTAATTAGTTAATTGAATTTACTAGTTACTTACTAGTTACTTACTACCTTCTTGTTTTAAACCTGTTCTCTTTCACGCCAGAGTGTACATTTTTTCTTTCTTGTGTGTGTGTGTGTCTCTCTCTCTCGCTCTCTGTTTCTGTCTTTCTCGGCTTTTCTCTCGCGAGTTCGAAGGGTGGATCATTTTTGGCTCGCGAAATCGATCTGTAATCGTCGAGATTTTTTGCTCAGATTGTTGTAGTTGGGAAGAGGGTTTTTTGGATTTTTCCGGAGGGTTTTTGGTGGGATATTGGGGGTTGTGCTGTTGTTGTTGGGTTGGGGAGGGGAGCGGGTGAGAAGAAGCAGCGGCGATGGCGATGGTGATGACAGAGAAGGAGGAGGCGCGGGTGGAGAAGGGACCGGAGTCGTTGGAGGAAGCAATCAAGCTGATCGAGGAGTTTCGATTGCCGGGAGGTTTGCTGCCGTTGGAGAATGTGGTGGAATGCGGCTACATAAAGGAGACTGGATACGTGTGGATAACGCAGAAGAAGGCCATACAGCACACGTTCAAGAAGATCTCCAAGCAGGTGAGCTACGGCGAGAATATCACTGCCTACTTGGAGAAGGGACGGCTGAAGAAGTTGACAGGAGTTAAGGCTAAGGAGTTGTTGCTCTGGGTATCCATCGTCGATATCTCACTGGAAAATCCGGACGCCGAACCCAGCGAAAAAGAGGAAGATGCTAAGATCTACTTCAAGAGCTTCGCCGGCATTGGCAAGACCTTTCCCGTCAATGCTTTCGCTCGAGGAGAATGAGTGTTCTGGATGCTCCTTCCCACTTACTCTGGAGTTTTTCTATCATCTCTTTACGTAACATCGGCAGTTTCCTTTGTTGCCATTCTTGCCACAACTATGACATTTTATTTTATTTTTTCGTCGGGGTCTTGAGCTCATGGGAAGTGATCAGCTGCTGTTACATTTCCGTCTCATTTCAACGCATGAAATTCCTGACAGTAGTAGTAGTAGTAGTAGTTGTTGTTGTTGTTGTTGTTGTTATTGTTGTTGTTGTAGGTGCATATGCAACTATACCAAGAAAAACACTGATACAAAAAACTGAGAGAAGTGGGACCCATCCATCCATCGATCCATCATTGCTGCAGTCTCTGTTCTCTGAAGGGATTTTTTTATAATCCAACATTTGAGCTCCGTTTTAATGTTTCTAGCATGTTTTCTCTTTCATCTTGCAAGCTCATTTTGTTCAGGTTTGTCTCATTTCTTGGAGAATCTAGGACTTGGAGGGGAGGGGAGATGTACGCCAGAATCAATTGCTGGGTTCTTTGAGTTTTTTGAATGTTAACCTATTGTATGTGGCGTGGTGTTGTTTTTTCTGGATCTAGATTTGTCTTTTGGGTGTTGATTCTCTGCTTGATGTACAATCTTCTGCAACGCTTGTTTCTGTTGGTGATGTGCAATGAAGTGAAGGACCAAAGAACTGAAGAGTTTTGTTTTTGTAAAGTATGGATTTGCACTGTTGTCTCTAACTACAAGAATTCTCCTTTGTTCTGGACCTCACAGACCACCCTTGATTTCCAGGTATCATAACCAAATTCTTCCTGTACTTTTCTTCTACTCCTCATTTATCCATTAAAAGATCCTGCTCTTTGCCTTGACCAGATCTACACTGGATAATAATGAAGCTTTAGACTCCTTTCATAACTCATTGCATAACTGAATGCCATCCTGCGTGATGGGTAGTGTGGAGATAGGATCATAGGATCACTGGATCTTGTAAATTTATCTATTTTCAATTTCTGGTTTTCCCATACATGCAACTGCTAATCTGAAGGCTGCCTTCAGCAGAATAGATTCTCTCCATCTGTGACTAGCAATTGTAGTAGCAGATCTAACACTTGTACATGGAAATCAATGTGGAAAAACTAATTGTAAATTATGTTGCAAACTTGTGTTTTCCATAGTTGCTGTACTGCAAGGTTCACATTTTTTAACTTTTTTTAGGAATTAGAAAGTCTAAATGTTCCTGGCAGATTGGGAGTGACAACAGCTCTAGTCTCTGCAAGATGCAAAATCTTCTGATAACTCATGAGCAGTGGCAATTGAAAGATTCTGAACTTTTTTTGCTGATATCATCTCTCTTTAGGGAAGTGAAGGTGGGAGCACCCTTCCACCTTGTTTAGTTCTGGGATCCTCCTCAGGACTTGACTGTTCTTGCCTGGGTGAATCCATCACTTTGCTTTCAAGTTTTGCAAGTCTTTGCTTTCAAGTTTTGCAAGTCTTTGCTTTCACTTCTCTTCTTTTTCCAAGTAATCACTACTATCAAGGGGATCTCAATCACGGGTCGTTGCAAACATTGCCCAGGTTTGCTCACAGTTCTTTCAGCTCTTTTCTGTTGTTCTCTATCTTTCTTTCTTGCCACCACAACCCATGGAAATCCATTCTCCTACTCTCTCTGCTCAGTAGCCTTCCCTGTAAACATCTCCTAAGTATCACAATCCCTTATACTATCCTCGAGTCTGCTTTCTGGAACCCAGGGCTTCAATACCCAAGTAACCAACCACCCATTGTTCCATATATTGTCACTCTTTCTGCAACTTCTCCATTGGGACACAGCATTGAAAGAATGGTTGTTTCAACCATTCTTTCCACATCTTGAAGTAGCGCACAACGAGAATTGTTGTTTTGATGAAAGCTAAACATCGTGAAATAACCCACAATTGACAGTGATCGACTACTGACATTATCCTGCAGATCTGATTGCAGTAAGGAGTATCTGCAATCTATATCACACCAGAATATTCATTCATACTCTGTACACCTTCACATAATACCAGCTGCTGTAGAATTATGATAATTGCATACAGCAGCTCAAATTTGGAAGATAGATAGTTCATTAGGGAGATGGCTGCAAATTTTTCAAGTTAAAGACTCTTTCGGAGCTTCAGAAGACAAATTTGATGAACATAAAAACATCTTACAATTTTTGTAGTCTAACTGGAGAGCACATTATAATGTGCAATTATTCCTCCTCCCTGTGAGCAGTCATTTTGTTTTCAAGTCGGGTCTTACAAAAACTGTGAAGCCCTGCTCTTCTGGCTTTATGAAGGTTGCATCAATTTTTATGCTGCAAAAAGCCCACAGGTGAGAGCATTACTGAAATCGGACTTGCACTCAGCTCTTGCCTCACAGGCACTTATTTCAGTAATGTCCTCACCCTCAGGCTTTACCCTAAACTTATTAAACACTAGGAGAGTATAGTTCATGCATATGATGTGCAAAGCAAACATGCAATGGTGGTGAGTTGAGGGCAAAGACTGTGCATCAGTGACATTATATCGCTTACAAAATCTGCACGGCATCCATTCCAGATTAGGACAACAATATAAAGTTGTAATCCACAAATGTTATGTGGTGCAAAGTAAACATGCAATTGATGCAAAGAGGGAGATTACCCATCATCAGCAAAATAGTCCCTTCATGAGGTTTACAGCTTTTTTGGGGTAGCAGATTACGAGTGTATAATCTGCATCATTGAATCCATTTCAGACAAGGATATACTAAATGGCTGTAACTCTTTGAGTAATTGGCAGCCCTTGCCAGTAGTTTTAGCATCCAATGAATGGAAACAGCCACATGGACATGGGCATTTGAGTTTGGCATCAATGGAATTGGACATTGTAAAATGGGATTAGAGAACAAGAAAGTATACTAGAAAATATGGGCACCTAGTATGAGTAAAAGAACATTCAAAGTATTTGGTTTTGCATACATTTGTTGGTTATCTTCATCAACTGGAAATATTTTTGAAGGCATTTTTTTAATAGTGAAAACTAGTATGAAGATAAATATGAAACAAGGGGAAGAAATGACCACTATGTTGGAATATGAAGCATGTGTGTGAGGCCACCAAAAATGAAGCATGGCTATTGGGACTGGAGAAAAACTTGTTGCTCACCAAGAAATGCAATGTGAAGAATGGAAAGATTATTGGATAGCCAATGTGAAGGCTATTGATTTCCCGAAGGAAAGTGTGGTGTTGATTGTACATAGCATGAATTAAACAATACAATGATGCCAATCACTTCATAACCAATGAAGATGATGGTAATATGTTTAGTGAAAATTCACTAAAGTGGATTTTAGTGCAAAAAATGGCGTTTCGCATAAATTTGGTATTGATGTCAAACATAAAAGACACTACATATTTGGCATCAAAGCTTCACAATTATATGAATCAAAACATAAAACATTTATGCATTCATCTTATATGCATGTCTTGTGGTCCTATAGTCTTCCAAGGAACGGAGATTGTTGGGTTTCTTTATTGAGTAGACCCAATGGATCATCAATCAACAACCCAATTGATGTTTCACACACTGAAATGCAAAGGCATATGTTTTTTCTAGATTGTTGTACATAAAAGTTAGTTGTGTTGAAATATTCATAGCTTGTGTGGGCTTTTGAGTAATGCAACGAATTGGATTACAAGGGAATTGGTTTCTTCACTATTTATTTGTTGTGACATTCCAATTGTAATTTCTTGTTTTGATGAAATTGTGGCATAAATTTTTCTTTGGTTCTTCAATACTAGTGCACGATCAATTTGCTCTTCTTCCAATTGAGCTAGTTGGACACAATTAGGGAGAGAACCAACTATACATATTGCAACATAATACCTTGGCATCCTCAACACTAATTAAATTATTTGTAGAAATCTTGCAATTTTCAAAAAAATGTTTTCTTGAAAGAACAAAATAGTGAAGGAAAATTCAAATCTATGAAAATATTCTTTTTCAACTTGGAATCTTGAAATTTAATTAATTATTCGACACAGACATGTATTGAAGTTGCCCTTCAACTATGGCAGTGCATAAAAGCTACAAAAGAAGGCATCGTATGGAATGGGGTGCAAGTATAAGGCCAAAGGTGGAAATATCCACCAACTAATAAAAATGAGTACATGTCAAGTGTGCAAAAAACACACTTTTAAATGCAATGGGTGATTTTGAAGTTTGCATACATGTTCGTGCTTGCTTTATGACTTAGCCCTAATGTAAACCATACACATAGTTTTCAATCTTGCATTTTTTGTATTGCATAAAAAGACTTATGAATTTCAAATCTTTTTGCTAATTTGCATTATTCATGGATGTGTCCAAATCTATTTGTTAAGTGCATCATTGACACCTTAACCTAGGTCACTCCCCTTCACCCCCTTGGAGATTGTAAAAGGGGGGAGTCATAACTCATTTTCAACTTTTATTCCCATGTTCCTTAGTTCTACCTTAATACATGCCCAACTAATTCCAAGTCACCCTCCCTCCAAGCATCATTTCATAACACATTAACCTTTCTCTAATCAAATTCAATTAGAACCCTCTTCTTCTAGCAATTCTATTCCTTGTCTCTTAATTATAGTTGTTTTCTCCTATTTGCTACAAATAGCAACCATACTTGTTCTTCTAACACTTATCTCTCTTTTGGTTTCTTGATTATAATTCCTTTCTCTTGTCTATTATGGATAACAAACCCATTTCTCTCTACCAACCCCTTCCTGAACTCACTTAACCAAATGCAACCCTAATCTAGTCATACTCTCACAAACATCATTTCTCATGCAATCTAGCAAGTTCTTGCACACATAGTTCTCACATCTTCAAGGAAAGGGTATCTAATGTATTGTTTATAATTCAAGTAATCCCAATTCTTGCTCTAATTATCTCCTAGCATTGGTCTTCCCTTGCCACACCTCCTAACTCTACAACCATCCACACCTCCAAAGTTTTTATCTTGCACAAAATAACCCCTTCACATATTCTTTCTATGGGACAGCCCACCTTTAGTTCATGATTTTTCTTATCTTTACAAGAGGGTAGCCCATTTTTTTCTTGCTCCTAGGCCAACAACAACATTAAACAACTATATTCCTTTTATATTCCTATCTCCTTACTTCAGCAACAGGTTTAAGTACCTCTTCTTGATCTCCCCCTACTTGCCTCCAATCATCATACTTAGGGGGTGCCTCCATTTCAACAACCACTTGAGGATCTTGCTTTTAATCTTTAAGACATATGTTGATTGGACTACCTTTTGAAAAACTTGCTTCTTCATGATGCTCTAACCTCCTTCCTCTCTCACCTCTTTCAACCTTTCATAATGCCCCAAAACACCACTCCCATCCTTGCAAACATCATCATCATTCCTCCCTCCTCGCACCCCTTCATGTCCCACACATTTAGGAAGAAGGAAAAGAGGCCAACAACAAATTTTTTTCCTCACAGCTCCATGGAGACACTATCATCACTTTCTTGCCCTAACTTTAATTTTTAAAAGCTTCTAAGAAACATATTCCCCCATTTGGACCTCTTTATCTAGCAAGTTTGGCTAGGCTAGACAAAGATAAGATACTCAACCTTATCTTAATCCAACCAACCTACTCCTCCCTTTATCCTAACTAGGCCATCCACCCATCAAATCTTATTGGGATAAGGTCATATACATTAACCTAACCCATTAAACCTTATGGTTAACCTTAAAACTTCCTTAATTGTCCCACCCTTCCTAATCAAAATTGCATTAGGCTAACTTAGGCTCAACAATGTTACCCTAATATAATTTGTTTACAATGGGTCATTTGTTTGATCTATGTGGATCCTACAAGGATTACCTTACCTTAAGGTTGGCTTCATCATTAAATAATCTCAAAATAACGAAATGAAATTTTGTGAAAATATGAAGTTGACATGTGGAAAAGCATTGTGAATATCATATACTACACTTTGAATAATTTCAGTACTCATATCACAATATTATAGTGGATGACGAAAATAATAATAATTTCAATTTTTTAAAACGAATTCATTTTTTGAAAATAAATAATTATTCATTTTTTCAATGTGGAAATTGACCCTAAGCCATAATAACTATTAGGATTGGCCAATATTTTGTTGTGTTAGGGTGCATTTATTTATTATTGATTATTTGTCTCTTTCTGTTCAATTATGGTTTTAGAGCAAACATAGTTTTTAAAGGTGAATGGTTCATTACTTAGATAGGTGCATTTAAAACTTTATTAAAAAATCCATTGATTTCAACCCATTTAACTTTGAAAAATTGGGGTACATTGTCGCAACCCTAGCCTTGGTCTCACAACCAAGGCAAGGGTTTACAAAGGGTGAGCCTAAGAGTCACATTTCATGCTCCCGAAAGTGCAAAAGAGTGTGAGGGAATGAACCCTCACACTCTCAAGTGAACTTTCACTTTGGGAGTTGGAGTCCCAATGGATTCCTAAATTTTTAGAGGGCGATTGTAGGGGTCAAAACTCATTGGATTGATATGTTTCTTATATCATTGAAAAGCTCTTAGAACGTAGATGTCTGAAATAAGCTCGCATGAGCCATTTGGACACCCAAAACACGTTATGGCCAAAAGAAGGGCCAGGAGTCAAATTGGCAATTTGACTCCCGACCACTAAAAGTCAGGAATCACCCCAATTTCCTTGTATGTAGGTGGCATGCAACATACCATTGGAAAGCTATTGACAAGGGCTACAACTTTTTTTTAAACCTCATTTCAATTGAAGGTCTGTAGACAAAGTTATGGGCCTCCAAACTCGTAGGAGTCCCAACTTCGAAACAAAATGCCATTTGGATGTTGGTCCTATGGCCAGCACAAAGTATACTATAAAGGAGAAGGTGGTGGCTTTCCTCAAGTTCGGGCCCTGGTGAGTCTTATGAGTCCAAGTTTGCATGTGGTTCTTCTTAGCACCAAAAGTGGTCCAGTTATGCACTAACCAACTTGTTGTTTAGTTTGTGCAAGTCCGTGTGAGTGATTGATCGATGCCATTTTTCCTAGTCCCATCTCGGAACTCCAACACGCCCCTCTAACCCCAAAATGCTACGAGTTAGGGAACGTGCCCCAACTCTTTATTCTTCCGTTGTTTTCATTTTAGACTCACATTTGAATCTATCAAAGAGTTTGGGAACACATCATACATGATCACAACATATATCTATTTTATATTGTTCAATGGTTTGTTGTCAATAATAAATGTCCATGTGACATTGATTTGATTACTCACTACATTATTTTGTGGTTGTGTATATACTTGGACATGGAATCCAAAAGAAAAAATTGTCTTCAAATAACATTAATCACATATTACTAAAGAAGTTAAGAAATGAATTAGCATTTCGAGGTTAAGCACATTGTTATGCACCACCCATTACTTTGACAAAATAACATGAAAGGGCATAATAATATGTGCCTTAATTCAAAGAATTAGAAAAAAAGTTGGCGACAAAAGGCTAAAAGGTAAAAAGTTACAAGGTTTACCGTTGCATTAGTTTTTCACCAATGATTCAACAATAGCAAAAACATCCAATGTTACCATAAAAGGCACTATGGTTTTCAAATCATGATGAATTACCCAAACCTATTAGCCATTTAGCTCAAAGGCCAAACATGGAATTCCAAATTTTGCATCAATTATCCAACGCATGTGGATGTTCTCATGCTTCAACTCCAATGATGATTTGAAAGCCCAAAAGTTATCAGTAGTGAACTTGGAAGTCTGATCATAGTATGTGTTATAAACATCACCTTGACAAACTTTGATGGCTACCACCAAATCACACATAATCACATTTCTAAATTGTGCAAATTTGATTAGAACATGCACAAATTCCAACTAGGGGAAAATGCAAGCAAGTCCAAGCAAAATATGGATGTCACAAAGGTGTTCATAATTCAACATAGCTTGCTAGTTTGTAGGGCTATCCTAGGCCATTTTCATAAACCAAGTTTTGTATTATGCCATAACTTTTTTGGTAGGGCTCAAACATCGAAATCCACTTATCTTCACATTTCGAAAAAATTTGTTCCCCTTTGTTACCATGAGTTCTGCAATCTTCATGAACTCCAAATGCCTTTTAGGTGAATGGGCAAATAAGAATATAAACATTGCTGCAAACTCTCAATCCATACCACCAAAGGTAGTCCCAACAATGTTTGGATAACCATATTAGTTTGATGGGCAATGCAATGCACCCCAATAGAATGAAGGGCACATGTGTCATGAATCTATTTTGTAACACCATTTTTTGTGCCTTGAAAAACATTAGCACCATATGCCCCAAAACAAATGAGCTTTTGGGCAATTTGATTTCTTGGCAACCCCCCACCAATTGTCAACGCCTCCATAATGACCTCGGTCAAGTTATCACTACCTAAACCTTCAAACACTCTATTCAAAGAAATGAAGATTGGAATCCTTACCCAATTTTACACCACATAACAGTGAATAAGTAACCAAGATTGGTTGTCAACTATAAAAAAATCATCACAACTTAAAACAACATATTAAGCACCCCCCACTACTACCTTAGTTAGCCTCATCACTTCCTGATGCATGAATTTTGCCATTGTCTAACCAAAGCTATCACTCCAATGTTTTTTGTTATTTTTTGGCATTGCCAAAAATTCATATAGTGGCCTAATTGCTTCATATTCTTGCATGGGGCAACCTTGTTGCAACAAATGTACAACAATGGCAAATTGGACAACCTTTCTTCAATTCCTTCCTACCATTCCATTTACAAATTTGGTAGCAACATTTCCATGGTTACAAAAAGCAAGCAACTTATAGTTTTTAACAAGCTTACAATTTTTAGAATGATACCAATCCTTTTTTTTCACATTAGTTCTAATGTTCCTCTCAACTTTCCTCCAACTTGCATGCTTACAAAGTGATCCCACTTAATAACAAGTATTTTATCCTTCCTTTCCAATTCATTGCAAATCCTACACTTAACAATGTGCAGGTTGCCATTTGAGCCTAAACAAAACTCTGCCCATGGTAGTTTTGTTGCCCAAGAATCATGAAATTTTTTAGAAACATTAATTTTTTTTCTAGATTGCTAGTTTAGATGGGACAACAAGTAGATCTGTTTCAATAGTGGGGTCAAACTCATCCAAAAACATAACATCATCATCATGATCTCCATTTGAAGGATTAAAATTGCATGGTGAAAATGACCCTTGAGGACCATGAGAAAAATAAGCAACATTAGGATTAGAAATTTAAAAAGGCGATATGGGCCATAGTAGGGTTCCTATTAGAGAAGAAATACTTGAATTTATAAGACTGTGGAAGTTTTAGAAGCATTATGGAAACCTAACAAAGACTTTGGAATTTCATATTCAAGTGGTAGATAGATTGTTGGAAACCAAACAAATGGGAAAATCCAATTTGCAAACAATAAACCTCAAGTGGAAACTAACAAACTTTGGACTATCAATCTCAAATGGTAAATGCATTCTTGGGTTTAAAAAAATAGATATGGAAACTCCAAAATTTGCTCACCTTAAATTTCAAATGGAAACCTAATAGACTATGGAATGTCAAACTCAAGTGGTAGATGCATTTTTGTAAATGAAACAAATATGATAATTCCAATTTGAAAACCTTATAATTCAAATGGATATTTAATAGACTTTAGACTAATAAACTTAAGTGACAGATGTTTTCTTAGAAATAAAACAAATATGGGACTCTAATTTGCAAACCCTGAACCTAAAGTGGAAACCTAAAAAACTTTGGACTATCATACTCAAGTGGTAGATACACATCGTTTGGAAAGCAAACAAATATGAGAACTCCAATTTGTAAACCTAAAAACTCAAATGGAAACATAATAGATTCTAAACTAATAGACTCAAGTGGTAGATGTTCTCTTGGAAAGAAAACAAATATGGGAACTCCAATTTGTAAACCCTAAACCTAAAGTGGAAACCTGGTAAACTCTGGATTGTTAAACTCAAGTGGTAGGTGCACATAATTTGGAAAGCAAATAAACAAAGGAACTCTAATTTGCAAACCTTAAACCTAAAGTGGAAATTTGATAGACTTTGGACTGTCAAACTCAAGTGGCAGATGCAAAAGTGCTAAACAAAAATCTCTGGTTCAACTTAAACAAAAAAATTGAAAAATAATGTTTGTTCTTCAAAGTAATAGTTAAATTTGCCATTTGAACCATGAAGAACTCTTTTGGGCTACAAAACCTTATGAATTTATAAACCAAAACAAAAGTCATTAGTGTTCAACTTGTGTGAGTCAAAACTACCCCAATTATGAAAAAAAGGTTTGCAAAGCAAGAGTTGCACAAAGATAATATCTGCATGCTACAAAGATGTGTTGTATTGTATTGCTAGTTCTACAACAATAGAAGCAAATGGTTCTAAACATAAATGTCCAACATTTGATTTTATGTTGCAAATCTAAAACAATAATGTACTCAAATGGTAGATGCAATATTAGAAATAATAGTGCTGGAAACAATAGTGCATTCAAATGGCAGATGCACTATTGGAAACAACAATGCTTGTTCAGATATGACACATGTATGATGTGCACAGTCAGCTGAATTGCAATTGGACTCTTGGAAATAAGATAGATTTACAACCTCTTTCAAATAAAACCCAAGATACTTACAAATTGAAAAGAATTTAAAGTTGGGTACAAGAATCTAACCCCTTGAGTAGAAGTACTAAATAGAAGTACCCCTTGAATGGATCCTCCTTCAACTTCCTTACGATTGTTGTCCCATAACACATTTGAGTGATCACAAATCTCATGAAACCTTAATGCGATGATCCAAAATCAAGAAGATGTTGTTATGGATGCCTTTAGGATTATGTCCACATAGGTTCCAAACAAAATCTTAAGCTTAGCTCATGCAACACTTGTACAATCCTTCATTAACATCAACCAGAATAACATCACACCAAATATTTCAAGAAACCACATTGCAAGTTATTAAGGCAAAGGAAGTAAGTACTTCCCTTTTGTTGGTAGGAGGTCCGTTAGAATTTAGGTGGAACTTGAATGTGAACGTTGCTTTTCGACTAGCGAGCACAAAGATTTGATGCCCAATGTTGAAGCACATTGGATGCATGGTGCACACCCTTGAACAATATTGAAAACAATTTGTTTGCAACTACAAACAACTCTTTATAGCTATTGCGATGGTGTGTCACAAGAAAGAGTTGACTGGCGAAGGTGTATCACGAGAGTTGTCAATTGGCAAGGAGAAGAAACACAAGAGAACAGACGCTTTGGTGAGTGGATGCAAATGTTGCATGAAACTCTGGTGATAGCAATTTAGGGTTTCGAGCATATGGGTTATGTGGATTACCGACATGTGGCTGGTTGGCGACATCAATGGCCTCCATTTTTGCAATTTGGCAACACCTTAAAAGGATCTAGGGTTTGAGGGGGCAAATCTAGGTTGATGATCCGTCGAAATCTGGCTGTTCCTGGTCTTCACTTTACACTTTTATAGGCGATTTTAATTGGAAACCCCCTTTTTTTTCCTTTGTAGTTGTAGCCAAGGTTTTTTTAAAGTAGAAATCTGTTCCAGAGTGTAACCAGCTTTCCCTGACCATTGAGCCACATCTCAACTTTCCATCCACTGTACATGATGATTTGCA
>Ga0209611_10007553_pt1 | contig 17364 bp, 18 predicted proteins | sample S1TSphgellanicum_3_FD_187693 | JGI IMG/M metagenome (GOLD analysis project Ga0209611, IMG submission 187693) | Host-associated microbial communities from peat moss isolated from Minnesota, USA - S1T2_Fc - Sphagnum magellanicum MG (SPAdes) (version 2) | ecosystem: Host-associated > Plants > Peat...
TACAAAATCAGAATTCCACTCCTTCCATTAGTCACCATCAACCACCGAACCTTTGTTGTCTTTTGCTTTCGGTAGTTGATGTGACCATCATCCAATTAGGTTATCATCATAAAACTTTCAGCATAGATATCCCGTGTGCCCATTCTTGAATGCACGTTGCCCACCCATTGTTTAAACAAAATAAGTTTAATAGATGGTTTGTGAGAACCGTTTGAGATAATTAATTGTCTTTTGCATTTGTGAGAACTGACTAGATTTTTAAAAAATAACAACCTTAATACATCAAGTGGTTCTCATAATTTTTTTAAAAAATGAAAGAATTAGGCCCATTCTTACAACTCTATGAGAAATCCAGAGCTGACAATTCTCCCAAAAATGTGAGAATTGCCCAACACTAGTACCTACATACCTCTCACTCACCTAGGTTCAGGTGTTAGACGGTTCTCAGGGTTCATATCCATGATTTTCAGAAAATCAAAGAACCTGTTCTGATAGGTATATAACCACAGTTCTCAAAAACAAAAAAGATTTGATAAAGGGGGAAAAAAATTCAAATAACTGCAATTCTTCAACTGGTTCATTTGTGAAAATTATTAGTTCTTTGACCCAAAATCAAAATACCCGCCCAATAGTGCACTCTGAACTACAAACAACATACCTATTTTCCAGTGTTGGGTGGTTCTTAGGGTTCATAACCATGGTCCACAAAGAAATCAAAGAAAACCCTTCTGATCTATACCTAACCACAGTTCACAAAAAACCCGGTTCCAATGATTCACCACGGTTCTGAAAAGGATCCACAGAACCGGTCCCTATGTATACCTAACCACAATTGTCCAAGGAATTAAGAAGGAAAGAGGAGAAATTGAAATTGAAATGACCCCCCTTTACGACCACCGGTTCTTTGACCGAAGTGTGAAATACCCGCCCAAAACTGCTACCTTTCGGCTGCTTCCCCCCTCCCCCCAAAACGTACCCTTTGAAAAAGCACTCCGAAATACGAACTACGAACTCCGAGATACAGCAGTCCGAATTACGAATTATGAAGTAGGAAATATGAAATACGAAATACGTAGTTCTGAACTACGAACTCCAAAATACATGCATAAGTTCGAATTACCAACTCCAAAATAAGAAATACGAAATACATACTCGAAACTAGGAGCTAGGAATGCGAAATATGAAATATGAAGTACGATCCCCAAACTACGAACTTCGAAGGACGAAATACTAAATACTTACTCCAAATAGATACGTACTTCAAATACGGAGCTAGAACTACATTATACAAAATACGTACTCCAAACAATGAGCTAGAAATACTAAACACGAAATACAATAGTCCGAATTACGAACTCTGAAATATGAACTCCCAAGTACGAAGTTAGAAATACGAAATATATTACTCCGAAATACATGAGTTTGAATTACAAATTACCAATTCCGAAATACATGAGTTCGCATTACGAATTACGAAGTCTGAAATACGAAATATAGACTCCGAACTAGGAGCTAGGAATATTCGAAATACGATCTCCGAACTACGATCTACGAACTCCGAACTACGATTCTCGGGACAAGTGGCAAGGCCTGCGTCGACTGCGGAATGAGTTCCTAATCGTCGAGCTGGGCAGACGGGCAGCGGATTGCGGTCATCAGCTCAGGTCGATCGATTTGGTGCTGAAGGAAACGACAAATGGAGAGCGCCTTGCTGCGTTGTTGTTGAAGAAGAAGGCTGGCCTCTTTCTTGGCGGAGGAGGAGGAGGAGGAGGTGAAAACGATGGCGGGGGAGAATTTGCGGGAGATAGCATGCGTGGCTCAGCAGCGAGTGAACGATGCCGTTAGTCATGTTGTGTTCGACCCGCATCTGGAGCTCATTTGGACCGCATCCTCCACTGTAAGACTCCTTCCCTTCCTTTAGGTTTCGCGAAGAAGAAGGAGAAGAAGAAGAAGAAGAAGAAGAAGAAGTAGTTTAACCTGTAAAAAAACTATGCTGGTGCTGGTGCTGTTGTTTATTATCATCTTGTGTATTATTATTTTTTGCTTTGTTTTCTTCTCTGTCGAACTGTGCATTTTTCGGAATGATAATGTCAAGATCGGTGACGAGGAATCAATAGAAGGGGATTGATTGTTTGTTTCCTGATTGATGATGAACAGGGCTCCTTGCATTCTTACTTGTGTCCGTCGCTGGAGAAGTATACTGTTTTTGGAGCTCATTCCACAGCTGTATTAGGCCTGCTGGCAGCTGCGGAAGGCATTGTTTCTTTGAGTTCTGGTTGTGTCCGAATGCACACTCGAGGAGGACTCTCCATCCTCAATTTCAGGTAGTTTTGTTAGCCTGAGAAAAAGCTGCAAGTCTCACAAGTCCTGTGTTGTTCTCCATGCAGATACTGTTATAACTCTCTCCTTCTCCCTCTCTCGTACATGGCAAAATGGTACAGTTTGTTCATTTTTCTGCCTTTGCTGGAGGTGCTTTGACCAGCATCTAAGATTTGAGCATGCCTCATGATGATAATGCCTGTGTACCTTCTGAATTCCATCATGCAATTCTCCAGAGACAAGGGATTTTTTGATATGCTCTGCTGTGACTGGGAGCGTCCAGGAGCGGAGCGTCCGGGAGCTAAGCGTATGTTGATAGGCCACACCAGTGCCAAGATTTCAGTCCTTGATTTATCAACATCATGCATTGCTACAACGGTCTGTGTATCATCTTTTTACAATTGTTTCCTATTTCAAACTGTCTCGCACCATATTACTTCTTTAGTTTACAAAATTGACAGCTTTTTAAAATTAAAAAATGTGATCTTCTTCTTCACCATCATTCTGCAGTTTCCTGCGGGCCAAGGCATAGCTGTTTTAAGGAGTAATGGACGACTTGTAGCCTGTGGTGGCATGTCTGGTGACATTGTTCTGAAAGATCTCCGCACCATGAAGGCAGAGCACACAATAGATGCGCACCCTGGTGTGTTTTGAATAAAAGCCTAATTTCTTGAGATAAACTGCAATCTTTAAAGTAAGGAGATGATGGACTGCAATTTGAGCTATGTTTTGGTACTATCATGATGGAGGTGATGGTCTGACACTTTGTGGGTGGCATGCATAAGGTCATGACCACACTCATTGTTGTTTTATCAGCCTTTGATGTGTTGTTGGGGAGTTTTTCTCTGTAAACTCGTAGATTACTTGCTGATACTAGGGGTGTAGGAAATGTGCAGAAGATGTGATCACCCATCGGCATCCTTGCTGGTAGGAACTGACTGAAAGCAAGGGAATAATATTTGGAATATGATGCTTATTTTGATGGCTGATTTGTGAGAGGTCCAAGGCCCCAGATTGGTGACATGATTTTGTATTTCAGGGAAGATTTCATCTCTTGATTTGAAGGGCGATCTGCTCGTATCTTGTGGACTTGCACCACGAAGGGGCCGTGTCTACTGTGACTCCGTCATTAAGGTTTGGCTCTGGCTCTCCCTTTAGTAATTTGCTCTCATATGAAGGCTTATTAATCTGCTCTTCAGGTAACCAAAGCACATGATCAGTCACCATGTGAGAAATTAAATGTCTTACATGAAATTACTGTCCCAATGTGCCAGTGCTGCTGAGTTATGGGTGTAATATGGTTGAAGGTGCTTCACCTGACCTCTTTAATAGGTATTAAGACTGTTGGGTTACTGGATGGGCTCTGTTCATAGGGACTATGACTGTAAAATGATCTATTTGTTTATGCTGCATAGGTATTTGACATCAGACAGCAAGTGCGGCCACTTACAAATATCCCGTTTGCTCCTGGGGCCACGACACTTCGATTCCAACCCAAATTCTCTAGCATAGTCCTTGCAACATCAGCAAGTGGAGCTTTTCTTCTTACTGATGTTCAAGGAGGTGGTATTGATTTCCAGGGTTACCAGGTTACAAATGTCTTCACTTTTAGCTTCATGTCTTTCCTTGACCTATTCTTGATACCAAGTCAGATAGGTAAGTGAATTGTGACATCTGTACTAGTTATTCCATGCAGGTGAATTGTGACACAGATGCATTGTTAGCATCAGATGTATCAAGTTCGGGCGAGCTTCTGGGGTTTGGAGATTCTGGTGGATATGTTCATGTGTGGGGTACTTCTGAACATGCCCATGCAAATCTCTTCTCTCTACCAACAGAGGTATCTCTAATAGCCTTGCAACTTGTGAATTGAGTTCTCATTCTTGGCACAAACCCTCATGAGATGGATAAGAGAACAAGATTATGAACCACTTTCCTGTTATGACTTATGGAAAGTCAAATGATTCCTTTGCACAAGTACTTACCATCATAGGACTTTATTTAGCTTATAATAGTGACCGGTATGAAGATAAGCATTGTCTTGTCTGGTGGCAGCTTCCTGGTGTGTCATCAACACAGAGCCACATAAGTGAGCAAGATTCTTTTACCAATGTATACATACCAGGTTCAAGCAATACCCCATTTTCTGCCATTGATACCTCAATGCCAATCAGAGTTGGCCTGCCGCCACGTATGGTTGAGAGAGTCTTGTTGGAGCAGATGAGTGCTGTTGACTTTGTAGGCTATGTGCCAAATCCTCATTGGAGGAGGGGCATTCCTTTTGGGGATGCTTCCTGTGCTGTGGCTGGCCTCCGCAACACCCGTCAAATATGGAAGGTGGAACAAAGGTCCTTCTCATCTAATTGCATTGGAATGGGCACTGAATTGAATGAGATTCTATCCTCTTTCAGATATCACAGTGTGGCCAGTTTGGAAACCTACATTCAAGTCTGATTTTCCTTCTGGGCTACTCAGGCCACCAGCAAGGAGCAAACTGCAGCAAATCAGTGGTCCACTCTATCAGGGGTCACATCCCAGTTAAGAGTATCTGGTTCAAAGAGGCTACCAAAGGCATACCGACGGGTTGAGATCAAACAATCTCAGTCAAAGCTCAAGTTTGAGGAGTTTGATTTTAGCTACTACAACAAGACTCGATTTGCAGGCCTGGAAAATGATATTATCAACAGTTATTGCAATGCTCTCTTGCAGGTGGGAACTTCATTATTCCTCTCTGTGAATGGTTGCATGCTGTTCTTTGTTCTTTGTGCAGTCTGGATGTTTCCTGCTTGAATGTGATTCCCTGCAGGCACTGGATCGGTCTGTATCAGTGAAATGAGTTAGGTTCTTACAATGGACTGTGGGCCCTATTTTTTGGTGAGCTTGCAGGTTCTGTACTTCATTCCAAAACTGCAGGCAGCTGTTACATCCCATGTTTGTGAAAGGGAGTTCTGCCTGACGTGTGAGCTTGGTTTTGTCCTTCATATGCTGCAACTTGCACGTGGAAGCACCTGTCAGGTGCTTATCATGTCATGTGGTGTTGCTTGTAATCTTTCTGGCAGCACTGCCTTGATATTCTTTTCATTGGCATTGCCTAAAGTATTCATATTTTGAATGGTATCTTCTGCTGCAGCCCAGCAACCTACTCCGAGCCTTATGTCAGATTCGGGAGGCATCTGCACTAGGTCTGGTGGAGGGACTGGAAGAGTGGGAAAATGGCAAAGAGAAGTCTTTGGCAAAGCGTATTCAGAACTTTAGCTGGTTTCTACTAGAGCAGGTAGATACTTCCATTCACCTTGATGAGACTGTTGTGCTTTGTGTGCTGACTTGTCTATTGCTGTTCAATGAAGCATCACCAAGTGAATGTGGGTGTTCAGCCTAGACTTTTTGTGTGTGAATTGTGATTCAATCACAGCTTAGATTTCAGGAAGCTCTATATAAGTGATTTTTTGCTCCAGCTTCATAAAGAGTGGGGTGGAACAACTGGCTTAGAATCATGCTCACCTTCTCCAGCTGCTTCCATCAGTGATCAACTTTTCGGCATGCCATTTCGTGTACGCAGCAAGGTAGTATACTGATCAAACACCAAAATTTTCAAGCTGGTTCATATCTTGATGGAGATGATGATGGAAAATTTGCAGTGGGGACGCCTATGGAAGTATGCTGAGCTCCATAGCATGGATAGCCTTCAATTGATCTTCCCTAGCCTTTCAGGCTTTTTCCTGTATCAAATCTGTATTTTGTGTGTGGATATTTCAGTTTCTCTTTGATGGTGGAGATGCAGTGTCGAGGTGGTTCACATAATGAAGTGGTTCAAGATCGCCTCTCTTTTCAAGTCAATCTGCAGGTGAGTTTTGGTTCTTTGTCATGTAATAATTTTATTAGCACAATTGTAAGCAATATCTTTGTAGGATTGGAATGTGATAGGTCTGAACATCTGTGGACTTGGGATTGTGAAATGGTTTGCTTGAGTTGCTGAACTGAACCCTGCAGTCTAAGTAGTCCTGACTGAGATGAAGTGTTGTTTATGGTGTGTCAGTATCCAACAGGAAAATCAGGGTCAGCCCGTCCACTATTTGCGGAGCTGCTTGAGAGAAGTCTCTGCAAGCAAGAAGATATGCGTGCATGGTGCCCCCATTGTCGTGCCTATGTCCCTCTCCAGCAGGTCTCTGCTCTGCTCATGTGCTCTGTGTGTCCTGCCTTTGGGTGCTGGCAAAGAAAGACAACACCCCATAGATGAGCTCAAATGCAATTTTGGTTCTGACTTCAGATTCTAGATATAAGAAGCTGGCAATAATTGGGCACTAATTGGGAGGACACTTATTTGTGTTTACTTTTTGCACTCAATTGGGGAATATTTCAGGTCCGTCTTCCTTGCAGTTTACCAAGTATACTGATCATTGATTGCTGCATTCGAAGAGAGTCAGACTTGTACTTCTGGAATGCCGATGGGGATCACAATGATGCAGTTAGTAACTCTACTTCAGCCAGGATCAAAGGGGTGCAGTCTGGACTGATGAGCCCTGCTAATCAGACAGGTTCCAATTGGTGGCTCCCATTTCGGATAGAGATTACAATTGACTCACTCACATCCAGAGTTACAGTCTCAGAGGTAGGGTTGGCATACAACACACTTTGTCCTCATTAGGTTCCTTCTCAATGCAGGAGTGAACCATTGATCCAAGAGGGTATTCTTGAATCTGTTAAGTGAATTTTGGAATCTGATAGTAAACACAGCTGAATCTTTGTTGAGTTTGATAGGTGCATATTGTCTTGAGTTGAGTTTTGACTAAGCAAGAAATATACAATGAAAAATCTGCCAGAGTATACAATCTTCTACATCTTTAGTCAACTTTGTGAATGAGGAAACACTTAGAGAAGGCTGTTTCTAGCTGTAGATTGTATGTGAAAGCTTACACAGCTTCATCTTGTAGAGTTTGGTAGGATCGCCTCTCTGAATTGTAGAGAGCTTTGAAAGATTCCAAGCTATAAACCAAGAGAGTTGACACTTTGAGAAGTCATGGTTATCATTTGATGTTCTGAGATTCAGGAGACCATGATAACTGGAAGATGGTCTCCCTCCACTTGGACATGTTTGTGCAGGAGCGTTCTGCATATGGGGATGGTGCCAGTGACAATGAGATAAAGCATAAAAAATCTGCTGATGCTGAAGGGACAGCTGTAAGTCATGCAGTCTATGAGTTGACAGCCATGATTGCACACATTCATGATGATTTTGAGAATGATAGACTCTTTCACGATGAGGGTGAAGGCCATCTTGTGGCCCATATCAAGGTGAAAAATGTTGCCCCACCAATAAGGACTCTTCTTTCATGACTTGAGTTTTCAGTGGTCCCACAAACCTGAGGATTTTAGCTAAAATGTGGTCTTCCATTCAACTTTTGTGACTGTCTAAATTCTGCAACAGGATGGTTCCTTTAATTTATGGTGCATTATGTTTCAATGTTTAAATGTAGGAATTTCTGTTTTTTGAGTCTGCATCAGACTCAATGCTTTTATCCTTTCTTCCATTTCCTTTTACCAACTGTCTGCCCGGTAGGTACCTGATATGTATCTGGAGATGCATGGTTGGCATGCTTTACCATCACAAGTCCAAGGTGAGTTTCCTTTACACATTGCCCTCTCTTGTGGGTAATGTCACTGATTTTGATCATCTTTTTGCCAACTACCATACATCTCTTGCTGTCACACACTCACCCATCTACTTTGTCTCTACAGTGTAGAATTTTAAGTTGCAGATTTTGATACTGTTCTCATTTTTCCAATTTTCAGCTGTAAGTCCATCAATGACATCGAATGTGTTGCAACACGAGCCAGCTGCAGCAGCAGCAATGAGGGGAGCCCCAGCCTCCCAATCTGACTGGGTCCTGTTCAATGACTTCTGCATTGCACCAACATCCACCTCAGAAGTGGTATGTCACACTGTCAGAGACACAGCAATTCATACATCTGGTAACAATGCCAGCCATTGTTGGTGTATTGTAGTATTCATGTTGAGCAATGTCTGGTTGTGGAATCCTTAAATGCAATATTGCAGCTGTGAGTATTCATGAGAGTCGAATATATTATTCACACTTGCTTAGAGTGTGATTGGCATGTTTTTCTAATCCCTTGCTGGTGGTTGCAGGTGACCCTTTATGGCAAGCAAAAGGTCCCATGCCTTCTCTACTACACGCAACTACAGGAACGCATCATGGAGAACAATACTTCTGCAAATGTTTCTGAAAGCTCACCTGACTCTTCAGCCACTCTGGTCTTCATAAGACTTCCACTCTACACTCTACTTCCACTTGCAAAACCTTCTGGCTGCACTACTTTACAAGCCTGCATGTGCTTGTCAGATACAGAAAGGGTGTCATGTTTGTTTTCAATAAAGAGAACTAAGTTTTTCTGGGCTAAGTGTTTTGATGTCTATATGCAGGTAAAGAGCAGCTCACAGCCTATCAGTGATGAAATTTTCAAGCACCTTGTTTCAGAGTCTGCATCATTTAGAAAACTTTCTGCAAGCAATGACATATCTAGTACGTTCTGGCCATTTGACATGACAACAGAGGCTCCAAAGCCAGTATGACAATTCCCTACTGCTTTCTCCCTTGATTCATCACTCCACTGGCTGGGACTTTGCTGAACTCTTGGTGATTTTTCTGTTCTTGAATGCTGACTGTTTATTCTTTGACTCAGTGGCATTGGCTGCCATGGTACTGATGTGGTTCATTCTCACATGTTTTGTTCGGGACTCTGGCAGGGATTACTGCTGGGAATAGATGCTGAATTTGTTGCTCTGTCAGCTTCAGAGAAGGTGATGTCATTTGTTTTTCTCTTGGGACTCAATATTATTGCTGCTGTAATTAGGATGATCAATTTTTCATCTTTGGCTTGCTGATGTAAATAGCTTTTTCATATGAGCAGGGCTCCAGAGAGGATGGGGTTGAGTTTGTGAAGCGGCCAGCACGCTTAAGCTTAGCACGTGTCAGTGTGGTATGCCTGCTACTGAGCACCTTGTCATTGCTGTCCATTTCTCACAGTAGACAGTCAGTTTTGACATTGTCAATGCTGTCATCAGAGTAATATCATGGTAGATTGATGCATATGCTGATTTTGGTTTAGGTGCGTGGAGAAGGGGATAAAGCTGGTGTTTGCTGCATTGATGACTACATTTGTATGGTAAAATTCATCACTGCAGCTGACAAAGAAGCTTCATTGAGATACTTTTAAAAAGTCAGAACATTAAGGTGACTGGATACTGGGCGTTGGCACAGGTTGAGCCTGTATATGATTACTTGACAAGGTATTCAGGAGTCTCGCCTGGTGACCTGGTGAGCAACCCTATAACATGTTCTGGTTGCTTTTGATTCCATGATCCATTTGCTTCATGTGGATTCCTAATATTTCAGATCCTGCAAATTTGAAGTAGTCAATAGTCAGGTTGATAGGTTCTTAAGACCTTTGCAGCTCAAAACAGTTCTTCATAGGTCAAGTGGTGAGCTTAATTAGACTCTTGAAAAGAAGAGGTTACTCTTTGAAGTTTCTATAAAATCAAACCAGAGGTTAAAAGCTACCAAAAAAAAGATATCTGTCTGGCATTTCTCCCTTTAGAATCTTCAGAATGGTTATTTCAAGGGCTTCTTAATCCTGAGGGGGGAGCTTTTTGAGGCCCAGTTTATTTTCAAATGATCATGCTCCTCACAGTCCTCCATGTTCTTTCTCTCCTCATCCTCTTGTCTCGTTTGGTTCTTTTTGGGTTCTTCTTATGTGTTCCTCCTTTTTGGTTCTTTGGTCATCTCTTTTGTGTTGGAGGAGGACCTGTCATCTCACCATGTTACATTCCTCTTCTTATCTTCTTTTTTCTGTTACTTCAGTTGATCTCAATCATCTCAAAAGATTTCAATGTTCTTTTGTTATTACCTAAATGGATAAGTGTAGTGACAATTTTATTCTGTTTGTAAGAAGCAGTACAGGTCTTTAGTTTACTATTGAGCTTAATTTGTCCAGTAGGTATGTGTGAGGTTTTGATTGCAGCAGAGTCAGAGAGATCCTCAAAGTTTATCATTCTTTCAAATAAGGCTCATAACTTCAGTGGTGAAAAGTGTGGCCTCTGTCTTCCTTTTCTATGTCCTGTTTGGAAGTTTGATAAGAGCCCCCGCTTAAACCAAGAGTATCTCTTCTCTCACCAATGATTCTAAGTGGCTCAATTCTTTCTACAAAGTTATAGTACCTGTGGTCAATGCACTTTGAGTGTGAAAGTTTAGAAAGGATCATTGTTCCTTCTGATTGTAATTGGATTCTCAATGACTCTACAGGAGCAGTGGATGTGATAAAACTCCTAAACCTTTCAAGATCAAGAGGCTTACAGAACTCCACTGTTTGCTGCAGTTGTTCCAATTTTTCAACACTATATGCCAAGATTGACCTGGCTGGTGTGAAAGTTCTGATCAATGAAGTGTTTGCTTGTGTGTTAAATACTCAGCATTTAAAGTTCTTGTTGGGTCAAAGAGTGGTTCTTAATTTCAGGTTTTTGTGGCTTAAGAATTAAGAATTAAGAATAAACAAGAGATCAGTTCTTTTGAGTCCCTCCATAGTTTCAAAGGTTGCGGAACTTCAGACTCTATGACTTGGTTAACAGTTTATGATATAGAATCTGTTCCTTTTTGCCATTGTGCTTAAGAGACAATGTATTGGGTATCCCAATGGGAACAGATTGCATAGTCTATCCAGCAAACTTCTAAATCTTTTCCTATGAGCTTGATGTCTTGAAGCGTGTCTTGAATTCCAAGACTTGTTCTTGTTGTTGCATCAGAGATTGTCTTTAGTCCCGAAACTAAAGTTTGTGAATGATCTCTTTGTCTTGGACTTTGTGGACTTTGAGAGTTTTATGTACCTGTACAAAGATAATCTGGTGGTGACATATACTGTAAAAATATCTTGTGAGTGAAACTGTACTTCTAGTGGCTTCTCTTGTGACTTCTCAGAATTAACCATTAATCAAAGTCCTCAGGGTCTTTCATGTGACATCTTTGAGAAATTTAGTTCTCTGCTTCTGACTTTTTTTCTTCTTCTATGTTCTTTAGTCCATATCTGGAGTTTTTCTTTGACTTCAATGAATTTTTTTTGCCTAGTTCTGGTTACCTTGAGTGATGAGTATGGGGACTTCTTGATACCATGAGAGTTATCTCTTTTATGTGTTTCTGAGCTAGCAGGCATCAAAGTGGAGTCCTCCTGTGACATTGACCTCTACCTACTTTCAGGAGCTGACAAAGTCAGTGTGGATTCTATGGTAGCTGGTCACTACCATGCATGTTGCTGTTGCTATCAATGTTCAATCGACACCTCAGCCTGTTCTCTGTTTCTCAGTCCCTTTTTTTTCTTTTGTTCTTTGTTTTTCTTGTCAGCTGATACATTGTAGGATCTGAAATCTCTAAAAGATTCTTAATGGGTCAATATTCATTTCTGTTCAGGAATTGACTTAGATTGTAAGTAAAGAAATGTTCTTAATACTTATGGAGGTAATAGCTTTTGATGCCACTGTTTGCCTAGGTTGTGGAAGCGCACAATTGGATTTGAATGGGTAGTGAACTTTTGACATGTTAGAAGAGTGTTGTGGCTCCTGATGCTGCTGGTGAGTCCTTCACAACTGACATTTTGTGTAGGATCCGGCCACATCAAACCATCCAGTCACAAATTTGAAAAAAGCATACCTCAAGTTGCGATATCTGGTGCGTCATTCACCTCCCCAGCATTCTTTCTCGGTTGATCACAAATTACCTGCATCAGGAGCCTTCATTAGCTTGACAATCTTTGAACTTCATGAATTGTGAATTGATTCCCTCTGCAAGTAATGCTTGAATCACAGGTAGACAAGGGGTGTCGATTTGTTGGACATGGCTTGAAGAAGGACTTTCGCATGATTAATATTGTTGTACCACAAGACCAGGTTTTTCTCTCTCTTCTCTTGTGTACATGATCAATTGAGATGAGGCTACAGGCAAAAAACTACTGCCAGTCCTTCAAAGTTGGCATCTGGATAGTAGTCTTGGTGGATACTTTGTGATATGGCTTCTGTGAGATTGTAGCCCACCAAATGAGATGACCAATCTGGTTTAAGCTTGTACTTCACTAGTTGGGATTATATGGCAATGGTGTTGTGTGGTATGTGTATTTTGTCTGTTCTCACAATATGATTTTTTGGATATTGGATTGCCAGATTATTGACACAGTTGAGCTCTTTCATCTCAAGCGGCAGCGCATGCTGTCACTCCGCTTCTTGGCTTCTTATCTTCTCAATGTGAGCCTTTAACCTTCTGTTCATCATGTCAGTGTGTTCTAGCTAGGATCTGCAGCAACCAGCAGTTCTGGAACTCTTTGATTGTATTATAACAATTCCTTGTTACTAATGAGGAGAAATGAGTCAGGATTGAGGTTTACCATGATGGATGTTGCAGGTAACTATTCAGAAGGAGACTCATGACAGCATTGAGGATGCTTGCACGGTCTGTGTCTCTCACATGTGTGTGGAATGCTTGTGCAACATGTTGTCACTCTAAATAAAATACAGTAGCTTACTAAATGAGGTCAGGTGACATGGACTATTTTGAAGTGGGTCATGTACAGGCTCTCAGGCTGTATGAGAAGTACAAGCAGTTGGTGGCTGCAGGAGAATTTCATGACAAGGTACATTCTGCAATGATTCCTTGTTTGGGACTTTTAGGCTCTTTGTCTTAGTTTTTCTTTTGTTGCTCCTCCATGCTCACATTAAGCAAGACTCAGCCAATATTTTGATATTGAAGCAGTCTTATTGTAGCTCTTCTTGTTGGAAATGGGTTCTTGGCAGCTCTTGGAGATCTATCGGTATGGTCGGAGGCATGGTTGGGAAATCTCCAATGACATGACCATGGTAACTGCTCGATGTAACTGACATAGTCAGCGTGGAAGGCACATGATCGAAGGTATGTAGTGATGTTATGTACTCTTGTGGTAGAACATTTGAGACATTTTTTTTTGGTTGTATAGTGGGGGGCAGGGATCAGTTGGAGATCCATTTCCTTAGTGTTGCTAGCATGTCAAGGTATTATCTATCAGCAGGATCATTCACAAAACTTGAATCCTTGCTCACATGCACAGACTGTCAAGCCAGTCAACTGGAGGCTATACATCAACCAAATTTCTTTTGTTATAGGATACCCATTCACCTGTAAATGTTTGTTGTATAAAGCTTGTTGCACAAAAATCTAAAATGTATTACCAAATTGTGTGGACCTGAATAGAGCCACTTCATTAGAGGTCATCATCCTATGTGGAGGATGAGAAAATGTCATATGACATGGTAATCTTGGAACGGGGCCCATTATAGAAAGCCTGTTCCAAATTTGTCAGAATTTGTGCCATGTCTGTTAGTCTGTGCTTGTACATTGGTTTAGAAAGCCGGACCTGTCTGAAGCATGCTGTCACCATATTGAGGTGAACCAGTCCCCCTTCATGTGCTTTTGGGGGTTGGGAAGGGGAGAATCAGGTTTGGGTGGAGAACAACAGAACAAGCACATTCAGAACTTGCTATTGCTTTGCAGACGCACAATTGTAGAGTTAGCTCCAGAAATTGTGTAGGAAGAGGGTGGTGAGTGATATGCTGGACTTTGCTTTCAATTTAGCATCTCTGACTAGATATTAGTAACAGTTTGCAAAGAGCTATATCTCTAAATCCCTCTTTACAAGCATTCCACTGCAGTAGCTAGCATTGCTTTCTCCTGCAACTGTCCAGTCACCATTGATCTAATTTCCAGGGCAACAGGGAGTACTGAAATATTTGAGCTTTACATATTTCTGTCTTTTACTTATTCCAAAACACAGAAAATTCTCTGTTGCTGCATTACTCTTTGTTAATTTGACAATTTACTGCACTATGTGATCATGCAATTTTGCTTGATGCAACTCTGTATTACTAATGTTGTGCATGAAGTTTGAGGGGGTTTGTTTCACAGGCTCAGTCAGGATGATGTCTAGGAATGTGATAACTCTCCATGGTTCTGGGGACAGTCAGAAGTATGGCTACTGTTACTGTGCCAAATTGACGAGTTCCAACTTCTTCACTTCAACATAGGTCGGTCATCTTACTTTGTCATTGCATTTGAGAGTTTGACAATGTAGGGTAGATAGGCCAGTGAGCGAACACTTAGGAACTCAAAGAAGGTTGAATCCTTACACATTCCTCCTCTGCTTCTGAAGCTCAATTCGGTAAAGGAATGTGGAAGTTATGGGGTTTTTGGTGTAAGGGGGCCCAGTGTTTGGTGATGGGTGAATTGAAACAGATTAGGATTTCGAGCTTAAATTTTTTTGTCATTGCATCTTTGCCTCTGGAATACAACGAAGTTTTGTAAAGCCCTAGTTGGTGCACCCATTGGGTTTTAAATCACTCAGAGTGCAGAAGCTATGAGGCTGGAACTAGAGAGGGGTATAGAGCTATTTTTTCAAAAATTTTGAAGCAAACTATCACTCATCCTCTTCCTGTGTTCTCTGCGGTGCTCCTTTACTTCTGATGTGCAAAGAACATTTGTAGCCCTTCAGTTTGTGCAGCAAATGACACAAAAATGGCTCAATTTGGTTAAGGAATGAGTAAAATATTGGAAAGTGTTCAGTGATGGGTATGTGTTTGGTGATGGGCGGTTTTACCCTACTTGTGACTAAGTGAAGGTCTATCTTGAGTTTTACAAGTTTTTATGTTGTCAAATTACCTGTTAATTTACCATATGTGTTTTGTAATGCAATTTGTCTTGCATGATTTGAAATTTGTCAAATTCTTGCCCCATAGAACCTGAATGAAACCAAAATTGCAGTGTTATATAAGTAGTTCCTTGCGAGCATCTCCATCAACAGTCCCTATTCGGCCTCTATCTGACATGTCTGACATAGTGTTAATTATTCCTCATCCCCACCCATTAAAATGAAAAATATTACACTGTAAAGTGAGAAACTATTTAAATGCAACCGCCTGTACCAATCATTCTGACTGGCCAATCAGAAGCAGTCATTTTATCTTACTAGCCCTGTTGGAGATCAGTGTATCATTTGTCAATACAGGTCTAATCTCAATTTTGCATGGTTTAAAGGCTGTATTTCATTCAAGGTAATATGTACAGGCTGCTGCTGGTAGAGATGCTTTTAGCCATGCAAGCCAAGCCTCTTTTGGTTATAACCTTCAAGGAGCTGGTCTCTTGATACATGTCATGAATTTTTGGCATGATAAAAACTCATTAAAAAAATATTGTGATCTTTTCAGTTCCTTGTTACAGTATGTGCATGGTTGAAGAATATCCCTTTATTGCAAGCTACAAATTTTGACACACCTTATTTGATGGTTGTGTTTTGTTTATAGAGAGCAAGCCCTTGAGTGGAGGGTGTTCCTTTAAATTGTGGCCTTGGTGCCAAGGGCAGTAGTTTGAGGCTTGGGCCTGAAACTTACAATATTGATGCCTAGGTCCAAAAATAAAGCAACATTTGACATGAGGGGCTTCCTCTACACCTCAACCTTATTTGAGTGACACGTTGTAAATGTGTCGCTTAGCCTTAGGCAGCTTGGTGCAAATTCCCATGCGTGGGCAGGCACACTGGAAACCTGTGCCTTTGAAACATGCTAGGTTTTGGGCACATGTTTCAAGCCCCCCAGCCCCCCACTCGAGTCATGCTTTCATCACTTTACGCTATTCCACACCCATCTCATCACACCTAGCTTTTCATGCTTTTAGCATTCAAACTTTTCTTGGATGCGACAGCTTTAGGACTTATTGAATGCTAGGCAAAGAAAATCATGACAAACTTTTCCAAATCTTCTTGTCAGGCTATTGAGCTTGCTTCTTAGCTCTCCCATCTTCATATTCCCAAGCTCTCAACTCTATCATATTCGTGAACTTTTTTCAATTTTTTCAATTGTTGCTTAGGATGTTAGGATTTTTTTAAGGGTGATTGTTTAACATGTTGGGGTTTTTTGAGAGTGGGCATCTTTCTCTTTGTAAATCTCCATCCTTTAAGGTGGTTTGTTTAACATGTTAGGGTTTTTTTGTGGGTGGGCATCTTTCTCTTTGTAAATCTCCATTCTTTAAGGTGGTTTGTTTAACATGTTGGGGTCTTTTGAGGGTGGGCATCTTTCTCTTTGTAAATCTCCATTTGTATGTGCTTTTTTGGATGTCTTATCCTCTCATTGTTCCTTCATAATTAATTCTTGGGTATTGCTTGCTTGCTCTTAAATCCTCTCCAACAATAGTTCTAGGGTAGGCCTTGCTCCTCACCATAATGGCAAATGTTGTCTTCAGCTATGGGGGTGCATTTTGTTTGTGACCATAACATGATGCTTCAAGCAATTTCCCAAATCACACACAAACTTGGAATGTCCCAATCTTTAGATTTTCGATCATTACTTTCGACACTATGCATTTCTATCTCGTGTGTGTTGGACATTTTTTGCATTCATTTACATTCATATTTGTGAAGTTCTAGGTATTAGTATCCATTGACAAAAACATATTGAAATTTTGGTAGTAATTATAGGAGGTTTCACAAATTTCAATTCCCAAGTTTTTTTTCTATGCATTTCCCAATCGTGTGTGTTTGACAAATCATGAACTTGCATTTTTCACTAGTCCAAATTCATTTGTCAAGTTGTCCTGTATTTGTTTATCATCTTTCGATTTCAAACTTCCATTGCCAAGTTTTGATATGTGCATCTTTTGACATGTCCATATCTAGGTTTCGTGTTTCTTGTTCCAAGGATGCTTCCAAAACCTTGCCCAATATTGTTTTGTAGATATAGGAACCTCATATCATCTATATGTATAGGGACCCGGTATAAACATCTCCAAATTTTTGGTTTTTTAAAGATGTTTATGGTCATTGAGTGATCTCATCCCACTTCTCTAACCTAGTAAAAAAGGGGCATTTGCCATGTGTTTATTTCTCAATGTCATAAATCCAAAATGGAGCATCAATGTGGACTTCTCAATACATTTTCATGTTCTTTCTAAAGAATCAAGTATCAAATGTTTA